>Ga0078972_1013228_pt1 | contig 13740 bp, 9 predicted proteins | sample YelNatPaOPGAMG01_FD_67568 | JGI IMG/M metagenome (GOLD analysis project Ga0078972, IMG submission 67568) | Hot spring thermophilic microbial communities from Obsidian Pool, Yellowstone National Park, USA - OP-RAMG-01 (SPADES assembly) (version 2) | ecosystem: Environmental > Aquatic > Thermal...
GCACATGAGGCAGGAGGCCGAATGTGCGAGGGTAGATTTTCCGTGCTCTTACTTCTGAGCAAGACCTGAGGAAAGGAAAGATGATGACAATGACCCTCTACCCTCCACAGCGGGGTTTTTGCATTGTAGCACTGGCTGCGCCAGTGCTACTTTTACATTTTGCCTCGCAACGACAACCTTCGTACTTTAATCAAAAATGGGGAATTTCTGCTATTTTAAAAGATGTTGACTAAAATTAGGAAAAAGAGATATAATGAATTAAGTAATACATTACAATTCCGATACTTATATAAATTCTGTGAAATTAGGAGTTGCGTATGGGAGAACGCGAACCTGAAGAAATCCAGGTTGAAACAGAGGAACAGCCGCAAGAGGAGCAACCCAAGCCATCATTCTCAATAGGTAAGCTTATTGAATGGCTTCTTTCAAATCTTATTCCGGTTATTATTGCTGTAGTAATATCCACAATAATAGCCTTTGTGCTTGTACGAACAAATATAGCAAAGAAGCAGGAAGAAATATACAAAACAATCCAGCTTGCACCAAAACCCGCTCCTTTAACAATATTCCCTCTGGAAGATTTCAGGGTAAATTCAGCGGACATTGATGAACCTCATTTTATAAGGGTAAAGATAAGCCTTGGATATGATGGTTCAAATAAAAAGCTCGCCGGAGAACTTGCTGCCAGAACTACTCAAATAAGAGACTTAATCCTGCGCATTTTAAACTCAAAGGAAAAGCAGGATATTGATGAAGAAATAGAAAAAGAAAGGCTAAAGGATGAAATAAAAAAGGCAATTAATAATATTCTGGGGAATGGCGAAGTACAGGATATTTATTACGATGAGTTTGTAATTTCTTAGGGAGATTTTTATTATATGACAGAAATTCTTTCACAGGAAGAGATAGATGCCTTACTCACAGCTGTTTCAAGTGGAGAAACAATTCCCGAAACTCCGGCCGGAGGAGTAAAGCCCGCTATAGGCCCAAAGCGAGAGAAGAAAAGGCTTAAGGTTTATGATTTTAGAAGGCCGGATAAATTCTCGAAGGACCAGATACGTACCCTTCAGATGATGCACGAAACATTTGCAAGGTTAACAACCACCTCGCTCTCCGCACAGTTACGTACTCTGGTACATGTGCATGTGGTATCGGTAGATCAGCTAACCTATGAAGAGTTTACCCGCTCAATTCCCTCTCCGACAACACTTGGAATTATCAACATGGACCCATTGAAAGGAAGCTCTGTAGTTGAGCTGGATCCAAGTATTACCTTTGCTATCATAGACCGTCTTTTTGGAGGCAAGGGAGAATCCCTTAAGACAAACAGAGAACTTACCGACATAGAGCTCTCTGTAATAGAAGGTATAATAGTAAGGCTTCTGGGTAACTTGCGCGAATCCTGGGCCAATGTTATAGATCTAAGACCACGACTTGGAAATATAGAAACAAATCCACAATTTGCTCTAATTGTCCCTCCCAATAGCATGGTCGTGCTTACAACCTTCGATACAAAAGTGGGCGATGTAGAGGGAATGATGAATTTCTGTATTCCATATATAACTATTGAACCTATTATCAATAAGCTTACTGCTCAGTACTGGTACTCAAGTATTCGCAAGGGAATTACTACCGAGAACCTTTCACTCATAAAGGATCAGATAGCAGATGTAGAAGTGGAGGTTATAGCAAAACTGAGCGAAACCTATCTTCGATTCAATGAGATTGCAGCCATTCAGGTTGGGGATGTTATACGACTTGATGATTCAATAAAGAACGATGTAGAAATAATAATTGGGGATAGTGTTAAGTTTAAAGGTAAACCAGGGGTTGTAGGTAAAAAGCGTGCTATACAGGTACGCGAGGTTATGACAACCATTACTGAAGATATGCTTCAGGACATATTGATGGGAGAAGAAGAATAGAAATATTCTATAATAAAAGTTCGTTTTTTTCCGATATATTTTCTATATAAAGGTCAATCTTACAAAGGAGGCTTCCTATGAGTGATGGCACTCTTTCTCAAGATGAAATTGATGCATTATTACAGGGAACGGATGAATTAATGACGGAGAGCCTTGGCAATGCCCCAGCCGGTTTTGGTGGAGGGAAAACAGTTGCCGCAGATGCTCTTTCAGATAATGATAAAGCCAACCTTGGAGAGCTCCTCAGAGAAATAGGTGTAGCACAGGCAACAGCTTTATCAACTCTTACAGGGCAGAATGTAACTTTTACCTCTCCTTTTATAGATTCTGGGCAGTTAGATGGACTAAAAAAAGACATAAAAGGCAAGATAATTCAGGCAAGAATAAATCTTACCGGCGGAATATCCGGAGAATGGGTCTATGTTGTACCAGAAAAAAGTGTTCTGACAATAACCAATATTCTAATAGGCCAGGAAGACAACAAAGAGATAACCGATCTGGTTAAGAACACCTTTGGCGAAGTTATAAGTCAGACTACAGGGGCAATGGTTACAGTCCTTTCCGAAAAACTTGGAAAGCAAATAACACCGGGAGCCCCTGCCCTTAGCCTATTAGAAGATTCTTCAGCAATCTCTCTTCCAGGCGGTCAGTATTTTGTAAGACTTAACTATGTCTTTAATATAAAGGGAAAGGGTTCCTCTAAATTTTATGTTTTTCTTCCCCTACCATTAGCGCGAAGCATATCAGGTGCATACTCTGTGACAAAAGCAAGCATGGCCGCACAATTTGGAGGAGGGGTACAACAATTCCAGGCAGGAATTCCCATTAAGCCTGTTGGTTTTGAACCCCTGCAGGTTGGTGTGGCTTCTGAATCAATGGGGAATATTGCACTTCTCCTTGATGTTCCGATGCGTGTTACTGTAGAACTCGGGCGTACAAAGATGACTATTAAAGAAATACTTGGACTTGGCGAAGGTTCTATTATCGAGCTGGACAAACTTGCTGGTGAACCTGTAGATATACTTGTAAATGACAAGCTGATTGCTCAGGGTGAAGTTGTGGTAATTGATGAAAACTTCGCCGTTCGTGTAACCAAGATAATAAGCCCGATGGAAAGAATATTTGAGAGCTCCGGAGAAGGAAAGTTCTAAAGCCCTTAACGAATGTCAATACCTGACATCTTCCAGCTATTGTAGATTCTTGATGTTATTTCCTTTGCCACCTTCAGGGCTTGAATATCATCCTCCGAATCTCTTATTGGTTCCCTCCCATCTTTAATACACTCAATAAAATGAAGCTGTTCTAACTTTAATGGATTCTCTTTATGCACAAAAACCCTCTCCACAAGGCTTTCTTGCTTATACTTTATTTCTTCCTTTAGAACAAGGTAATCTGTAAGAGGTTGCCTGTATATTGTGATATCCTGTGTTGTATAATCAAGCAGTATATAAGCCCCCTCCTGTGATATAGCAAGAGTACGCACCTTATTTTCGGAAACTCGACTCGCTGTAATGTTTGCAATAACCCCATTTTCAAAGTATATTGAGGCATTTGCCACATCCTCAAAAGAAGTATAAACCTTGTGCCCATGAGCAGCAATATTTATTATCTTTGAATTTGCTATTGAAAGTACAATATCAATATCGTGAATCATCAAATCCAGAACAACTCCAACATCTTTTACCCTGCTCCTTGGTCCGATTCTTTGCACCTGAATAAGATATGGATTTTTCACTATATTTTGAAGCTCCTGTACCGCAGCATTAAACCGCTCCACATGACCAACCTGAAGAACGAGATTCTTCTCCTCTGCCATTTTCACCAATTTTTCCGCAAAATACACTGTTTTGGTCATTGGTTTTTCTAAAAGGGCATGCTTTCCTGCCTCAAGAGCACGACTGGCAAATTTATAATGGAGAAATGTAGGAACGGCTATAATGACAGCATCTACAGACTTTAAAAACTGCTCATAGTCAGTATAAACATTCACATCATAATCCCTTGCTATCTTTTCCAGAATATTTTCATTAACATCACAAACGGATGTAAGCTCAATACCGGAAATTGTACAGAGAGTATTGATGTGATAACGACCCATATGACCGGTGCCAGCCACACCAATTTTAAGCACTTTTTCCTCCCTTGAAAATTTATTCTTTCCCAGGAAGATGAGAAGGCTTCCTCCCTCTACTTCCTTACTTCCCGCTTTTTATATTTCTCTAAAAGGTTATTTTCATCGTTCTGGATCAACCACAGGTTTATAACGACTATTTATAATTAAACAACTAAGCTTTACTCTTTTGAAAATAAAAAACCTTCAATAATACATATACCACGAAAACTATACCCAATGCAAGAAAAACATAAGAAATTTCTTTATAGTACTTATCAAGCAATTCTTTTTGAGAATACAGAAAATAGCCCAGAACTGCAAGAATAACATTCCATAATCCAGAACCTATAGTTGTGAATATTAAAAAATCCTTCATATTCATCTTCGCAAGCCCGGCGGGAAGAGAAATCAATTGGCGGATTACCGGAACAAACCTCCCGATCAAAGTTGAACTCTTACCATACTTAAGAAAATAATCCTCTGCCTTTTGCACTGATTCACTATCAATAAGCAAAAGATGGGCAAATCTTGTTTTTGCAAACTTATGGATGAATGTACGGCCAAGGTAATAGGCTATAAAATAGTTAAAAAGAGCTCCCAGAATCGCTCCAACAGTTGCAAACAATATCACAAGAAATATACTAAGCTCTCCACTTGCTGCTTTAAAAGCTGCAGGCGGGACCACTATTTCCGATGGAAACGGTATAAAAGAGCTTTCTACAGCCATCAAAAGAGTTATGGTACCATAATTTATATTACCCATATACCACTGAGTAACAGATTTAAAAATTTCAGCTATCATTTTTGTTACCTCAATTTTAAAGCAAAAAGTGGAAAGTAAAGAATTGGATATCAGGAGATGTAGCTGATGATGACCATTTCCCACTTTTACCTTATGAAATTTTAAGCTTATATATTATTTTAACGGAAAGATAAAAAAATAACAAAGAAAGGCTTATATTTTTATAGTATGCCGGATGGCCTGTCGAACCTTCAGGCTCTTTTCCAGAGAATAGATTTCCAGGAGAACCTTTTTTATTTTTTTCTCCGGAAAATTTTTTAAACCTTCTATAATTTCAACTTTAACATCCTCATGAATTCCAGAATACAAAAGCCTTAATAAATCATGCACAGGATAATGCTTTCCCTTTGCCATAAGCGCTCGAACCGCATGGAGTTGTACATGAAGATTCTTCGAATATATAATGCGTTGTAACAATTCATCAACAGACATTTCTCGAACAGTTTCATATACATTTACAGTATTCGCGACAGATTTTGATGCAAAGAGCATTTTTAAAAAGGTACGAGAAAAAAGCCATTCTTTTAACTCTCTAAATTGAAACGATATAAGACTGGCTATATTTTTTTTCTCTTTCAAGGATAAATCATACTTCTTTCTTTTTTCAGGATGAATCAATACACCATAAGCCTGGTTTATCTCTTCAAAAAATTTTTGTTGTAACGATGTTTTCTGGTTACTAACATCAGGATGATATTTTTTTACAAGCTTTCGATATGCATCCTTAATAGCCCTGGTACTGGCATCTGGACTTACTCCAAGCACTTCATAATATGTCTTCATTAATTAACCTCTACTGAAGAGTAACTTCCCGCCGTAAGTTCACTAAGTAAAAAGTCAAGCCTGCTTATAGCTCTCTCCATCTTTTCAGGGTTTAACTCTTTAATAGATTCATTAATATGCTGGTATATTTCTTTTATTTCGTCCTTTATAAGATACTTCTGGTGTAATGGAGGAAGTATACTATCAAGCTTTGTTATCATTGACTCAGCCCTGGTTTTCTGAATTAGAATATTATTGAGGATATCTCGCTTTTTTATCTCCCTCTCAAACTTTGAAATGTACTCTTTCTGAATACGAAGAAGTTCTTCCTCAGACATCCTGTTTTGATTAACTATTGTAATTCCCTGCATATTTTTTGTATCAAGATCTACAGCACTAACTTGAAGAATTCCATTTACATCCAGTTCAAAATTTACCTCTATGCGAGGTTCTCCTTTTCTGGCATTTCGTACCCCTTCCAGCCTGAATCTCCCAAGTGAAATATTGTTTTTAACATACATACTCTCCCCTTGAAGTATATGAATATCTACGCTTTTCTGGTTATCCGCTATTGTAGTAAAAATTCTTTTAGCAGAGGTCGGAATAGGACTATTTCTTTCAATAATAGGCACAAAAAAGCCATTTTCCACCTCTACACCAAGAGAGAGTGGAGTTACATCTACAAGCACTATGCCATTAATATCCCCCTGTACAATTCCTCCTTGAATTGCCGCACCACAAGCAACAACTTCTTCCGGATCTATTGATGCATCCAGTTTTTTCTTAAAAAGATCCTCTAGTTTTCTTCTAACAATAGGGATTCTTGATGAACCTCCCACAAGGATAACCCTATCGATTTGTTCAATTTTAAGAGAGGCATCCGAAACTGCCTGTCTGCATAGCTCAAGAGTTCTATCAACATAATCACTTATAAGATTTTCAAATTCCTTTCTTTTAAGCTCAAAATCAATATTCTTTGGACCTTTTTCATCGGCTGTAATAAATGGAACAAAAATCTTTGTACTTTCTGCCGAGGAAAGTTCTATCTTTGCTCTTTCTATAGCCTCCGAAAGTTTTGCCATTGCAAGCATATCCTCAGAGAGATCTATATTCGTCTCCTTCCTGAAATTTTCAAGTACACACTCCATTATCCTCTTGTTAAAATCCTCTCCGCCAAGATTATTATCTCCTGCCGTTGCAGTAACCTCAAATACCCCTTCAGCCACATTAAGTACAGAAACATCAAATGTACCTCCTCCAAGATCATATACCAGTATGTTTAAATCCTCTTCCGGTTTTATGCCATAAGCAAGAGAAGCCGCTGTTGGCTCATTAATAATTCTTATCACATTAAGCCCGGCAAGCCTGCCGGCATTTTTTGTAGCCTGTCTTTGATTATCATTAAAATATGCAGGAACAGTAATTATAGCATCAGTTATTTTTTCTTTTAAAAACTCCTCCGCACGAATTTTTAGTTCCTTAAGAATAAAGGAAGAAATCTCTTCCGGTGTGTAATCCTTTCCTTTATATGAAAATTTATAATCAGTGCCCATTTTCCTTTTGATTCTTTTGATTGTTGTATCGGGAGATGTAAATTCGGCTCTCTTTGCCGGCTCACCAACAAGAATAGAGTTTTCAAGAAATGTAACCACAGAAGGTAATACCTTAGAAGGTAATACCTTAGAAGGTATTACCTTAGAAGACAATTCCTTTCCCACACTTTTATCTGGAATAACCTCTGGCTTCCCATTGTTTAAGTAAGCCACTGCAGAGTATGTTGTTCCGAGGTCTATTCCTATAACCCTGCTCATAAATTCCCTCTCGTGCTTTTTATATTTATTTTCGGAAATTTCTGGAATCTATTGAGAGATAAGATTTTAGGTGATATAATAATATCAAAAAACTCTAATTTTACAGTTCTTTTTATAAATCCGATAAATTATAAAAGATTCGGGGTGTTCATTGAAAAGAGTATTTTTTGCTTTTTTTTATATCATGTTTTTCTTCTCATTCTCCCATGGTGTGGAAACTTCTTCTTCTTCTGCATCAAATACCAATACATCCTCCACCAATACCATAATAATGGTCTATGATCCATTTCTACCAATTATTGACTTTGAATCACCGGACGACCTGCATCTTGCAATAGCAAATCTTTTCTTTCCAATTGAAGAGTTAGGTTTCAAACCCGTGGAAACCCGTCTCATGAAGAAAAAAAGGCTCTCGAAGGGAATAAAACTTATGGACGAAGGAGACTTAAAACTCTATTCCGACAAAGCCTTTAAATATTATATAGAAATGCAAAAGCCAAAACCTATCCTTTTTACAGAAGAAGAAAAAAAGCATCTAAGTCTTCCATTTGAACAATGGGAAACAAAAATTGTTGTAAGCGGAGAAATAGGACTTCGAGCGGGATATGGAATCGTTGCGAAAAACGAAAATCTTTCAATTCCTCCTGGCGGTATTTTTGATGGTTTCAATATGAGTCAGAGTATGAAAGTAAATCTTGTTGGCAAGATTGGTGAAAGGGTTCAGGTAAATATTAACCACGACTCCAGTAATCCTGAAAATGAATACGAAATCTCTTATAAAGCCCTGGAAAAAGATGAAGGGGTTGTTAGGGAATTAAGAGCTGGCAATATATCCCTCAATATACCTCAATCCAGTTATTTTGTAAAATATAATGGAAGCAGTAAGGATAATTATGGAATAAAGGGGGTTTTTCAAACTGGGGATTTAAGTTTACAGGCTGTCTTGAGCATTACCAAAAGTCAGAAGGGATATAAGAAATATGTAGGAAAAAAGAAAATGGATAAAATAGAAGTTCAGGATGTTAGTTATGTAAAGCGAAAATATTATCTACTTCCAGACACAGGAATCGACAGGGGTTCTGTAGAATTATTACAATCCACAAGCATTACAAATATAGCAGACCGTCAGATTGACTCTCACTTCTTTATCAGACTTATCGAAGGTAGAGATTATTATGTAAATAATGATACCGGTGAACTCAACCTGACCAATACTCTGGATAGAAACTTAAGCCTTGTTGTAAGATATACAAAGGGAGGAAATATATTTACAACAAACTCAAGTAGCATTGTTGGAGTGGATAACAATACAGGAGAATTATTTCTCTATTTGTGGAAATCATCTTCAAATTTTTCTCAATACATACATTATGGTTATTACCAGCTTCCATATACCGGATTTGACCCAACCAAAGGCTTTTCTCTAACTGTTGTATATTCTTCTGATAAGAGTAAACTTGCCGATTTCCAGTTCAGTCCTTTTGACTACATATTATCTACAGTAAAGGGAACAATACAATTTAAAAACAAACTTCCATTTCCAGACCCCTATGGCTCAATCTATTCCAACGCAAACGATCCTTCATCTCAGGACTCTCAATACACCATGATAATCACTCTCTACAATGAGGTAAGTAGTTACCAGTTAGATTTTGGAATAATACCCGGCACCGAAAGGGTCTACCTGAATGGCCGTCTTCTTTCCCCCTCCGAATATACCATTGTATATTCTTTAGGTGAGCTTATCTTTAATTATTCCACCCTGATTAATGAAAATGACACCATAGAAGTATATTATGAATACAAGCCATTCTGGAGTGGAGCACAGAGCTTTTCTATAGCCTCAAGGCTTGATTACAAACCCTCCAGCATATTTAGTATAGGAAACACCACTGTTTATAATGCCTCCCAGCATGGCGAAGGAGCTCCTCATATTTCAGCAACACCAGATGGCACCTTTATGTCAGATATAGATGGCACAATAAATTTTGCAAGGCTTTTTGGACTTCCTTCAGATCTTGACTTTTCAGTAAAAGGGGAATATGCCCTTTCTGTTTATGATCCAAACAATGTAGATTATGCGATTGTAGAAGATTTTGAAAGCACAGGAGAATCGTTCTCCTTTTCCAAAACAGAAAACTGGTGGATATTAAGTGCTCCAGTACCTACAAATATTATTGACGGAATGTATTATACAAATAGAGGCAAATTGCTATATAAAGATTATCGTTCTTATAATCTGGATGGAAGCTTTACCCTGCTTAACTTCAATGCAAGTCTTCCATCAGAAAGAATAAAGGATTATTCATTTAAACCAGGACCATATCAGGCACTGGGTGGACATTTAAGCGCTTCAGAATATCCTGACATAAGCCAGACATCCCTGATTTTCGATTTTGATTTTCGGAGTGGCGGAGAATGGGTTGGAGCAGCAATGCCCATAGCGGGTGCTTCTGGAGTAAATTTAAGTGAGTTCAATCAGATTAATATCTGGGCATATCTCCAGAGTGACGAAGATGGAGATAATATCTATTCAGACGATGGAACTGCTTCTGTTGATTTGTATGTAGTCGTGGGTAATTTTAATGAGGATAGTGATGGAAATGGAATTCTTGATGGAGAAGTTGACCAGGCACAGCCAGGATACGATTTTCACAACTATATAAATAAAAACATCGTAGAAACGAAAGTGGGAAGGGGACGGCTTGGCGAAGGTGATGGTTATATACAATCTGAAGATTTAAATAAGGATGGGGTACTCCAGACGAATTCCGAAATTATTATTTTCCCCGGGGCTTCAAGCTATTCAGACAATACAAATACAACCCTGAATGGTGGTTCCTGGAGAAAAATAACAATAAATCTAAAAACATTTTCACCGGAGCAAATAGCTATCCTTCAACATGCTACCGCTCTCGGTGTTTATGTAAAGAAAAAAAATGGTAACAAAGGAAGGGTTATTATTGATACACTGGAATTTAAAAAGATAAACTGGTACGAAAAGAGAATTGATGAAATGTTAATTTCCGACTCAAAAGTATTTCAATCGGAAATACTATCCGTCTTTAATAATCCTTACTACTCGGCAAATCGATTCTATGTTCCTGATTCCAGCGACAAGGGCACCCAGGATAGAGCTGAAGTTTTTGAAAAGCTGCATGGTTCTAGAAGTGTCTCCGAGGCAAGACAATACGATGAAAAGGCTCTTTCTTTAAACTACAATCTGAGTAATGTCCCATACGATACCAATACCATCATGGGAGGTGGAAAATCTGCAAAAATAATAAAAAGGAATACAGTTTCGTATAATATATCTCAATATAAGCTTTTTAATTACTATATATATATTCCAGATAGGGATGAAAATGGAACAATATTAAAGACAACAGGAGATACATATACAAACGAAGAGTTTTTCCTTATTATGGGAAATTCTGAAAATAGCTACTATAAATGGAGAATCCCCTTGGATTCAGTTAGCAAAAATAGTTGGCATTCTATTTCTATTGAAATTAGCGAGGGCTTATCCTTAAAGGTAGATGGCCAGTCTATTCCTTCTTATGAAAAACCAGTATCATATGGAGTTCCAAATTTAATCGATGTGAATTTTATAGCATTTGGAATAGATGTTACCTCTACAAACGAACCAGTTAATAGGGGCATAATCTGGGTAAACGAGGTTTATACCCATTCTGATATAACCCGCCTGGGGACAGCCTATTATGTTAATCCAATTCTTGAATATAAAAAACCCCTTCTTGCATTCAATGAAACAGAAATTTTAGGACCTTTTTCTCTAAAAACAACATATGAAAATAGAGACTATAATTTTATCGGTTCTGAAGGGGCTAAACCCGGAAATTATGGAGAAGTTTTTAATATATTTTATTCTTCCAGTCTATTAAAAGAGATTTCTTATTCATTCACAATAGGCGAAAATAACCAGGGCACAACTACAAACGAGTTAGAAATGCCTATTTACCTTCAATGGAAAAACAGAAAGTGGATGTATAACCATTCCATTATGTATTCAGGCCGATATATGATTCCGATAATAACTCATTCATATACAGAAAGCTTTGAAGATAAGCTATCCCGAAGCCTGATTAATGTTTCTTCAAACGATTCTATACTTGGAATTTATGAGAGCCAATTTAATAGTGCTGCAAGAATAGATTTAAACCAGAATTATACAATCTTTGAAAATTTTACAGTAGGTCCCAAGATTAGCTTCGAAGATAGCTTCTACCTTATAGATAAGTCAAATTTTACAAACGAAGAAGAACATTGCTACCTTACAAACTCCTCAGTATATGGAATAAAAGGACTTAAAAAAAGTTTTGGTAGTGGTCTGGGATTTTCCATTTATTTTCTTAATATATCGGGAGACTATTCCCATTCTGAAGATAAATATAAAAAGGTAAATGATGAAATGGGTTTTAGACAGGAAATTGGTAATTTAAGAAGTTACAGCTTATGGGATAGATATACAATGCGTCTGAAAAGTATTTCCGAAGGTTTCAATTTCCCGGAGGAAGATCGTAATAAAGAAAACTCCGATTCTTACGGAATCCAGCTTGGAATTGTAAAACCCCTTCCATTTTTTAGCCTTAACTTTAACGACAGAATTACCAGAAACGCACTTGAGTACAATTATAATGATAACGGAACTCTATATTCAAGCCTTGAGCGCTACATCCTTCTAAGCGATAACAAACTATCCCTTTATCCAAAATTCATTATTGATACATTCATCTTTAGAGTAAAAAGAAACCTGGAAATAGGATACTACTCTGTAACAAACAGCATTGGATATTCAGACATTTTTGACTCCTTCGGCCAGGTATATTATTACGAACCATTTCATTATTCCCCATACTTCAGTGGAAATTATGGAAGGACAAACAGCCTTGAAATGGTTAAAGAATATTCCATTGCTCAACCTAACAGTACAATAAGTTTTAGCGATCTTATTGAAATAGAAATGACCTTGCCGGAATTTAAAAATTTTTTAGACCTATTTCTCCCAAAGCGGTACAAATTTTACACCCTTCTTAACACAGCAAGAACATTAAGTTCCTATTCCCAGGGTTTTGAAAATCAATTTGATCTGACATTCCCTCTTAAAATCTCAAAGTGGGGCATTTCGTTTCTGGAATCAGGAAAAGATCTTAGAGTAGGAGACATTAATATAGAATTCTCTCTAAAAAATAATGTAAACTATAACGATAGAAAAATTACAGACACCATAACACTTGGAGTAAACCAGACATACTATTTCAGTACCAATGCAAATCTTTTTCTTAGATACTCCCTATCCACTCTTTCAGAAAGCTATATAAAAAATGTTGAGGATTTTGAACACCTGTATGGATTCTCTGTAGGAGCAACAAATTTATCCCCTCTTCAAAAACAAACTCATGTTATAGAAACGATCTACAATTGGGTATGGAGCATAAAAGAATTGGATTTGCTACTGTTCAAGATAAAACTAAGCGGCTACAACATAAACAATAAAGAAGGTATTCTGCTAACAATGGACGCAATAGATTATCAGGGTTATAAATTTATTCAGTATATCCAGAAAATCTATGAACTAACCCTGAGCCATGAAACAGTTTATCAGTTTACAGACTATGTAAAAGGAGGGCTTATTTTAAAGGGCGTTGTTAATCAATATGCACAGATAACCCCTCTTGCAGATAGCAGACAGATTACCTATTTCAAACCCGGTTTTGGATTTCAGTTTTCATTCGATTTAAAAATAGTATTTTAATGATAATTTGCAGCAATTTCCCATTTTTGATTGAATTACAATAAATCGTCACTTCGACTTTGCTCATGGTTAGATTGTTACTTTTTCTTTGTCTCCAGCAACAAAGAAAAAGTAACCAAAAAGAAAATGCCGCCCTCTGCGGTTTTCTTTTATACTCATTCCTTATTCACTCTAAGTTGGTATTCTTCAGATCTTATCCTAAACCCTCCTGCTTACACCTATGCCTTTCTCATGTCGCTGTCCATAGCTTTATTCGAAAGGCAACCGCAATCCATTGCGGTGTGTTGCCTCTACCCTTTATCCACTTCGCAGAATACCCCTTCTTGTTACTTCGCTTCCTCTGCTTTAATTCTAAAGGCTTTTAAGGGGAAAACCGCAGAGGGGGAAAAAGCAACGGTAGTATCTATAAACCATGGCGCGGTGTCGGTTTTTCTATTTTTTTTTTTTATTTCCTCTACCTACATAATCCCCGCTGTGGTTTTTACTTTCGGTCATTGTCATTATCTTTCCGTCGAATGTCTTGCAATTTGCACCCACAGGAAAATCTTACC
>Ga0078972_1013230_pt1 | contig 13736 bp, 23 predicted proteins | sample YelNatPaOPGAMG01_FD_67568 | JGI IMG/M metagenome (GOLD analysis project Ga0078972, IMG submission 67568) | Hot spring thermophilic microbial communities from Obsidian Pool, Yellowstone National Park, USA - OP-RAMG-01 (SPADES assembly) (version 2) | ecosystem: Environmental > Aquatic > Thermal...
GATATTCGTAGTTCCCATTAAAAGAAACTGAACCCAAATAATTCCAAGTATAGCCTTCATTTGTAGAGTAGTCCACATCTACGGAATTACCATCTCCATAGATATCTAATCTTAACCAAATTTTACGCCTTAAGAAGTCATTCATCGTAAAATCTTTAGTTGTAAACCAGCCATCTATAGCAGAGCCATTTTCATCATTTAAAGTATAATCCCATTCGTAAATATATCCATCTTTATCTCCTAATAAGTTAGTAGGAGAAAGGCTATAATACACTCTATCATCCCACCTTGCAGTCTGAAAGTCCCAAGTCCCTGGTAAAGTATCCCAAGTTGAATAGGATTGTTTTTGGTAATAACCTGTCCTTGAAATATTTTTTCTTGAGTTTCTATACCAAGTTTTTCTAATATAGTTATAAACCCATTCTGTATCGGGATAAGTAGAACCAACTGAAGGCACAAAGAGATGATACTCATCTAACTCTTCAATTACTAAAGCGTGGCAATTTCCTATTTTCTCTGAGTTCATTATTGAGAAAAGCTCATCTTTTATTGGCTCTCCTATATCTTCAACAGTAATTCCATTAAAAGCATAAACATTATCCCAACCTAAAAAGATAAGCTCATCTCCTAAACTTCCAATACTTGCTCCTGTAGGAGTGCCTATTCCTGAAACTTTTATATCAAAGTTAAAGATTTCAGATGTTCCTACTAAATAACCTGAATAGATAGAACGTTCTTTAAAAACTATTAGTCTATCCCCTAAAATTTCCATTCCTGTAATCCAGTCTGCACCTTCAGCTAAATCAATATATCCCGCATTAGAATTATTAATTGTCCAACTTTCTGGGTTTCCAGTATCACACCATTGCACTCTTTGAGGATGAGCCATTGTATCGTAAGTATACCCCAAAACTAAATAATCCTTATATTTTCTCATAAACTTTGCTTTAGGTGGATTTCCCCCTAAATTTGTCATTACTCCTGTTGCATCCCATTTTTTGATTGGATTTACATAGTTAGTAACAATAAATAAATCGTTCATAATTTCAGCATAGAATAAATTATCTTCATCTCCAGTATAAAGTTTTCTAATACAATAACTTTGTCCTGATTCCGTTGGTCCTTGATAATTTGAAGTTAAGGTAATCTGCGTATCCGAATCTACGCTTTGAATTGTATACCAAGTGGTAATTTCATTTGGGTCAGTTGAGCCTACACCGAACTTATCACCTGCAGAGACATTACCAGACCAAGATGTCCCTGAGCCTGTAACCACCGCTGAACCATTAGTAACAGAGACTGTGCCTGTAGTATAACAATCGGTGATAAGCTTCCAAGTATTTGAGCTTACATCATAATAATAGGCATCATCGGTAGTAATAGCAATTAACCTTTCTGTGCCATCAAATTTATAATATTGGTCTAATAACATAATCGGTCCATTTAAAGGTAGATTTGAGCCTTTAGTAGTATAACCTTCAATTTTCTTAAGATTAGAGAATTTATCAATATAGATATTCCTACAGTCAGTAAGTTCCATATCATTAATTAGAGTTCCTGCCAAATTGTAGCGTAAACCTTTTAATGGAATATAAAGATTTGCTTGCATATTAAATTCCTATTGCTCCTATCTCCTCTTCAGTTAGACCTAAAGTTTTAAGTTTTGCGATTGCGGATTGTCTTAATTGTTCTTTTCTTTGTAATTCCTCATTAACAGAAACATCACTTGCAGGCAAAGGCAAATCATCCTCTTTAAATTCTGTTTTATTCGTTTTACAATCTACAATATATCCTCTCATATTACCCCCTTATTCTTTTTAGGATAAATTTTGAACCTGCACCAATCCCATTGGTTGCAGAAGCAGATACTCTTAAAGAAGTTATTTTAGTTATTGTTGACGCCTTCCTTCCCCAAAGCATTTCTCCGCATACACCTGGAGCGGTTGATTGTTCGGATGCAGTTGAGATATATCTAAACAATCCATTTATAACTTTTATATCTGTAAAAACATTAATATAATCACCTGCCACTGTAATAGCAATATAAGAAGCGTTCGCCCTGCCTGCGCCAATTGTTGTTCCATCTGCGTATAACCTTTGATAAGAATAATTACCTGCGGTTGTATCTCCGTTAACATACAAAGAATAATAGCAAGTTGCACCAGAATTATTTACAATAGCACTTTCTAAAATATACCCGCCATCTATATCACTATCTAATCCTGTAAAATCTACATAGTCACAGTTAGAAGAAATGGTTATTTCGGAAATTATAGGCGTTAAACTACTCTTTTTTACCTTCTTCTTCGCATAACTATCCTCGCTATCCTCAATCAAAACTATATCATTATCAGAAAGAGTAGTTTTTTCGGTTAAAGCGTTGATTTCGCCTGTTTCTGCTTTTTGAAAGAAGTCAGAAGCGTCTTTGTTATCTACTTTATCCGCATTATTTGCGTTATTTACGCTAAATTGTGCAGTTATTTCTGTCCAACTTCCTGCTTCCTTACAAACATAAAGTTTATAAGTATCTGTAGCATAATAGACCTGATTTAATTTAGGAGAAGTGGGTTTATCTGCGTCTAATCCAGAATAAATTCTTGCTGAACCAGTAGAGTGCTCACCTACATCAGTTTTACCTGTTTCATCGGAATAGAATTGATGTTCAACTGCTAACCTTTCTCTAATCGCAGTTTTGAAATCTCTTATTTCATCATCTCCACGAGAAATGTTATCTCCACCAGCAGGCTTGGATTCATCCCAATTTTTTGTAAAAGCCATAACTTACCTCCCTTTTAAAATCGCTTCTATCGTGCTTAATCTCTTTTCTAAATTTACCTCTAATTCTTGATGATGGTATAGATGATTTTTCATATCAACTTTCAAGTCTTTAATATCTTCTTTAATTCCTGAAATGATGTATAAAATTAAAGTTATAAGAATAGGGGTAATAAATCTTAAAACTACACCTATACCATTAAGGTTATCTTTAGTTTGAGAGTTCATCACCACCTCCAAGATACCTTAAATCCCCAATACTTTTGAGAACCTGCCCATTCTGGGGTCTCGCAGTAGCCTATTTGAATTTGAAGTTTATAGACTGTAAATGCTCTAACTACTTTGAAGACCCCTGTGACAAGTTTTTTGAGATACCTGCCCTAATAAACATACCCATCAAAGCAGTCACTATCAAATTCCAGTTAAGCTCTCCGCCATCAATCCAAGCAACAATACAACCTAAAATAGTGATAATCCCCGTGATGTAAGTTTTTTTGCCTGCTAACCATTCACGAATTTTTTCAAACATTTTTTCCCTCCTTTCATTCTAATGGGTTGCGGAGTTCCACATTGAGAACAAATCCACCTTTTTCCATCTCTAAACTGAACGGTATGAACTCTACAATTTACACAAACAAAATCCATTCTTGTTTTTCTTTTCTTTTTTATTCCCACAATTTTTTAACCTCAACTGCTTTAGGAAGTTTAAAATCTTCCATTCTTTTTGCTTCAATCTTCCAATCACAACCTGGATTTAAACATATTACATATTTATCTTGTAAGGCTAACAACTTTCTTCCACATCTTGGGCATCCATCATTCATACGCCTATCTTTTAAAATCTCTGCCTCTGCACAAAGCCAATCTCCTAATGCTGACCCTGGAATACCTTTTTTAAGTCTTTCTTGGTAAATTTCATAGGCTCTTTTTTCTATTTTTTGTTTAAGTTCAGGATTCATTTAATCCTAACTTTTAGTCTTGGCGTATAAAATGTATATCTCTTTTTACCTTCTCTACGCATAAGTATTGTTAACTCGTCATTATATTTTGTAGTCCATTCTGCAGTCTTATCAGGTTGATGAAAATAATGGAATCCATCTGCAGTTGCTCCATTAATTAAAAGATTAGCCCAAAATTTACATAAATCATTCTGTTCAGTATTTGCATTAGTTAAATCATCAAGATAAGCATAATATTTAAGTTTTAATGTATATACACCATCAGGAATAGGATAAAGCCAATAAGCATTATCCCATACCCAATAGTTTGTAGGTTTACCTGTTTTATCTGTCTGAGTATAGGAACGCTCTGCTTCTGAACCTACCCATTTAATAAGATAGTATTTAGTTGTTCCTGAAACTAACCACATATGGAGTTCATCTTTATAATCAGTAGGTAAAGTATAGTTTTGTTGACCTGAAATTGTAGAGACTGTCGTAGTTTTCTCCATAAAAGAGAAATTATCAATATTACAAATCTGTTTCTGTCTATTGTTAAGCCAGGACAATACTAAATCATCTGTTGCGTCTGCTCGGTTGAGATTAGCCTGAACTCTGGCAATAATTTCGGATACCGTCATATTCCTCCTTTCAGTGCAACCCGTTGCACTGCACTTATCTTAAAAATGTAGCTAAAAACTCCTTTGCTTTCTCCTTCAATTCCTCCATTATTTCTTCAAAAGTAATATCACCTATTTTATTACCTTGTTCATCATAATTTAAAATATCGTATAATTGTTTAGGATTCGTTATTCCTTGTTTAATTACACTTTGAATAGCCTTTTTTCTTGAAATCCTTATTTGTTCTGGAGTCGGCTTCATCATCCATTCTTGAGCTTTCTTCTGGCGAGAAAGAGGAATTTTTTTTCCTTGTTGATAACCTGTCGGACCTAAAAACCACATTCTTTGTAAAATATCAAAAATCTGAGTAGGACTAAGTTGAGTATAATCTATTCCTGCTCCTCCTAAATAATGATTTAAAAGAATATCCGCATATTTGCGAGCATAATCTTCATAGATTGCAGGTTGTTTTATGATATCTTTTAAAGTTAGCCTTTCAGGCTCAGCAAAAAATCTTTGCACATCCTGAACTGCGATATTAGTCAATCCTAAAGGTCCATAAGCATAACCGCCAGGATGAACATAAGTAGTAGGAACGGGCTTACCTGAAGTCTCTAAATATGCTAACCCTTGTCTTAAAAACTTCCAAAGCCTCTCATCCAAAGGTTTATAATTGGTTCGTTTTGCCATGCTAAAATAGTTAAATCTGTTTTATTTTTTCTTATGTTTAAAGTATTCAATCTGCCTGAGTCTGCGGACCGCTTCTGCTCTTGTTTTGTATGGTCTTGATAAACGTTTCCCTTTTTCACTATACACCACATATCCTTTTGGAGTTTTCCGTATCATTTTTTTCTCCTTTTTGGAATAGTCTTCACAACTTTACTTCCTACATAGCGGATATGTTCTGCTTTAGTTCTTCCACCTCTTGGACCAACTCCTGCTGTTTTCTGCACGTGAATATAAACATCAGGACGAGGTTTAATTGTTCTCCATTCTCCCACTTTCATTGCAGGCTCATTTCCGATTGCGTGTCCTGGATTATATCCCCGTGCTCCTGGTTCTCTACATTTGGGCATTGTTCACCTCCTTATTAGTAATCATAAGACTCATTTTACTCTTAAGAATTTAACTATTTTATGTATCGCCTGCATAAGCCAACCGAATGTTCCTTCGGTATTGTGTCCCTCTGTATCCACATCCCAAGGATTAGTTGAAGAACCTGCCTCATGAAGTAATTCTCCCATAGAACCATTTTGGTTATATTGTTGTTCGTCAGCATTCCATACTCCAGAAACAATTTCATCAACATTTACCGAAAGTTCTGCTCCACCAATTTTGATTTCTGCACCTATCAAACCTTTCCCTCTTAAATCCGCATTTGAAATTTGACCCGCATTATCAACTATATCGGCAGATATATACATTCCCCCTGCAAGATTTGCATAAGATATATTTCCTTCTGCGGTAATAGTAGAGTAAATATTTACCACTGCATTTATCCCTGCGTCAATAATATCTCCACCCGCAGTAATAGTTGCGGAAGCAGGAAGTATTGCTTTTACATCCGCTTCTGTAATTTCTCCTGTGCCGTAAATTTGACTTTCTATATTTACCGCACCCATTATACCTGCGGATAAACTTCCATCAGCACTAATCGTAGAACTTAAATTGGCTTTTGCAGATATATCAGAAACTAAACTTCCTGAACCTTGAATTGTAACTTCTCCATATTTCCCACCCGCAAGATTCGCCCCTGTTATATTACTTGAGCCATTTATATCTTTTGATGTCGTTCCTAAACCACCTGCTTTTAAAGGCGGATGGATAGCATAACTTCCACAATATCCTACAGGAATAGAGCATAAATCGGATATATGGGTATTTGTAAATCTTGAAAGCATTAACTCTGGTTTATTAAATTGCGCCCTATCATAAGCCCCATATAATCCGCCCCTAAATTTTACGGGATAATGAGCATAATAATATCCAATATTTAGTAAGGACATATTAATCCCACCCAAAAGTTATGAAACCTGTGACCATTGTTCTATAACTTAAACTATTTGCAAAAACTAAAATTCCTAAATATGCACCATCATAAATTCTTGGTAGTGAAGGTAATTCTTTTATACATTCTCTTTCTCCCAATAAATATGCTTGCGGAATAGAAATATCAATTAAAGGTTTACATAAAACTAATGTAGCGTATCCTGAACCCATTCCTTTGGATAATTTTACCCATTGGATAGACCGAATTCCTGTATCCCCTTCTGCTAAAGGTAAAAACGGACCATATCTACCTGCACCTGAACCTGAATGCGTTATATGGTTTAAAGGAGAAGATGGAACTAAAGAAACATTTATAGGTAAAGTCCTGTTTGAAACTCCATCTTGATTAGTATAACTAATAGTCAAGATTGATGAAGTTGAACCAGCAGCAGTAGTAGTGACCAAAAATGCTCTCACACCTTTACCATCTGTATAGCGTGGTAAACTTACAGAGTTAGTTAAATTTTGCTGTGAAGTAGTATTCAAATTGATATAGCGATAATAAAGTAGGTAATCACAAAGCAAGAATATATTTCCTGACCCAGTAGCCCCAGAAAGTTGCCAATTTAAAATATGTTTTGTAGATGGAGAAACATTCCCGCCGTGATATAACGCACCTTGTGATGAATCAGTTAATTGTATTGCAGTTAAATTAGAACCAGAATAAGTATTTGCAACAGGATGTCCATCCAACATACTATAATCATACCAGTAAGATGCGGTTGGACCTGTAGCAATGTATTTTGAAAAATATGCGGTATAGGTTTTATCTCCTGTTAAACTAGAAACTATTTGGTCATACGCTTGAAATGGCATTTTCTTCCTTTTGTTTTTTAATTTTCTCAATTAGAATATCTATTACTTCTTTTAATTCATTTAAACTTTCCTCATCAAAAATTCTAAAAGTTTCTCCGTTTTGTATCGCAAAAACAATAGGAAAAGCCTCTATCGGATTTTTAGGAATTTTGTATTCAGATATTAAACTATCGTTTATAAGTATCATATATCACCCCCACGCTACTTCTATATATCCATAGATATTTGAACTCGCAGCAGTAGCAGCCCCCGCAAAGAACAATAATCCTAAAAATGCTCCGTCTTGAACCCGTGGTAAAGATGGCAGTTGGTTTAAAAAATCTCTTTCTGAAGCAACAGAAGCAGAAACAATAGGAATAGCACATAAGGGTTTACATAATACTAAACAAGCAGTTCCAGCACCAGAAGCAGCAGATAATTGAACTGACTGGACGCTTCTTATACCATAATCTCCACTTGCAAGTGGTAAAAATGGTCCATAGTTATTTGCCGCTGTTCCGCTATGCGTAATATGTCCTACAATAGCAGAAGCAGTGCAGGCGACCGTCACAGGTAAACTCCTTCCCGAAGTTCCTGCTTGGTTAGTATATGACATAGAAAAATTATGAGCAGTTGCACCTGTTGTAGTTGTAACTACCAAAAACGCCATCACTCCTTTTCCATCAGTATATCTTGGCAGTCCTACAGGATTAGAAAGAGTTTGAACAGAAGAACTATTCATATTGATACCAGGATAGAATAAAAGAAAATCACAGATTAGCCATACCCCTGGAACTGCAGTTGAAACTGCGGAATATACTCCTGCATTAACGATATGCTTTGTGTCAGGAGAAACATTTCCTCCGTGCCACATCGCACCCGTAGAAGTATCCGTTAGTTGCGTAGCAGTTAAAGAAGTTCCGCTATATGTATTCGCAACAGGAGTTCCATTTAAAATACTCATATCATACCAACGACCCGCAGTATAAGCGGTTGAACCTGTAATTTTATTCCATTCTATTCGCCAAAACTTTCCACCTGTCATTTCATTTACTAAGTCATCTATTGAAGAAAAACCCATATTTCACCCCCTTAGTGATAGATAAAACTTAATTTCCCAATAAATCTTGAAGATGCAGCGATTGCTGCACCTGCAAAGATTAAAAACCCCAAAAATGCTTCATCTTCTATAACTGGTAATCTCACACAATCAATTAGTTGATGTTGTTCCACAGAAGATAAATAATAATAAAATGGTAAAGAGGTAAGAGGCTTACAAAGCACTAAACATCCATATCCTGCACCCATACCGCTATCAAAAGTTATACTTTCTACTTTCCTAATTCCTGTATCACCTTCTGCTAAAGGAATGAATGGTCCGTATTGAGAAGCAAGAGTTCCTGCGTGAAGAATTTGGGTGACTATTGAAGCAGGAGTTAGTTGAAGAGTATAGGGTGTAATTTTCCCTTCTACTCCATCTTGGTTAGTATATTTTATCGTCATACCAATTTGTGAAGGTCCTGCTTCAATCTGGCAAACCAAAAATGCCATTACCCCCTTTCCGTCGGTATATCTGGGTAAAGTTATAGTGTTATCCAACACTTGTTCATCAGTTGAATCAAGGTCAATAAAAGGATAAAACAAAAGGTAATCACAAAGAATAAAATATGATGGATAACCTGTGGAGGAAGTAGTATCCATTCTTGCTAAAAGCAGATACTTTTTACGAGGAGAAACATTTTCTCCGTGATACAATGAACCCACTTTTCTATAATCTAATGCGGTAGCGGTCAAAGTAGAACCTACATAAGGATTGCTTCCATAATGACCGCTGAGCATACTTCCGTCATACCATCTTCCTGCAGTTGCCGCAACTCCTCCCCAGTTTTTATGAAAATAGCAATCCCAATATCTACCTTCCTCAACCGCTCTGACTATATCTCTGACGGTGAGCGCCACTCATTCCTCCTTTCCCTACACAGGTAGCAGACATATTAGCGATTACAGGTGATTTTTCGTGTTCACAATTTCTTATAATTTTATCATCCTCAATCTTGACTTCTTTTTTACAAACCGAACAAACATAAGTAAACATTAATCCTCCTCTACTACTAACGCACCAATCGCAAACTGCGGTTGGATTAAATTAGAGACATTCAAAGAAGCATTTAATGCCCCTGAATATAGAATCTGTCCAGCACCAGTAGAAGAAGTTCCAATTGATACATGAGTAATAGTATTAGACCCACCTGTGCATTGTGGGAACTGAATTAACGCAGCATTAGAAGCCTGATTTCCATTAATCGTCCAACCAGTAGAATCTTTAGCAACTGCCACTCTGGCATAACCAGTATAATTTGCTTCACTTGTATTTTGGCTTCCTGATTCTCCGGGGTCTGCAGTATGTAATGCTAAATAAAGATTGGACTGCGTTCTCCAAGATGGGTCATAGTTGTTCAGGAACATTATTTTGATTACATCGTTCTCCGTTGTATTGCTCTTACTCATTTTTACACCTCCTTTAATTAAAATACATTTGAAAAATAATCATAGGTTAAATTTGCTCGGTTAGCCCAAAACGTCGAATATCCCGCAGTTCCTTTTACATATCGAAACGTATTGTTATATTCCTTTAAAATATACCACTCTCCGTCTTTAGTAATAAATCCATAGTATTTAGTTTCACCTGAATCGTCTACATCCGCACAACGATATTTTTCTAATACTCTAAAATCATTAAAATCTATTAAACTATTTAATCTATCAATCAAAATATCAGTTCCATCTATAAATTTGTCACTCATTAGCCACCAAACCTTTTCATTTCTTCCTCAAGTCTTTTATCTTCAATAATCTTTTGTAATCTGAGTTCTTTATAGCGGATTCCTTTTTCACGCTCTAATAATCCTGCTTTTAATATTTCTACTTCTTTTTGGGCGTTTTCGGCTTGGGACAATTTTTCGTTGGCTTCAGCAAGTTTGGTTTCTGCTTCAGAAAGTTTCTTTTTTAATTCTATTTCCTTATCTTGATTTCTTTTTAAAAGAGAAGCAAGCTCTTGAAGTTTAGTAGAGTCAATTCCTTTTGAAAGTTCAGCTCTTAAAAGGTTTAATTCAGCTTCTTTTGTTTCTAAGTCCTTTTTCTTTTTTTCAACTAAACTGATTTCTTTATTCAAAAAATCTCTCTCAGCATTTAAAATTATCTGTTGTTGTTTTGCGTTTTTTATCAATTCATTTAAAGAAAAAATTAAGTTCTCTGCTTCGCTGTCTTTTTTTTCAAGTTCTAATTTTAAATTTTCCAAACTTTGTTCTCGTTCTGCAAGACTTTTTTCTTTTTTTTGCAATTCTTCCATTTTTTTATCTTGATTTTCTTTAATAGCTCGCAAATCTGAAGCTAAAGAATTTAATCTTGCTTTTTCTTCTTCTATAATTCTTTTTTCTTGAGCTAGATTCTCCCACTGCTGGTCAAGCAGAAGTTTTTGTTGAGTTTTAAAAGATGAAAAATTAAGTTTCTCTTCATCAAATTGTTTTTCCAACTCTTTAATTTCATTGATTAAATTATCTTTCTTTTTCTCTAATTCTTTAATAGCTAAAGTTGTCTTATCTAAAAGCTCAGCTTTAACGGTCAATTGGTTCTGTAACGATTGTATTTGATTCTGTAATTGCTTTATTTTTTGTTGCAATTCATCAACCATATTTCCTCCTTACGGCTGTTTGCCATATGGTTCAGCAATGATAGTTAGATAAACTATTCCTGTATTATTTGCATTTGTGCAGGTGACTTTTATTTCATCTCCCTGCATAAAAACGCATTGTCCTGTAGGTCTAAAAACATAGTTTTGAGCATTAGTTAAAGAAGTAGAATCTAATACCACATCATAATTACTTCCATCTTTACTAACAAAATTGACGGTAATAGTTTCAGTTATACCTGTGGAAGCTTTAAGAAAAATCTGACAAAGTCTAAAATTGCAATTAAATGATGTGGTATAACTCAATCCTGCAGTTGCTAAATTCTGACTGGTAGTTACTCTTAAATATTGGACAACTTCTGACATTTTCCCCTCCTTTTAAGTTCTAAAATAATGTTTTATATCTGTTCTGGGAGATTCTGCCTTCATCTCCTCAAATCCTAACTTATCTAAGCAATTTTTACATACTAAAATACCAGGAGTAGCAGGGTCTTCGGTGAGTTCTTCAATTAAAAATGCTTTATAACATCTATCGCAACGATATTTAGCTACAACTTGCTTTAAGTCTTCTAAGCCCATCAAATACCTACTTTCATATACAAAATTTCTTTAACTTTTGATTTTATTCTATTGAAAATTCTATCTGGACTATCATAAGTGAAACATATATAATCCCGTCTTTCCACGCTTTCAGGGTCAGGATGAGAATACATTAATGCTCTCTGATGTTTAGGAAACAATACCGCACAAGGCTTGTTTAAAACATTTCTAATACAATTTAATCCAGAAGAAAATCCCATATAGTAGTCAAGTCTATCTAAAATTCTAATACAATCAGAAATGGTAGTTCTACCTACCAAATCTATTAAAGGAAAATCCTCAGGAAGTAGACCTTTTATTTCTTGAATTGTATCTATGTCCCAATATCCACCTAAAGCAACGAACACAAATTCAGGGAATTCTTTGTGAACAAGTTTTAAGAATTCAACCCAAGTTTCAGGCATCCAAGCATTCCAATTACGAATTCCTTGAATAGAAGCGGTATGAAATCCAAAGGAAGGTTGAGTAAGTTTTAAATTTAATTTTTCTTCTTCAAGATTGATTTTAAAATGGAAGTTTGCGTCTAAGTCAGGAAGCCAATCTCTCAAAGGTTTGCCACTCTCTAAATGTTTGTTCGCCTCAATATAAATAATATCATCTCCAAATGCATTTAAATAATCCTTCCAAGTCTGTAATGGACCAAGTCTCGCTTGTTGTAAAAGAATGTCTTGATAACTATGCACACCTACCTTACCTACACAATTCGGCAGTAAATCACAGAAAGCTTTAGTTCTTTGAGGAAAATCAGGAGGTGAATATACTTCCCACTTAACATCGGGAATAGTAGAAAGTTTTACCCAAATCCAGATGAAGTCACCTAACCAATGCCAGCAGGCACAGCCAACTTAATGACTTTGCTGTCTGGCATCATACGGCATCACCTCCTTAAGTTTAGGAGTAAGTTCAAATATTAATCTTCCTTTTTATGCTTTGGCGAAAATAGCTTCTTTTATTACTTCATACTTATACCAATTTTTTTCCAATTTTTCAATTAGCAGTTTTTTTATATTTAGCGAGTGGCACTCGATAATATATTCTGAAACAACTCTAAATATCTCATCAGGAACATAAGCTAAATGTATTTCTCGTCCTTCAACATCAACTTTCACAATATCTACTTTTTCTCCCAAAAAAGCTAAAAGCCAAGCAAAATCATCTGCTCCACGAATTTCTAACTCAATTAACTCAACCTCTTTGGTAAAGAACTTTTTTAAATGTTCTTTTACAGATTTAGGGAATTCTATATCTACGCAATAGACTTTCTTTGCTCCTTTAGAGAAAAAGTATTCAGCAGATGTTCCTACATCTGCACCAATATCAAGAATCACTTTATCTCTAAAGTCAGTAAATCCTAAATGCTGTTCATAATTCTCGTAAAGATTTTCAAACATCTACTTACGATTGTGTTCCTACTACTGTTCCTTGTGCATCTTGGTCAGTAGGAATAGCATTATGAATTCTTAATTTCCCATTAGAGTCAACCCAAAGATAATAGCTAGTAATTGTTCCACTATCGTTGACAGCATCTAATCTCAGAAGCCCAGGTTTATTTGCTTCTGCTTCTGCGCAAGCTGCTATCCCTCCTTGTTTAACATTCATATCATTTTGATGTGCAGCAGTAGAATTATCTCTACCAAAATGAGTAATAGCCATTCTAACCTCCTTATTAGTGCAACCCGTTGCACTGGAGTATAAGCTCCAGCACAACGGGTTTAATTTCTGTTATGCACCTGGAGAGCCAAATACCCCTCTCCAATCTGTCCAACCTACTGAGAACCTCGTTAGGACCGAATAGAGAAAATCTTTGGTATTGAAATCTCTATCCGAGTCGGTCTGAAGTTCTTCTCGGTTGTAGAAGACCAAACCGTGCTGAGCTTTGTCAGTAAGCAAAAACCAAGCATCTGGGTCGGAAAGTCTATTCCATACGATGATTTGAAGTCCCTGAGTTGCTAACCAGTTATCTGCACGGTTTGCGGTATCAGGTCTTCCAGCTGACTTAATTAACTCCCAAGCTGTCCTTTCCAGTTGTGGAGGAACTAATAAATATCTGGGTTGAATATCTAAGAGTTCTCCTCTATCACCAACAGTCAGCCTCATCGTATAGAGAGCTTCCTCCAAGGAACTTACTGACAAATCTGCAGCTGTAGTGAGCTCATTCTGATATGTGCCACCTCCAGCTAACGGGTGACTTGTATCAAAAAGAGGCTCACCATCTCCACCGCTCATCATTGCAGTTCCTGTAGCGGTAAACCCATTATTGAACACATCAG
>Ga0078972_1013232_pt1 | contig 13733 bp, 16 predicted proteins | sample YelNatPaOPGAMG01_FD_67568 | JGI IMG/M metagenome (GOLD analysis project Ga0078972, IMG submission 67568) | Hot spring thermophilic microbial communities from Obsidian Pool, Yellowstone National Park, USA - OP-RAMG-01 (SPADES assembly) (version 2) | ecosystem: Environmental > Aquatic > Thermal...
GCTGATCGTCACCTTGCCGGAGGCCACGCCGGTCCATGAAGCGGTGAAGCTGCAACAGGATCTGGTGCGGGCGGGTATCCAGCCGTTCGCCTGGGTCGTCAACCAAAGCCTGTCCCCGCTGGACGTGGTCGACGCCTCGTTCATTGCGGTCCTCTTCCCAGGCGCGGGTGAAGCGGGCCATCTGCTCTTGCGTCTCGATACGCCGGTCCAGCGCTTGCCGCTGGAGTACACTCCGTTCGATCTCCGCCATGTTCAACCAACTGCCATGCTTGGGGGTATAGTGCCATTCGATGCGCTCGGCGATGCGTCGGGCTTGCTCCGGCGGGAACGCCTCGTACAGCGACGCCGGCTTGTGCGTATTGAGGTTGTCACAGACCAGCACCACCTTCTCGGCCTCCTCAGGCACGTCCTCGGCCAGCCAGCGCACCACCTCAGCAAAGTCTTTCGCGGTGCGTCGCTCGGTCACCTGCACCGCACGCCAGCCCAGCAGCGGCTCAAAGACCATAAACAGGTTAGCCGTGCTGTTGCGGACATACGCATGATCGAACCGTGCCGGTTGCCCCGGCGTCGTGGGCAGCGGTGGCACGACCTCGCCGATCCATTGCCGGCTGGCTTCGTCGAGGCAGACCAGCGGGCGTTGGGGGTCGTAGGGCCGGTGGTACACGTCCAGGACGTCCTCCATCTGGCACACGAACCGGCATTCGCCTCCGGCGGAATGCACCACTGCTCTTTCAACCACGGCTTGATTTCGTTTTTTTTAGCACCCGCCGGATCGTCTCGTGGCTGATCGTGTCCACGACCTCCAGCTCGACCAACCGGGTCGGCCAACAGGTGCAGCGTCCAGGCCTTGCGGCCCTCCGGCGGTGCCGAGCAGGCTGGGCAAGCGGGTCCCGTTCCTCACCGCCGCCAAGCTGGTTACTCTTCTCGAAGTCGCCCAGCAGCAGCATCGCCTCGATCGCCTGCTGGCGACACTTGATCGCTTCGACCTTTTGGCCGTGGCGAACTGGGCTACCTATCCTTCAGCCGCGTCGGCGCCGAGTTGCTGTTCCAGGTCTTCGCGGATTGCTACGAGCGACGCAGCCTACTGATCCCGAGCAACGTGCTCGCCCTCCGGCTCGGCTGGGGAGCGCCGCAAGCCGCCGGCCAGCGAGGCGGGAGACGACCGCGACAGTTCTACCAGTTGCCTCACCGCGTTGTCGTGGAGGGAGTAGCGCACGTGCCTGCTCTCCCGAACCCGGTTCAGCCAGCCCGCGGCATGCAGCTGATCGAGGTGGCTCGACACGGTCGGCTGCTTCACGTCTGCTTCTGCTGTCAGTTCGGACACCGTCTTTGGGCCAGCGGCGAGTCGCAACAGCAGGCAGAGCCGCGTGGCATTGCCCAAGTCGGCGAACGCCTCGGCCATTCGCTGTAGCGCCGCCGTCTGCATGTCAAGGGTGGAGACAGAGTGTCCAGATCTTCGCATCGGTCAATGCTCCCGAGGAATGCCTCGCCGAGGGGCGAGGGAGTTGGGAACCGAGACTATCGCGGCTTTGTCGGACGGGCAGAGCCCCGAGGCTTGCGTCTACCCCCGGGGCGCTCCGGCGCGGTGTCCACTTCCTCTCGAACAATCGACACGGTCTCCGGGGCAGTCAGACCCAGCCGGACTTGTTTCCCCCGGATGCCCAGCACCGTTAGCACCACTTCCTCACCGATCAGCAGGCGTTCGCCCACAATGCGGGAAAGGACAAGCATTGAGTTCCTCCTTGTTGTTGGGAGTCCCTCCTTATGTGGAGGGAGACGAGGCGATCACCTCTCCCCTGAAGCATCGTTCCATCTGGCTTGACCACTCGAAGGCTCGCCATCGACCAAGGGCCGGACCACTTTGGGAAACCGCTCCTCCCAGGTCAGGACGCGGTACTTGGGAGCCTCGATCCACGGCCGCAGTCGCGGGAAGCGGGCCCACGTAAACAGGAACGCGGCCATCAGCAATGTGATGGCCAGGACGATCAGGTTGAAAGCTGTCATGACTCCTCCTTCACTCCCCGCGGTAGAGTTCGTGCATGAAACGGGCCAGGAGCCGCCGTTCGTCCTCGGAGAGTTTGTCCTTCCAAGGCACCATCGCCGTGCCCGGCACGCCTTCGGCCAGGACCCGTTCCGAATAGCGGCGCGTCGGCCGTATCTGTTGGAAATTCGTCGGCGGCGGAACTACGCTTCCCGCGGACCTACCGTTGCCGCCGCCGTCGGCGCCGTGGCACGCGGCGCAGTTGGCCGTGTACAGCGACTTGGCCCTGGCCAGTTCCGATGGCGACAAGACTTCGTCCCGGCGGTCGTCCCGTTCTTCCAGTGACTGAACAAAAACGGCCAGGGCGCGAAGTTCGCCGACCGGCAGATCGTGCCAGCCGTGCATCGACGAACCCTTCACCCCATTCCAAAACACCTCGCTCAGCGCCCGGTCGGAGAATGAAGCCGAGCTGAGGTCTCGCGGCCGGGGCAAGAGCGCCTGCGCCGCCTGGCCGTCGCCGCGCCCCTTTGGGCCGTGGCAGCCGGCGCAGTTGCGGGCGAACAGCTCGCCGCCGCGCCGGGCGAAACGGGCGCGCTCGCTCGCCTCCATGCGGGTGCTGAGGATGAGGCTGGGGCCGGGCGTGCGCGGGATGGCGCAGTCGCAGAACATCCCGAGACGCTTCTCCTCGTCCGGATCCAGCCCCGGCAGCGGCTTCGGCCCGGTCAGCCCGGCCAACTTCGCCTCACGCCCCAGCGACTCCAGGTAGGCCACCAGGTCCAACGCTTCCTGGGTCGGTTGTGTCGGGGAACCCTCGAACAGCCAGGGGTAGGGCGGCATGTTCGAGTCGGGCACGACATGTCGAGGGTTCCACAGGTGAACCAGGTGCCAGTCGCGCGACTTGCGGCCGTGCTCGCGGGCCAGGTCCGGCCCAACCCGTCGCGTGCCCCAGAGCTGCGGGAACTCCTGGGCCGTCTCCCAGGCCTGGGTGGGCACGCCGAAGCGGCGCACGTCGGACTCAGTGGAGCGGATCAATTGCGAATGGCAGTTGGCGCAGCCCTCGCGGATGTAGATGTGCCGGCCGCGCAGCTCGCTGGCGGACTGCTCGGGCAAGCCGGAGGGTCGGGCATCCGAGATCTGCCGATCGAGGACCTGGTTGGGCCAGACGGCCAGCACTACGAACGACAGGACGAAAAACCCCAGGCCGGCCACCGCCGTGATCACGTACGCCTTTCGCAGCCAGGCCAGGCCGGGCATCTCTCCCAACGCATCCGGCGGCTCCGGGGCAGTCTCCGCACCTGAAGTCTCGTTCGCGTCGGCGGTCGGTGTGGCTATCACCGCCTCCCCCCTGGGGCCGGTGGTCACGCTCAAGGCCAGCGCGAGGAAGCCGAACAGGATGGGGATACCGGACAGCGTGCGGATCAGCCAGTACAGCTGCGACAAACGTACCGACTCCACCCAGGGGGTTTCGGACTGCCACAAGTGTCCTTGCACCAGCCCGGCCGCCGTCAGGTCCGTGACCATGATGCCCATCCCGATGGCCAGCAGCCAGAACGCCCAGTTGGCGGCGCGGGCGTTGTAGCGCAGCCCCGGCGTCCGTTCCCAAACGTGCAGCATCCCGCCGATGGCGGTGAAGGAGGCGAAGCCGATCATGGCCAGGTGCGAGTGACCGATCACCCAGTCGGTGAAGTGGACGAAACGGTTGACCGGCATCAGCGCCTGCAGCGCCCCCTGGAGGCTGACGATCAGGTAGGCCACGGCCCCGACCCAGACGAACCGCAGCGGCGTTTCGCGGGCCACGATGCCTGCACACAGCCGCAAGGACAGCAGCAGGTTGGCCACGACGATCACGACATCAACACCCTGGTAGACCGAGGCGACGATAGCCCCCTGCTGCGCCTCCATCGGGATCGACGAGAAGACGTAATGGTGCGTGCCATTGAGCGGGTAGACCAGGAACAAGAGCCAGAAGCCGATCATCGACAGGAAATGGCTGAAGATCGGCCGGCGCGTGGTGGCCGGGATGACCACGTAGGCGACGGCCAGAGCGAGCGGGGTCGCGTACAGGCCGACGGCGTCGTGAATCCACAGCCCACTGTAGGTCGCCCCCTTCGCCCCCGGCTCGACCTCCGGGACGAAGTTCCCCACCGGGTAGGCCAGCAGGGTGAAGACCAGGCCGCCGATGACGTACCAACCGGCGACGTACAGCTCGGCTAGCTTACCACGCAGGAACGGCCACACGAACTGGACACAGGCCAGCAGCAAGGCGACGACGGCCACGGCGTCGATGACCACCGGGAACTCGCCCCACTCCAGCGGCTGGCTGACGCCAATTTGAACCAGCCCCCAGCCGGGGATGACCAGCAGGAAGTTCCAGACGACAAACAGGGCCCAGCCGAGTGCCCGGCTGGTCACCGGTCGCTCGGCCAGGCGCGGCACGGCATAATAGAAGAACGCCAGGAAGGCATTGCCGAGCCAGCCGAAGAAGACGCCCTGGGTGTGGGTGTAGCGCAGCCGGCCCCAGGTCAACCAGCCCGAGCCGCCAAGCCAGTCCGGCCAGTGGAACTTTGTCGCCATCACGATGCCGAGCAGGGCCACGTAGCCGACCATCGCCAGCGCCGCGAATGCATGGGCGCGCATCAGGCCAACCTCGGTCCACACGACCGGCACTGCCGCTTGGGAGACAGACTTTGGGAGTTCTTCGCTGACAGTGGCCATGTTGTTCTCTCGCGATCTTCGATCCATGTTGTTCTCTCGCGATCTTCGATCATGGTGGCGTCTGGCCGTGGACGGCCGTCAGGTAGCTCACGATCTCGCGCTCTACTTCAGGACCAGCTGGGGCCCCGTAGACGATGACCATCTTGTGGACCACCTCTTGCCATTTCTTCTCGGGCAACCGCGGCTGTGTGAAGGCAAGACGGGGGGAATGGCAGATCGTGCAGTTGACCTGGAACCGTTCGCGGTGCGGCCCAGGAGGCGCCGCGAAATCCTCGTGAGGCAAGTCGATCCGGACGACGGGATCGGTGAGGGTGGTGGCTGCTGGCGGTGTATCCGGGCCTGAAAGGGGCTGATATTGAATCCCGATGAAGGAGACGACGGCCCCGGCAATGAACAGCACCGCCAGCAGCAAAACCAGCACGCGTCGCGGCCGGCGCGAGGTCGTGAGGGTCACCGTTTCCTGCTCGGTAGGCGTCATGGCGTTGCCCTCACACGACCTCGACCGAAACCTGTTCCACCACGTTCCGCATGTAGCCGCCCCGGTTCCAACCCGCACTCGCAGGCTGCGTCTCGCCGGCGTTGCTGGTCGCCCGGACGAGAAGGTGGACACTTCCCCGCGCGGCGGGCCTCCAGTTGAGCCGCCAGCGGCGGAACGAATAGCGCCCGAGGTCGTCACCGAGAACGGCTACTTGCCAGGTCTGGCCGCCGTCCGTCGAAACCTCCACTTGCTTGATGCCGCTGCCGCCGTCGAAGGCGATGCCGCTCAGCTCGCAAAGCCGATCTAGCCACACCCGCGCCCCGTCCTCGTGCGAGGTGAGGAAGGACCGGACGTTCATCTTGTTAATGGGCACCGTCACCTGGGCCAGTTCATTCGGCTTCTCGACAGCGCCCGGCGTGGTCGGGATGCGGTACGCCTTGGCCATCCAGAAACCGTCGAATGAGTGGGGCAAGACCGTAATCTCGCTTAGCGCCTTGACCCAGTAAGTGGCGTACCAGCCCGGCACCACGAGCCGTAGCGGGAAGCCGTTCAAGAGGGGCAGCGGTTCGCCGTTCATTTCATAGGCAAGCAGCACGTCTTCGCGGCGGGCTTCATCGACGGGCAGAGACTTGATGAAGTCGGGGACGGAAGGAAGCCCGCCGTTATCCAGCCCGTCGAAGGACACGTCCACCGCGCCCGCCTTCAACCCCGCCCGGTGCAGGAGGTCGCACAGCCGGACCCCGGTCCAGCGGGCGTTACCCATCGCCCCATTGCGCCACTGCGCCCCCGGCATTTGCGGAGTGAACAGGCCGCGCGAGTTCCCCGAGCACTGGTTGACGGCCACCAGGGAAACCGGTCCCATCCGTTGCAGTTCGGCGAGCGACAACTCCAGGGGGCGTTCGACGTGTCCGCGAATCTTGAGCCGCCAGGTCCGCGGATCGACGGCCGTGGGGATGACTTGCAGGTGCCAGCGAACGTAGAAGGCCTCGTTGGGCGTCAGGTCGTGCCGGTAGGCGCTCCAGGGGGTCTCCAGGCACGGCGGGCGGTCATTGATCACCCGCATCGGCACCTTGCCGGGAAAGCGCATCGGGGCGTCCGCGGGAAGCAATTCGGCGACCGGCGTGGTCCGACGCGAGCAGCCGGCCGGTAAGGCGGCGGAGACCCCCGCCAGGGCCAGCCAGCGGAGCCACTCGCGGCGGTCGATCCCCACGGCGTCATTCGGCTGTGTCATGGCTTCAACTCCCGCAATCGACGAATGCGGCCAGGCGGAGGGACCTTGATCGGCGAGTGCTTGCCAAACCAGTCGCGGATGACTTCGTACTGATTCCGGCCATCGCTAATGTCCTTCCCGCCCAGGAACTCCCGGTAGTTGTGGCCGCCCTTGGCTAGCATCGTGTTGGTCGCCACCGTGTACACCGCCTTCGGGTCCCAACGACCTGTGTCGAGCCGAATTCGCACGACGCGCTCCCCCTTGGCGTGGTTGGGGTCGTAATCGAACCTGATTCCACTGACCTGGATCATCCCCCCGACCTTGACCGCGGCGTCAGCAGTGTAGCAGTTCTCGACGGCCTGTTTAAGGATCTCGGTAATGGCCACTCCCGACAGCCTCATAGTGACGACCTTGCCGTCGTGGGGGATCATCTGCCGTAGTTGGGCTGCGGTGACCGGGCCGGGCGGGATCGCCACGCCGTAGCCGACTCCTGGCAATAGTGCGACATCTGCTCTCGTCTCCGTTCGCAGGATGTCCGCGAACAGCGAGTCGATGGGGGACTCTTCGTCGCGCCGCCGGGCCTCCTGGCCGGCCAGCGTCTGGGCGCGGACCAGCCACTCCTTCGCCGTCCCGACTCGTTCGTCCAGCGCCTTCCGGTGGGGCTCCAGCATTTTGTCGAGCAATCGGGCCGTCTCGGGATCGGCCGGGACGCGGTCGTGATTCAACGGGATCAGGTCTCGGCGGTGGCGGACGATCTTGCCTCTCTCGACGGTCAGATCGAGCCGGCCAAGGTCCGAGCCGTGCGCCCCCGCCTGGACGATGAGGGTGTCCCCGATCCGCAGCGCCTCGGTCATCCGATTGTGGCTATGCCCGCCCACGATCACGTCGATCCCCTCGACGTCCCTGGCGAGTTGGATGTCCGCGCTGAGTCCCAGATGAGTGACGGCGATGACGATGTCCGCCCCCTCCCGTCGCAGGATCGGAACGTGACGCTTCGCCGCCTCGGTGGGGTCGGTGAAGGACAACCCTTCGACGTTCCGGGGTGCCGTCGTACGGGCCGTCTTGGGGTAGGCCAGGCCGAGCAGGCCGACCTTCACGCCGCCCACCGTGCGGACGACGGACGGCTTGGTAAGCGGCTTCTTGCCGTCCTCGACCAGGTTCGCGGCCAGCACGGGGAACTTCGCCTCGCCGATCCGTTCCCGCAGCTCGGCGGGGCCGAAGTCCGGCTCGTGGTTGCCGACGGTCATGGCGTCGTAGCCGAGGTGGTTCAGGGCCGCGACCAGGGCCTTACCCCGAGTGAGGTCGGCGATCATGGTGTCGCCAATCAAGTCGCCGGCGTCGAGCAGCAGCACGCGATCGGCGTAGGCGGCCCGTACCACGGCAACGGCGGAAGCGAGCCGGTCCAGTCCGCCCACGGTTCGATCCTTGAGGTCGCCTTCCCAGCCGCGCCAGGCGGTCAGGTGCCCGTGGATGTCGTTGGTATGCAGCAAGACGATCATACGCACCTCAGTGAGCCGGGATGAAGGCGTAGCCGCGCGACTGATAGTTGATGACGGCGGAGACGGCCGACGCAGCGACTTTCACCTCGGCGCGGACCTTCTTCGCGTCCAGCTTTTTCCGCTCCAGAGACTGACCGCAGACCAGGAACTTCACCCCGGCCTCCTTCAGCCGTTTCATCAGCTCGGCGTGTGGGTGGTCCTTCCCTGTCAGTTCTCGATAGGCCGCGTCGTCCAGGGCGGCGGAGGTGGCGTCTCCGTGCAGGATAATGGCGACCTCGATGTCGCCCTGCTTCAGCCCCGCGACGCCAGCGAGGTTGAGCAGCACGGCAGCCCGCTCCAGGCCGGGCAGCGGCTTGGCCGCGTCCTTGTTCACGGCAGTCACGTCGAAGACCACCTTGGTCCCTTTCTTGGGGAGTTCCTCCGCGTCGGGCATCAGCACCACGGCGCCGTAGCCTTTGACGACTGGCGTGACAAACCGGGACTTGGCTTCAGGGTCGGCGGCAGGTGCCGTGTGGTTCTGCCCCAGGGCTAACACAGTGAAAGCGAACAGCAGAGCGAAAACCGTTATCCTTGACCTGTGCATGGAGGTTTCTCCTTCGAGTGCTCGGTTATCCATCGCATTCTCTACCGACCTCAACTCCGCTCCGTGTCCGTGCCCCGACCCGGCATTTTGGGTTGCTCCACCGGATAGCCGGCGGCGGTCCAGGCCTTGTAGCTGCCAGGCACGTTGTAGACCGTGAAGCCGTGCTGCTTAAGCACGCCTGCGGCGATACTGGAGCGGTAGCCGCTGGCGCAGTAGACGACCACCGGCTTGGACTTGTCGAGCCGGTCGAGCTTTTTGGTCAGCTCCGGCAGGAAGATGTACTTCGCGCCAGGGATGTGCCCCATATCCCACTCGAGCGGCAGGCGCACGTCGAGGAGCTGCATGTCCTTCGTCGGGAAGGTCTTCCTCACCTGATGGACGGTCATCGTTGGGACGGTATCCAGCGGCAGGCCGTCCTGGACCCAGGCGTCCATGCCGCCCTTGAGCGCCCCCGCGAACTTCGTGTAGCCGGTGCGGATGAACCAGCGCAACACTTCCGGCAGGTCGCCTTCCTTGCCCAGGACCAGCGCGATCGGCTTGTCCGGGTCGAGCATCCATCCGGCCCACATGGACAGGTCGGCCTTCGGCCCGATGTTGAGCGCTCCTGGGACGTGGCTACCGGCATAGGCCAGCATATGCCGGTTGTCGATGAGCTGTACGTCGCCCTTCTCGACGAGGCTTTTGAAACCCTTGGGCGAGTACCACTCGACCTTGGGCAGTCCCTTCAGCACCTCCGGCCCCGCGGCATTGAGTTTCTTCATCCGCGGCCAGTAGTAGGGAACGGGCGGCTGTGAGAAGAGCAGCCAGTCGATGAACTTGGCCTCGTCCTTGAACTGCAAGGCCGGGTTTTCCTTGCGTTCGATGCCGAGGGTCGAGTCGCGATCGGCGAGGTTGGCGCCACAAGGGGAGCCGGCCCCGTGCGCGGGGAAGATCGGCACGGCGTCAGGCAGTCCGGCATAGCCCGTCTGCAGTGTCTTGAAGAGGACCTTGGCCAGCCACTCGGTGTTCTCGACGCCAAGCAGGTCGGGCCGACCTACGGAACCGGCAAACAGGAAGTCGCCGGTGAACAGGCCCCAGGGCTTGTCCTTGGCAGCTTTCTCTGCTGCCAAGAACGAGACGTGCTCGGGTGTGTGGCCGGGAGTATGCAGCACGGTCAGGGTGACGTTGCCGAGGTCGATCTGCGACTTGTGCTTGAGGGGCTCGACCGGGTAGCCGTACCTGGCCTCGCCTTCGACGCTGGCGTAGACCTTGGCGGTGCCGGTGCGATCGGCCAATTCGCGGCTGCCGGAGACGAAGTCGGCGTGGATGTGTGTCTCCAGGGCGTGGGTGATCTTGAGTTTATGCTTGGCGGCCAGTTCGACGAAGACCTCCACGTCGCGGCGCGGGTCGATGACCGCGGCCATCCCCGACTTCTTGTCGCCGACGAAGTAGGAGATGAGCGCCAGGCCGTCGGTGCGGATCGGCTCGAAGATCACGTCGTTGGAATGGCGAAACGTTTCCTCTTCAGCACCTCGGACAAGGCCGCCGACGTGAGGCAGAAACAGCGTGCCCAGGCCGATACCGCCGGCATGAGCCAGGAACTCGCGTCGCGTAGACATATGCGATCCTCCAGGTCCTTGGGTGACTCGTGATTCCACGGGAAGTTTCTCTGCTCTCGCCACGATTGCGACATCGGTGCCGATCCGCGAATCGTGAAAAAGTTACACGCATGGCCAAGCGGGGCCGCCCACCGCGGTCCCGGGCCGACATTTCAGGATCCAACCGAGACCCTCTCAATCAAGGTTGCCGGCTGGGGAGGCAGTTTGGGAGTGTTGTCCGACATCCGGCGGCGCTCCCAGACCTCCAGGCCAATGAACAGGACGACAGAAGCGAACGTCAACCCCGCGAGAAGCCCCCCGGGCGACACTCCCAGAAGCTTCGGCCAGGTCAGCGGTCCCAGATCCACCGACCGCGCCAGCCCGGCCAGCATCCCATAGGTTTCGGCCTGAATAAGAGCGCCGACGAACATGCCCAGGATGCCCGCCAGTGCCCGGCGGTTCCGCTCTCCCAGCGCGGCGACGGCCGTCCCCGGGCATAACCCCAGAAGCACCATGCCGACGCCGAAGATCAGTCCGCCGCCGACGTTAGCGACCAGGAGCGCCGGCTTTACGGACAGCTGGGCCAACCCTTGGTCGTGCAGGAACCACACCCCCACCCCGCCGACCACGATGGCAGTCAGCATCATCTTCAGCACGGTAAAGTCCTTGAGGCGGAACTGGTTGACGATGACTTCGTACTTGGTCAGCCCGCTCTTCTGGAGCAGGAACCCGAACGCAAATCCAGTGAACAACCCGAGGCCGATCACGGTCCAAGGTTCAAACATGACTCACGCTCCCTTCCGGAACAGAACGAAGGCCGTCGCCACACCCGAGACGAACAGCGACAGGAAGAAGACCCAACTCGACACGGCCAGTTGCAGCGAGCCGCTGATGCCGTGGCCGCTCGTGCAGCCGCCGGCCAGCCGTGCCCCGTAAATCAGGATGGCGCCCCCAAGAAAGGCGAGGCCGTAGGCTTTCCACCGGCTCGGGCCGAACCGCTGGACCCACAACTCCGGCAATTGCGCGCCGCTTTGGTCCTTGGACAGCCAGGCGCTGACCGCAACCCCCACGATCAGGCCGACGAAGATCGCCGCCTCCCAGCCGATGGCCTTCGGAACCTTGTAGTCAGCGAAGTAGGCGACTCCCTTGGCATGCTCGGGGGCGACCGCCTCCTCAACAAGGCGGACGGCCTGCGAGAAGTTGGTCGAGACCCCAAGCGCCTTGTGTGCCACGCCGAACGTGAACCAAGTCAACAGTCCCAACAGGGCCCCAACGACATAGGGCGACCAGTGTTTCATGCGGAATGGATTCATGATCCCCTCCTGGCCAAATGGCTTCTTGTAAGCGGTCAGATCGTCTCCCTTGCTCAGAACCAGTTGGTCCCACGCACGGTGGGACGTGGATCAGTTAGCGTCAGTGCCGGCACGGCAACACGACGCCAGCTTCATCACCCCAACGCTCTGCCCCCGTCCATTGCTGGGCGAACGGACGCACGGCCGTCGGCGCGCTGGTCAGGCCCCTTGAGGTCTGGCAGCCACCGCCGGCGACGACGCCCGCCAGGGCAAGGGCCAGACAACACCAGCGTCCCATCGTCTTAATCCGCCTCATCACGCAGCCCTCCGTGGCACGAGCCCTCTCCACTGTCCCGATCCACCGGGGTGGTCACATCCGGCCCCGCAACATCCAGTTCCAGTACATCCAGGAGATGCCGTACTTCTTCAAGAGCCACATGCTCGGCGAAGGCCGACGCCTTGCAGGTGGCCAGGTTCAGGACGCCGTTGGAGACCACCATGTCGGCCCAGCCGGTCTCCACCGGCAGGGTCTCGGCACGGCCCTCGACGAACGTCAGGTTTATAAGCTCGCTCGCCGCCAGGCCGGCTTGTGCCACCGCCAACATCTCGAGACTGATATCGACTCCGATCACAACCCCCCGAGGCCCGACCAAACGGGCCGCAACCTGAGAGTCGAACCCGGTGCCGCAGCCGACATCGACGACACGCCAGCCGGCTTGCGACTCGCCCAGCGAAAACGGGTTGCCGACGCCCACGAAGCGGTCGATCACGCTCGGCGGGATGTGATCCAGGAACTCGCTGCGGTAGCCGAGCCGGGTGGCGCTCTCACGCCCGACTGGGTAGGCGAACTTGCCGGCGGGGTGCTCGGCGACGGCCGCGTACCGGCGGCGGAGCGCCTCATGAATCTGAACGGGTTCCACCTTCGCTTCCTCCTGCTTCGCACGGCGGGCCGAACCAACCGAGGGCCCCGCCGAGAACGCCTACAGTCCTTTCAGGAGCCGCCGAAGCTCGCGGGCGTGCCCGGCCTCGTCGGCGGCTATCTCCTCCAGCTTGACCATCAGTTCCAGCTCCCCCAGTTCCTCGGCCTGCCTGGCCCGCTGGCGGTAGTTAGCCACGTCCTGCTCTTCCATCTTCAGGTCGAGTTCGAGCATGGCCTTGATACCGTCGGGGCGCGGGAAATCCTTTGGCTTGCTGGTCGGCTCTCCACCAAGATCGATGATCACGTCCGTGAGGAACGTCGCGTGACCGAGTTCGTCACGCACCTCCCGGAGGAACATCTCGCGTAGCTCGGCCCCGACGATCCCGAAGGACTTGCCGGCCTGGTACGTTAGCGGATGATGGTACCCCCCATTCGGCCACCAGGTCTTCGTTGAGGCCGCGGATGAAGTCTTCTTTCGTCATGGCGTGCTCCTTTGTTATTGAATCAGTTCAATCGGGTTCAGTGGTTCTGCAAGGAATGATCCGCGACCGGTCCCGAAGTTACAGGAGATCCAGGATTATCATTATCCGCGGCACTATTAGCCGCTATCAGTCGCCTGTGTCGGTGGTCGTCGGCAAGCCTGCTGCCTTCCAGGCGGTCATGCCGCCGACGACGTTCGTGATGCCTTCGTAGCCCTCGCGCTTCAGGAACGAGGCGGCGATAGAGGCGCGGTAGCCGGTGCCGCAGATGATCGTGACCGGCTTGTCGCGCGGCACTTCCGCGAAGCGGTCTTGGAGCTGGCCGCCGTGAATGTGGATCGCCCCGTCGATGTGGCCAGCGTTCCACTCACTGTCCGTTCGCACGTCGAGGACTGTCGGCACGATACCGTTCTGAAGTTGTTTCGCCAGCTCATGCACCGACATGGTGCCGATCCGTTCTAGAGGGTAACCGACCGTCTCCCAGGCCTCGATGCCCCCTTCCAGGTAGCCCTAGAGGTCGTCTAGGCCGATGCGGATCAGGTGAGTGGCAACCGCCGCGAGGTCGGCCGGGTTGTCGAGAACGAGGATCATTGGCGTGTCATACGGCAGCACCCAGCCCGCCCAGGTCGGCAGGTTGGCGCCGAGCGGGATGTTGATCGCCCCCGGAATGTGAGCGGCGGCGAACGCCTCCTTGGGCCGCACGTCCAGCACCAGGCAGCGCTCGCAGACGCGGTCGTGAATCTCCTTGGCTCCGATGTGCCGCTGCCCCGGCAGTTCCGGGCCGATGATCTGCGGGCTGGCCGCGTTGACCTTCTTCATGCGGCGGAAGTACGGCGGGGCGATCGGCATCCCTTCGAGAAGGCGGCTGATCCAGGTCGGCTCGTCCTGCCCTGGAGCGCGCCGTTGAAGCGGCCCTCGAACCCCAGCGTGGACGAGCTGCGTGAGCCGAGCGCCTTGCCGCACAGCGACCCCGCGCCGTGGGCGGGGTAGATTTCGGTGA
>Ga0078972_1009733_pt1 | contig 13725 bp, 13 predicted proteins | sample YelNatPaOPGAMG01_FD_67568 | JGI IMG/M metagenome (GOLD analysis project Ga0078972, IMG submission 67568) | Hot spring thermophilic microbial communities from Obsidian Pool, Yellowstone National Park, USA - OP-RAMG-01 (SPADES assembly) (version 2) | ecosystem: Environmental > Aquatic > Thermal...
CACTCTTTGATGCCGTATATGAAGGCACTCTGATCCCCCCCTGGAAGGACAGCATCGAAGCAATATTGATTATCTTGCCCCCTGTTTTTTGAGCGATAAATTGACGCGCAGCCGCCTGGCTGAAAAAGAAGACAGTCTTTGCATTGAGATCCATCACCTCGTCCCAGTCCTTCTCGGTGAACTGAAGCGCATCTTCTCTGCGGATTATTCCTGCATTGTTGACCAGAATATCGATATGGCCGAATTCCGAAACAGCCCGATCGACAATGCTCTGAATCGGCTCAATGGTTCGCAGGTCCGTAACGATATCTACAAACTGTCTCCCTCGCTTTTCGATTTCGCCTGCCGTCTCTGTGGAAGAAACATAGTCCACCCCCACGATGTCCGCACCCGCTTCTGCAAGCCCGATGCACATCCCCTGTCCCAGTCCGGTCGAACTGCCGGTTATAATAGCTACCTTTCCATCAAGTCTGAATTGATCGAGAATCATGGATGCCTCCTCGCTTTCGAAGTGTTACTTTCAAGGCAGTAGTTGCCAGGCCATGCTATCGCTTGCCCACATCATTGCCCTCAGCGCAGGGCCGACATGGGCACATTGTCCATGTCCGTAAAGGTCTGGTTTTCCCCTGCCATTCCCCAGATGAAGGTATAATTCCCCGTACCGACGCCTGAATGGATCGACCAGCTCGGACAGATAACCGCCTGTTCGTTCCGCACCACCAGATGCCTGGTCTCTTCAGGTTTGCCAATGAAATGGAACACGACCCTGTCTTCAGGCATGTCAAAATAGAAGTAGATTTCCATGCGCCGCTCATGGGTATGCACTGGCATCGTGTTCCACACCGACCCCTCATGAAGCGTCGTCATCCCCATGACCAGCTGACAGGTCTCGAGCACCGCAGGGTGGATAAACTGATGAATAGTCCGGCGGTTGCACTCTGCATCGCTTCCCATCTCAAGATGCTTCGCCTGCTCGAAGGTGATCGCCCGCGTCGGGCAGATCCTGTGCGCAGGCGCACTGTTGAAGTAAAACTTCGCCGGCTGCTCGGGGTTCAGACTTGAAAAACGCACCTCTCTTGCCCCCATCCCGATATAGAAGCCATGCCGCGGCTCGAGCTCATAACCGCGTCCGTCGATTTCGATCTTCCCCGGACCACCTATATTGATGATACCCATCTCCCTGCATGCCAGAAAAAAGTCGGTCCCCAGAGCACTGCTCACAGGCAGTGCAAGAGGGACAGAGCTCGGACAGATTCCGCACCTTCCGTATCCTCGAAATCCTCGCGCGCGAGCCCAATGGCCTCAGCCTGGCCCGCATCGCAGAACTGGTGGAACTGCCGCGCAGCACTACCTTCCGCCTGCTCGCCGTCCTCATCCAGCATGCCTTTGTGCGCAAAACCGAAGATACAAACCGTTACCGTCTCGGCCCCGGCCTCATCGAGCTTTCCAGCCATTACCTGAACAATCTCGAGCTCAAAACCGAATCTGCACCCTTCATGCGCGAGCTCGCCGCAACCCTGAACACCATCGTCTTTCTCGCGCGGCGCCAGGGCACCATGATGATCTACATCGACAAGCAGGATCAGTACACCAGCCTCCGCAAATACGAAATCATCGGCCAGCAGAAACCCCTGTACTGTACTTCCCTCGGCAAGGCCCTCCTGCTGGACATGGACGACGAGGAGATCCGCGCTCTTTTCTCGGGTATTCAATTCGAACGCTTCGGCCCCAACACCCACACCTCCGTCGAATCCCTCATCGAAGATATCCATCGAAGCCGAGAGCGGGGCTGGACTCACGACAATGAAGAAGCCGAAGAAGGCGTCAACTGCGTCGCTGCCCCCATTCGCGACTACCGGGGACAGATCATTTCCTCCATCAGTACTTCGTGGATACTCGCCGCGAGACCCGAATTGGTGCCGCACAAGGTTGCCGTGCATGTCATGAAAGCCGCCCAGGGCATATCCGCCGCGATGGGGTATCTGCAGGGTTGAGCTCTTTGGCAGGGCCATATCGAAAGGGATTCGGTATGGTATAATGCAAGCCGATGGATGCACATGGCGGTTCAACGATCGATTCTGCAGTTCCGGGCACTGATCCTGCCCGCCTATCCTTAACTGCACAACCACCGCGCACGCCATTCCGCTGGATCCCAGCGGTACTCTATGCCGCCGCAGTCGTGCTTCTGCTATTCAATATCACAGGAATCTTTCCGCGCTCGCAGACTACCGACTACGCAAGCAGGATCAATGCAGACCGTGCCCGCTATGCTGAAGGCATTATCTCCGCGGTCGAGTCGCTTTCGTATCAGTTCTTCGTGAACCACGACCTGAATGCGCTTCTGTTCGATTATTCGTTATCCTCGGAAACGTACGACGTATCGAGATGGAACATGCCGTTTTCCTCATTCATCGAAGGCATGGCCACCACTGTTCCCGAACTCGAAGAAGCGATTTTCTACGATCTCCGCAGCGACCAGAAGCGTCCCCTTACCATGACCGATTCGATTACCAAAACCATCTGGAATACCGTGCGGCAGGCAGTAGACATTCCAGCGCAAGAAGCCGACGGACGTCCCATCTGGATGCCGGTATCTCTTCCCAAAGCGAATGCTGAGACAGCGACTTCGCATCCTCCACTCCTGGCTTGTGCGCGGATCGTTAAATTCGTTCCTTCGGGTGCCCGCATAGGCCTTCTCGTGCTCCTGCTCAACCCGGAGAGACTGTCGCGAGCCGTTGCCGGCAGTTACTGGGAAGACCGCAGCAGTCTTCCCAAATCCGATCTGACTGTTCTGATCGATGACCATGGCTTGATTGTGAGCGGCATAGGAGCAGGTCTCATAGGGCTTCCGGCTTCAGCGCTGGTACCGGGCTTTCCAAAAGAAGGCTTCGATCCAGAAAGAGAGCAGGGACGCTACTATTCCACCCAATCCATCCTCGGCCGCCCTTCAAGGAAATACCTCGTGCTCTATCAACTGCTGCCCGAGCATCGCTGGTGGCTCTGCACGGTCCTGCCGCATGCATGGGAAAACTCCAGCGTGTTCGAATATCTAAGCCCGCTATTGCTCTTGCTTGCCGGACTGGCAGTGCAGTGGAGTGTTCGAAAGCGCGGCCTTCTGTCCGAATCGAGGATCGAGGGATCAGATTCTGGCATTCAGCAAAAGCCGCTGACCGAAGCCGAACTGCAGGTCCTCCACGATCTGACTCCAAGAGAGAGGGCTATTCTCTCCCTCCTCGCACTTGGAAAAAGCAATAAGGAAATCGCCTTCGAGCTCGGTCTCAGAGAGCAGACAGTCAAGAATTATCTCTATGCTCTTTACCGAAAGCTTGGCGTGCAGGACCGGGTGGGTGCGACGCGCTTTGCCATCCGCGCAGGCATGGCAAGTCCCGCCTCCTGACACCTCACGTATTCACTATTCTGCACAACAAGTACGAAAGTACTTATTGCGCCCTTCGAAAACCTGCCTGAAACTTCCACTAAGCATGCACGAACCGTGCATCGTCAATCCCATTCACATCTGAGGAGGCTTCCCATGTTCAGAAAGCTCGTATGCGCCCTGCTGCTCATCGCAGCGCTGGCTGCTCCCGTCTTTGCCCAGAAGAAAGAAAAACTGATGGTGTACACCTCGATGAAGGAAACCCTCATCGGCGACCTCAAGGTGGCGTTCGAAAAGAAAAATCCGAATATCTCCATGGATTACTATTCGGCCGGCGCCGGCAAGATCATGGCGAAGATCGCTGCAGAACGCCAGTCGGGCAAACTGGTCGTTGACGTGATCTGGACCAGCGAAGTTCCTGACTTCTACGCGATGAAGAAGGAAGGCATTTTGCAGAAATACGAATCGCCGGAAGCGAAGAACGTCGTCAGCCCGATCAACGATCCTGATTTCGAATTCACCCCTGCCCGTCTTGGGACCCTTGGCATTACCTACAACACCAACAAGATCAAGACGCCACCCAAAGAATGGACCGATCTGCTTGGCCCTGCCTATAAGAATGGATTTGCCATCGCCAACCCCGCGCTTTCCGGCACCTCGATGGTTTCGGTCGGCATGATCGTGAACAATCTTGGCTGGGATTTCATCCAGAAACTGCGGGCAAACGGAGCAAAGATGGGCCAGGGTTCAGGTCAGGTCGTCGACGACACCGCGGCGGGTGACCTTGTCGCCTGCATCGGCGTAGACTACATCACCATCGACAAGATCAAGCTCGGCGCACCGCTCGGTTTTGCCTATCCGAAGGAAATGCTCGTCATCCCGAGCCCTGTCGCCATTTTCAAAGGCACTCCCAACCTCTCCGCTGCCCAGAAATTTGTCGATTTCCTCCTTTCGAAAGATGGACAGACAATCATCGCACAAAATTACACCCTGCCCATACGCCGCGATGTCCCCATCGTCGAGGGAGTAGGACTTGTGCAGCCTGAAGAAGCGGTCAAGCGCGCCATGAAGATTGACTATCTCAAGCTCATGGATGAGAAGCAGTCTATCATTGACAAGTTTACCGCCATCATGCAGAGCAAGTAATACTCGGAACATGTCAGCCTGTCCCGTCCCTGTTCCAAGCCACGGAAAAACATACCCATGGCAGGGGGACGGGCTCAGGGGGCACGGGCTTGCAGCATGTACAAAAGGAGCAATCAGTGGCCGATCTCACCTTGCATGAAGTTACAAAAGCATTCGGCAGCCATGTAGTCCTCGACCGATTAAATCTTGAAATTCGAAGCGGCGAATGCTTTACCATCATTGGCCCGTCGGGCTGCGGCAAGACCATCATTCTCCGCCTCATAGCCGGCTTCGAAACGCCCGACCATGGAGAGGTTCGCATCGGCACGAAAAAAGTGGCCGACGCCGACTTCTTCCTTCCGCCTGAAGATCGACACATCGGTGTCGTGTTTCAGGACTATGCCGTATGGCCCCATAAGACTGTCTTCGGCAACATCGCCTATCCCCTGGAGCTTGCAGGAGTCCCGAAATCCGAACTCAATGCCAGAGTCCACGAAGCGATAGCCCTGGTTAACCTCAAGGGCCTGGAACAGCGCTTTCCCTATCAGCTTTCCGGAGGTCAGCAGCAGCGCGTTGCCCTTGCGCGTGCGCTGGTGATGAAACCGGAAATCCTTCTGCTCGATGAACCGCTCACCAATCTCGACGCAAACCTGCGCGAAGAAATGCGTTTCGAAATCAAGGAAATCCAGAAAGCGACAGGCGCCACTATTCTGTATGTAACCCACGATCAGGAAGTCGCCATGGCCATCTCCGACCGCCTCGCGGTGATGGATGGGTCCGGCCGCATCCACCAGATAGGGGCTCCTGAAGAAGTCTATACAAAACCTGTAGATGACTTTGTGTTCAAATTCCTGGGCATTTCGAACATGATCCCTGTGCAGGTTTCCGGCGGCAAGGCGGCTGCAAACACTGCCGCAGGCCCGGTCAACCTTCCCCTGATACCGCCATCTTCACTCGAAGGCCAGCAGGGCCGGCTCGGCTTCCGTCCCATGGATGTACAGATTTCCAGGCAGAATTCCGGGGATAGCCTGCAGGTCCATGCCGTGCGGGTAACGCTCCTGGGCCCAATCGTAGACTACCTTTTCGACTGCAAGGGATTGCAGATCCGGGCACAGATGCTCACCGAAGATGCGCTCGACCAGGATCTCATCATCGAGGAAGACAGCGAGGTCTTCATAGCTGTCGCGGCTCCACAATGGTTCAACCAGCAAGGGGAGGCATGCGCATGACCGCAACGCTTGCAGAAAAGAAAAAACTCGACGTTTCCAAAATAGTACTCCTATTTTCCATTCTCATACTGGTGGTCATTGTCGCCGTTCCTGTGCTTCTCATCCTCATTACCGCTTTTTTCGAGAACGGCAAATTCAACATCGCCGGTGTGGCCAAGATTCTTTCCGACCCCGACACCTACCAGGCACTGCTGAACTCTCTGGTCATCGCGGCGGGAACCACCGTCGTCTCGACCATCATGGGAACCTTCTTTGCCTGGCTCGTCGCCCGCACCGATCTGCCCTTCAAGAACACCATGAAAGCGCTCTTCCTAGTGCCGTTCATGCTCCCTTCGTTCATTGGAGCGCTGGCATGGAAGGTTCTGCTGTCGCCGCGCTCGGGGTACATCAACAAGCTTCTCATGGCCATCTTCGGACTCGAACGTGCGCCTTTCGACATCATGAGCCTTGGGGGCATCATCGCTATCGAGAGCATGTACCTCTTCCCCTTCGTTTTCCTGCAGGTGGCCGGTGCGCTTGAGCGCATGGACCCGACCTTGGAGGAATCGGCGCGCATTTCGGGCGCAGACCTGTTCACCATTACCCGCAAGATCACCCTGCCGCTCGTCATGCCGAGCATTCTGGCTGGTGCTCTTCTTGTTGCGCTCTACTCGCTCTCGCACTTCGGAGTTCCCGCGATTCTCGGCACGGAAAAGGGAATCTTCAACATTCCGACAAAAATCTACGAAAGGATCTACTCTTCGGGCGGTTCGTTCGGCGCAATCAGAGTCGGAACCATTCTTTCGACGATCCTCGTCATCTCTGCCGCACTGATCCTCAAACTGCAGGACATGCTGCTCAAGAAGGGGCAGTACCAGGTCATCGCCGGCAAGAGCATGCGGCCAGTGGTGCTGAAACTGCGCGGGCTCAAATACCCCCTCCTTGCCATCAGCATCATCTACATCGGTATTACGGTCATTCTGCCAACCATCACCATCTTTCTCGTCGGCGGGTTGAAAACCTATGGACTGCCCTTCCAGCTCAAATACATGACGCTGGACAACTATCTCAAGATTTTCCAATGGAAAATCACCAAGGACGCCATCTGGAATTCAATCTATCTTTCGGTAGGAGCAGCATTTGTGACCATGCTTGCGGGAACCATGATTTCCTACGTCATCGTGAAGATGAAGTTTCGGGGGAAATTCATCCTTCAGTTCCTCGGCGTCCTGCCATTCTCACTGCCGGGAACCGTCATCGCGCTCGGCGTGATACTCGCCTGGAGCGGAAGATTTGGCATCAATCTGTACAACACCCCATGGATCATCTTCGTCGCCTATATTGCCCGCTATATGGCTTTTGCGATCAAATCGAGTTCGGCATCGCTCTCCCAGGTATCCGATTCGCTTGAAGAGGCAGGGAGAGCCTGCGGAGCTACACACTGGCAGAGTCTCAAGGACATTGTTCTGCCCCTCATCCGGCCGGGCATGGTCAGCGCTTTCTTTCTCATTTTACTGCCGGCTCTCCGCGAGCTGACCACCTCGGTACTGCTGTACGGCCCGACGACGAGAACCATCGGTGTCGCCATCTATACGCTGAACGAGGATGGTGAAACGGTAAAGGCGGCAGCCCTGGCCAGCATCGCGCTCATCATCATCTTTGTCGGCGAAACCTCGATCCGGAAATTCCTTGCAAAGCTCGAACAGCGTGCCGCGAAGGTAGAGGAGATCAAGAATGTCCCAGCTTGAATTGATCGATGTAACCAAGCGCTTTGGCGAGGTGACGGCGGTAAACCGCCTCAATCTCCGTGTTGAAAAGGGCGAATGCTTTTCCTTCCTGGGGCCTTCGGGCTGCGGCAAGACAACGACCCTGCGCATGATCGCCGGTTTCGAAGACCTCGATGAAGGAGAACTGAAGGTCGAAGGTTCGGTCTATTCCTCGAGCTATAAAAAATTCTACCTTCCGCCGGAAAAGAGAGATTTCGGGATGGTTTTCCAGGCTTTTGCCGTGTGGCCGCACCTTACGGTGCGCGAGAATGTCGCCTTTCCGCTCAGGATACGCCACAGGCCGAAGCACGAAATAGACGAGCGCGTCAAAATGGCATTGACGAGCACAAACTTGCTCAAGATCCAGGACAGCTACCCCGGCAGGCTCTCTGGCGGCGAACAACAGCGCATTGCGCTCGCGCGTGCCATCGCCATCAATCCCAAGGTCATGCTGCTCGACGAGCCGCTCTCGAACCTCGATGCCAAGCTTCGCGAAGAAATGCGCTTCGAAATCAAGGCTCTTCAGAAAAAATTCGGATTCACGATCATTTACGTCACGCACGACCAGGCGGAAGCCATGGCCTTGTCCGACAGGATGCTCGTCATGAGTAATGGTGTCGTTCAGCAGGTCGGCAAGCCGCTCGAGATTTACCACAAGCCCGCGAATCGCTTCGTGTTTTCATTCATAGGGCTTTCCAATTTCCTCCCGGTCAGCATCAGGGAAGGCGCTGCGACCATCGATGGTACCGACCGCATCGCGGCTCGTGGGGCTCCTGGAGATCTGGGCTCCCGCGCAGTGCTTGCCTGCCGCCCTTCGGACATTTCGTTCGTACCGCAGTCCGAAGCGGAGCATGGATCTTCGGAAAGCAAGCCCGCCGTTCCCGGGCTGGTAGTCAGGCGCACCTATCTTGGCGATATCGTCGACATGAAGCTTAAGGTAGGGAATGCCGAGCTGAGGGTCCAAAAGCATGTGAAGGCCGCTTCGCCCCGCGAGGGTGAGCGCTGTTTCATCCGATTCAACACGGTCCTCTGGTACCCTGAAGAAGAGCGCAATAGATAGAACAGCCGATTATAGGGATGAAAAAAGCTGCCCCTGCAAACGCAGAGGCAGCTTTTTGTTTGCACTAGAAAGAGTGCGCGGGTCTTTTATGCCAATCGAATGCCCGGCATTGCTCCAGATACGATGCTCAGTCTTGCTGGACTTCCTTGACCTGGGGAACGACTTTTTTGAGATACGCCTCCACGCCCTGCTTAAGCGTCATGATTGAATATGGGCATGCGCCGCAAGCACCAGTAAGCCGGACTTTGACGACGCCATCATCGCTTACCGACACAAGCTCTATATCTCCGCCATCCGCCATAAGTGACGGCCGCACATTTTCGATCGCAGATTTTACTTCTTCAAAAAGCATTGCTATCTCCTATATGGAGAGTAAACTATCGATTTATGCCTCAAGGGTCAAGAAGGCATCTTCCATGCAGGGAGCCGCGGATGGAACACCTGTATAGCTGAACATTCAGCAATATGATAGTATTAAAAACCAAGTCGGGAAGGCAACATGGCTCGAATTATCGTTTTTGTCAATCAAAAGGGCGGCGTAGGCAAAACTACGAGCGCAATTAACATCGGTGCTTCTCTCGCCCTTCAACACAAAAAAACACTACTCATCGACTTTGATCCGCAAGGAAACCTTACCTCGGGTATCGGCGGCACACTTACTCACACAAATATATACCATGTCATCTCGGGATTGGCTGAAATCAAGAATATCATCCAGCCGCTCTCCATTCCGAGACTATTTCTTGCTCCTTCTTCCGTGGATTTAAGTGGTGCAACAATCGAGCTTGTAGATAGGCCAGACAGGAATGATTACCTCAAACGAGCCATTGCCCCCATTCTTGAAGACTATGAATTCATTCTCATCGACTGTCCTCCGTCCCTCGGTGTGCTGACGTTGAATGGGCTCGCCGCAGCCACAGAAGTGGTTATCCCTTTACAATGTGAATACTTCGCGCTCGAAGGGCTCTCGCTCATCATTCAGACCATTGGCCTTGTGCAGAAGAGCATAAACCCCAGCCTGAAAATCGGCGGAATTCTCCTCACTATGTTCGATGCAAGAACACGACTGTCACAGGAGGTTGTGCGACAGGTCACCGAATATTTTAAAGACAAGGTTTTCAAGACCATCATTCCCAGGAATGTTCGGCTTTCGGAAGCACCTTCGCATGGCCTTCCTGCAATATTATACGACCCTACATGTATCGGCGCGAAGAGTTACGAATCAGTAACAAAGGAGATCATGAACCGTGGCTAAATTTGGCCTTGGAAAAGGACTTGGTGCTCTTATTCCCGAACGTCAGCAATTCTTCGAGCAACCAGGGCAGGAAGAATCGGAATCGCCAGTGAGAGTCGTCTCGATCGATTCTCTTAGCCCAAATCCGGATCAGCCGCGCAAGACATTTTCTCAAGAATCGCTGAACGAACTTGCTGAGTCCATTCGCCGGCACGGGCTTCTTCAGCCGCTGCTGGTTCAAGAGCAAGCGCCGGGGAAATACATTATTATCGCTGGGGAGCGGCGATACCGAGCTGCGCGGCTTGCTGGTCTGCCCGAGCTTCCGGTAATTCTGCGATCATCGGATGATGAAAGCCACCTCGAACTCTCTCTTGTCGAGAATATCCAGAGAGAAGACCTAGATCCGATAGAAGAAGCGCAAGCCTATGTCAAACTTATGGAAATAACTGGCGCTACCCAGGAACGCGTTGCGGAAATGGTCGGCAAAAGTCGCGTCGCCGTCGCTAATACGGTGCGCCTTCTCAAGCTCCCAGAGGATATCCAATCTGCAGTGAAGGAAGGTTCGATTACTCCAGGCCATGCACGCAATCTCTTGTCGATTGAAGATGAAAATGAGCGACAGAAACTCTTCGACCGAATTCGTCATGAGAATTTGTCTGTCCGCCAGACCGAGCAGGAAGCACAAAAACTGCAAGCTGCAATGCAAGGCAAGAAAGGAAAAACGCGCAAATCCAGGTCGAGCTCATCTGACGACAATGAAGCCGTCCTCGATCCTCTCCTCAGAGAGCTGCGAGAAAAACTCATCGATCGGCTGGGGACCAAGGTCGAAATAACAGGAAGCGTGGATGCTGGATCTATCAAAATCCAGTACTTTTCTCAAGATGATCTGCAACGGATCTATGATATCCTGAATATTCAATAATATGCACTATTTGAAACGCAGCCAGAAATATCCCTCGAAAATATTTGGAGAAGTATCCTCCCAACCGAATGAATTCTTTCATTTGTTCCAAAAATGGGGACAGAGGTTCGGCAAGCCCACTTTTGCGCGCTTTCTAACTATAATTCTCAGTATAATTCTTATTTTGATTCCAGCGTCAGGGCTGCTCGCCCAACAATCTGCTGGTTCATCTGCCGCAGTATCGATCTCAAAAATGACTTCTGCGCTGCCCAAGACTTTTCAGACTGCTCTCCCGCAGGGGATCACCTTTCAGCAGGGTTCGCCTATTCTTCGAACTTCCGAGCACATAGGCGGCAAGCTCATGTTAGCTCCGTCCCTCGAAGGTGCACAAACAATAATTGACCATATCAGCTCAGCGACCACAGGCACCAATCTGATTATCGAAGCGCTTGCCTTTTTGCCAAGTCCAGCAATTGGAAGTTCGTATAGCGCAAGCTCTCAAATTGATGCTCTCGGCCTCGTATTCAACCAATTCCATTCGCTCCAGGGCATTCAGTATTGGTCTGGAAGTCGAAAAATAATGCGTACGCTCTATACAGAAGCATATCGAGTAGACAATCCTAACGACAAAAACAAAATCAAAGACCCTGAAACCATCGCAGAATTTCGAGCGATCTTGCCACAAAAGGCCTATATTTATCAAAAAGATCAGACGTTCAGCGGCATAATAACCGAGGTACAGTGCGCCGCCTCCCAGACTACCTTCCTCATGACAAACACCAATGTTACTCCACTCCGACTTATTGGCATTCCTGTCCTTGCAGTAGACGGTATCCGTACCGGCTTTCTTGCAGCTCCGTCCCCCGATGGGATTTTCTTATATTTCGTTACCTCGATTAAATCGCCCTCGATTGGGCGCGATAGGGTATTTGAATCAGCGGCGAACAAAGCGCTTGCACTGTTGCATTGGTTCGTGCATGAGGCCGAAGCCCGGCAATTCATCGAGCCTGTCAACCTGCCCTGGAATATCGACGACATTCCTTCGGACGCACGCCTGGCCGGGAATCCATAAAAACTCCGCGTGCCATCGAGGAGGCGGCTCATGAGCCTGAGAACGGTCTTTCAGCCCGAACTTTCACATTACGCAACATCCAAAAGACCTCTCTTTGAAGGCTGGTACTGCAAGATGGTCACACCCCGAGGTGAGATGCTCGCAGTCATTCCGGGCTACTTCAAAGGGAAGGACAGTTCCGAGGATCATGCATTCATCCAGATTTACGATACAATTCGCAACAAGAGTGCCTTCATTAGATACCCTGCCGCTGCGTATCGAGCCTCAAGCCAAGATCTGGAAGTCGAAATAGCGGGTACCCGTTTCTCTTCGCGAGGGATTTCTCTCGACATCGATGCGTTCGATGACCAAGGTGTTCGCTGGAACCTTACAGGCACAGTCACATTTAGCCAGCTCCGTCCCTGGCCCCGCAGCTTGCTTTCCCCCAATGCCATGGGCTGGTACAGTTTTGTCCCCTTCATGGAATGCAATCATGCCGTGCTCAGTTTCGATCACACTTTGCAGGGGATAATCACCGACAAGCTCACGGACAACATCTACGATTTTTCAGGTGGCAGAGGCTACATCGAAAAAGACTGGGGCTCATCCTTCCCCTCGGAGTATCTCTGGCTCCAGGGCAATCAATTCGCGCGTACCCCCGGCGCAAGCATTTTCCTAAGCATTGCAACAATACCATGGCTCGGCTCGACCTTCCCTGGCTATATCGGCGGACTTTGGCTTGGAGATGGACGCCATGAATTCCACATCTTTGCCAAATACAATGGTTCTTCAATTCTCACCCTTCGAGCAGACGAAAAAAATGTCCTCGTGGTTCTGCATCGCCGCAACCACATCATGCGCATCAGCGCGCACAGGGACAGAGCTGTTCCCCTGAGCGCCCCCTACCATGGCTCCATGCAGACAAAAATCCTCGAGAGTGCCGGCACTGCGGTAGAAGTCGAACTCTTCGCGCTACCGGCCTCTGTCCCCTCGCGAGCCATACTCGATGACAAGCGCCTTTTCGAACGTCTCTGCGAGATCCGCACGCCGCACGCTGCGGCGCAGGCCTCGGGGACAGAGCTCGAGCTTAGAGGGACAGAGCTTGTGTTCAGGGACACCACCACCGCCGCATGCCTCGAAACCGTGGGCGATCTGTGCCGACTAAGTACACGGCGCTGATAGTGTAACCTTTCATTCAACTACCCCTGAATGAACTATTGTTCCAGCTCGCTTCTTTCGCCTATGCTCATTACCATCTCATCCTTCGATTGTTCACCAGCCCTCTTTCAAAACCACCCAAGTCTTGACTAATCCAGCGCATATCAGTATCGTTCAGAACATATCTAATGCAAAGGAGATACCCATGAGCATCATTGAATATGTCGAAGCTCGTGAAATTCTTGATTCCCGCGGCAACCCGACCATCGAAGTCGATGTTGTTCTCGAAGATGGAACCCTCGGCCGGGCCGCGGTTCCGTCCGGCGCCTCCACTGGCGAATACGAGGCCGTTGAACTCCGTGATGGCGACAAGAAGCGCTTCCTCGGCAAAGGCGTTCTCACCGCCGTCGAAAACGTCAACACAACCATCGCTGGCGAAATCTGCGGCCTCGACGCCCTCGAGCAGGTCGATATCGACCGCACCCTCATCGAACTCGACGGTACCGAAAACAAAGCCAAGCTCGGCGCCAATGCTATCCTCGGCGTTTCCATGGCGACTGCCCGCGCTGCTGCCGAATACCTCGGCGTTCCCCTTTACAAATACCTCGGCGGAGCCCATACCACACTCCTGCCCGTCCCCATGTCCAACATCATCAACGGCGGCAAGCACGCGGACAACAAAATCGATTTCCAAGAATTTATGATTATGCCTATTGGCGCTGAATCCTTCCGCGAAGCCGTCCGCATGAATGCCGAAGTCTTCCAGACTCTCAAAGGCATTCTCAAATCAGAAGGGCAGAACACCACCGTCGGCGACGAAGGCGGCTTTGCCCCCAACATCGAGAA
>Ga0078972_1013238_pt1 | contig 13725 bp, 15 predicted proteins | sample YelNatPaOPGAMG01_FD_67568 | JGI IMG/M metagenome (GOLD analysis project Ga0078972, IMG submission 67568) | Hot spring thermophilic microbial communities from Obsidian Pool, Yellowstone National Park, USA - OP-RAMG-01 (SPADES assembly) (version 2) | ecosystem: Environmental > Aquatic > Thermal...
AAGCACATCGTTATTGCTTCATACGCCTTGCCACATCTTAAAGGTGGTGCGATGAAGGTATTCGACGAAATACTTGAGGCAATGAATGTTAATGTTGGCGAGGTGAAGAATAAGAGCGAGCATACGTATTATATCAATAACTCACGGGTTGAGTTCTTCGGCATTGAGGGAAACGAGGCACGAGCGCACTCACTTCGGCCAGACATTCTATTCGTCAACGAATGTAACCGACGCATAAGCTGGGAAGTGTTTAAGCAATTCTTTAGCCGTGTCCAGCAGTGCACGTTTGTTGATTTCAACCCTTCGGCAGAGTTCTGGCTTAATGACCACATCTTTGGCACGGACACTAACTATAAGCTTATAAAGAGCAATTATAAGGATAACCCTTATATTGCAAAGAACGAATTTGAGTTCATCGACAGCCGAAAAGACAAACCAGAATGGGCAAACTGGTATCGGGTGTATGGTTTGGGCGAGTTCGGACAGCTCGAGGATACTATTCTTAAGTATGACTTTGGCCAGTTCGACGAGACGCTGCCATACATATATGGCCTTGATTTTGGTTACCGGGACCAGGACGCCCTTGTTCGGGTAGCAATTGACCATAAGCAGCAGATAATTTATGCCGAAGAAAAGTTATTCGAATCAGGCAATTCGACCGAGATGCTGTTTCGTAAGCTTGTTCTGCACACAGAGCCGAACAAGTTGATTGTTGCTGATAGCGCAAGCGCACGGACAGTGTATGACTTGCGGGTGCGGGGGTTAAATGTTGTGTCGGTAGAGAAGATGCGAAAGGTAGAAATATTGAAGAAGATGCAGCAGTATAAGCTAATAATAACGGAAGATAGCTACAACCTTGCCAGAGAGTTGAACGGTTATGTTTGGTTGGATAAGAAGAGCGAGACGCCGAAGGATGGTGACGACCATCTGATTGATGCGCTTATCTATGCATGCACAAAATTGATTGGACGACCATACAAAGGTATAAGGGCATTATGACGGTAAAGGAATACATAGAATTGGAAGACAAGAGCGAAATCGACACGATTATTCGCTTTAGCGACCTTGCCAAGCAGTCAATGGATACACTCGGCATTGGAAAGTTCGATGATTGGACATTCGACGTCGTGAAGCAGCTGCAAGCAGAGGTAAAGGAGCTATCTTTTTATCGGGCAGTGTATTGGTTTGATGCTTTCGGGGTGAAGGACATCGGCAATAAAGAGCTGTTCAGGACGATTCAATGTTACAATTACTTGTTGGAGCAAGTTCGCCGAACGATTGAGTTGGAAAACGAGCTGTTATCATCGCATGATGCCGATTTCGAGTTGGCCGGTATTGCCGAGCTTGAGGAGCTTGGCGCTTATCTGCAAATTAGACAGATAGCTATAACGTTGGGCATGCGTATTGATGAGGTGAAGCGTATGCGTTATGCCGATGCAATGCTTGAGCTTGTCGCACAGAAGCGAATAAACGACTTCCAGCGCCGGTTGCAAGAAGTGAAGGCGAAGAAAGGAAGACAAGAATGATGCAATTGAATTGCAATTGAATTACAATTGGAAAGCAAAAGCATTGCAATTGCATAGCAAAAGCACTGCAAAAAATTGAATGACAGTAAACAATGTTCAGGCGTTGTAACTTTGCAAAAAAATACGCATGAAAATCTATAACGACATAAAGGCGTTCGCAACGGCCAAAGGAGCAAAGCTTATACTTGGCAGCAACTACTTTCAATCGCTACATGCCAACAAAATGACGCTGGCCGAAGGGCAAATATTGCTTGGCGCCGACTTCAACGCCGAGATAGAGCGGGCAAACAATGTTGTACAGTCGATTACGTATAATGGTGTTATCATTGTTGGCCGAAAATTCGAAGCTGCGAGTTTTTCCAGTGTTGCCGAGACGTTCGAAGAGAAGTTAAACGCACGGCTTAACGACCTTATCGATATTGCCATTGACTGGATTGGCGAGTTTGCATGCATGTATGGTTACGCAATAAAGAGCGAGCGGGCAATAATGCAGTTGAACGAGTTCGCTTCAAACATTGATTTTGTGGCAATCGAAATAACGCTGGCAGATGAATAACCTTGCAGACATAGCAAACGATTGGCTTGAGCGGGCAATTGAAGGATTGAAAAGCAAATACAGGCGCATGGGATTGAAAGCGTCTGGCCGTTGGGAACGTGAGCTGGAAGGTAGGACGGAGCAGAGACAAGAAGGTATAACGGTAACAATACTGGGCACAAATTACACTTACCAACTTGTGCATGGCAGACGACCGACAGCGCCACAGAAGCGAGGCAGGTTATATGGTGTAATTCTGCAATGGGTAAGAGACAAGGGCATAAAGGTTGACAATGAGAAACGCTTTGCGTACCTTGTGGCACGAAAGATTGACGAGCGAGGCATAAAGGTGCCGAACAAATACAACGACGGAACACTACTGGCAGAGCTTGAAACAGCAGTTGACGAGTTAAAGGAACAGCTACAAGATAAGGCAAGCGTAACCGTGTACAGTGACGTGATTAAAGAGTTTATGCGATGATAACCGCTATTGACATTACAAGAGATAATTTCGTTGGCGGCTGCCGACTTCTGGCCGTGCAGTCAGATTTGATTTTTTATTTCGATGCCACTTACTCTGGCACTGTGCCTGACTATCTTATTGTCGAAGCAACGGTTGACGGAGTTTCGTACATAATTGGCAAGGCAATTTTCCTGAAGGATATTTCGGCCAATAAAAGGCGCTTCCAGTTCAACGCAAGCGAATTTGTCAGGGCACTTGTTGCCGATGCAATCGACGACTTTGAACAATCAGACGAATCGATTGTCGAGACAAACGTAAGCAGAGTTGTAACGGTTATTGTAAAATCGGACATAGCAGGCACTGTACAGCAGTCGTTTCAGTTCGAGGCGATTAATGCCGTTCGTCAATCGTATGAGCAGCCAGCACTGACGGAGCTTGCAGCGAATAACGAAGCACCATATGTGGCAATAGCTGGTTATCCTGTGTATATCTACTTCTACGGTAGCGAAATATTGCACGAAACAAGCTATGCGCTTGATTACGACGATGGCGTCTTCCTTGACTATAACGGAGATAAGTTCGTAATTGATTAACAATAAAATTATAAACATATGGCAGACAAAAAACTATTCGAACAGCCGATTGAATTGCCAGAAAATCAGGGCATGGAGAATCGAATTGCCTTTGGCCGAGCAGGCAGCGCAACAAAAAACATGACGTTCAATGACCTTGTAAGCTGGTTAAACGGTAAATTATCCTTCATTAAGCCATCGAACAACCTTAACGACGTGGCCAACAAGGCAAGTGCGAGAAGCAACCTTAATGTATACAGCAAGGACGAGACGTACAGCAAGAGCGAGGTTGATTATCAGGTTAATCAGATGAACAACAAGCTTGGCGGCATTCAAATACTTGTTGGCGGGTATATTGCGTGGAGCAATTCGTCGCCTTATGTAAGCTGGAACACTGTGTTTGGTTCGCTTACAATATCGGTGCAATATGTAAGCACAGGCAGGATAAGGATAAACCATAATCTTGGCAGCTACAGCCATCAGACAATTGCGTTTGTTGATTCTTATTCATTTGTTGGCGGTGCAGAACATCGAAAGATTGGGCAAATCAATAGAGGTGAAAATTATGACGAGATTAACATTTCAAACGCTGACAATAACCTTAACCTTATTGAGGGACAAAATGTATTTGTAATGATTATCGGATACTAAACATTGGGCAATGATATACAGAGCAAAGACAACATTCAATTCGCTGGGCGGCCAAACTTACACTGCTACGATTGATGGGCAGACAGTGACTAAGCAAGTCATTGTGTTGCCTGCGTGCGATAACATGATTATCTGCAAGTACCTTGACAGAGACGGGTTGTTTCGTTTTTACCCGTTCTCGGCCAGATACACTGACAAGCTTGATGTTAAGCGTGTGGGCAATGTGATTGACTTTGAGAGCAACACTCAGAAGTCAATCGGTAGTAACGCAACACGAATAATCGTTGCCAATGCTTACATCGAAGAGCAGTTTATTGGGGTGGTGAAGTGGCTGTTTGTCTCGCCGACAATTGAGCTATTGATTGACGGAGCGTGGGTGAGCGCAACCATTGCCGACGGTAATTATGTTATCCGCAAGGGTAAGGGAGGCAGCATAATTGTTGACGTACAATTCAATTTGAGCGAATTCCAAACGATTAAGCGATGATTATCCGAATTAACGATAGGGCGATAGACATTGACGATAAGACGGCAATTGGCATTAGTGTTGCCACATATGACCTTGCAAATCCTGCACGGCCACTGGTTAGTGTGTCGAATAACTTCTCAATTCCAAAGACAGCTAACAACCTTGCTGCTATTGGCTTTGCTGGCAGCGCTTATTATTTCAGTTCCCTACCTTATGAGCCGATGCTTGTTACTATCTATGATAAGCATGAGATAATCGTCAGGAACGCAAAGGCAAGGGTTGAGGCAATAAACGACCGAATTGAGCTGCTTATATATCAGAAGGATAGTTTCTGGGACGAAATAAAGACGCTGAAGCTTAAGGATATTGCAGCTGAATTATTGGATTGGCTAAAGACAAAGCACAATGTCAACACAGCCAGCAATAAATTTACTGGCAGCTTCACATCATTTCTATCGAAATATGCCGATGCGACTTCCGGCGTTATCTTACCTTATACGATGTCGACACTTTACCCTGATGTTGAGGGTGTAGCAACACAGGTGTATAAGAAGCAAGGCGAGGAAGTTTACAGTGCGCATGCTTTTATCTGGCTTACAGATGTGTTTGCGTTCATCGCTGACAAATACAGCGTAAGCTTTAGCATGGGTGATGATTTTGGTGGAAATATCTTTAGCGACGAATACTTTTTGAGCGCTGTTGTTTTGCTTCCAAATATAATTATCCGAAATGATGGTGGCTATTACTTTGATGCTGCCGATGAGGCGCATACGATTAACAACATAAAGGATGCGGGTAAGGATATAACGCTATACTCGATAGTCGATGCAGCGATAAAGCTGTTCAATATTGTTATCGATTACGGTTACTTTGACGGTTATTATAAGTATCGTCTTTATCGTTTCGACAAAATAACCGATGAAGCGCCAATAATCGACTGGAGCGGTAAGATTTCCAAAATTACTGAGTTTCGGCCGATAATCGAGAATGTAAAACAATTGGCTGACATAACATACAAGGCAGTGCCAGACGGTTTCCCGGCCACCTATGCCGGAAAGCAAATTGTCTGCAAGAATAAGAATATCGATGCTGCCGGTAAACTCATTGAAATACCAGCGTTTGCCTTTGGTTTCGTTCGAGACGATTCGGCATATGTTCCTAACCTTAGCAGCGATGCGGCTTACTCGAATGTTGTCATTGCTGTAATGACCAATGCAAAGCTATCGGTATTATGCAAGCACGACACTGACCAAGCGAACGTTACATTTTCAATCCCGGCGCTGTATGACCTATCGAATGAATACAACTTGCTTGCTGCCGTGTACGAATACCCGCAAGTGTGGGCAATCGAGAAGTGGTTAACGTTGTCTGATGTGGCTAACTTTAGAAACTTTGCACAGTATTACGTAGATGTGCTTGGCGCAAGCTTCATTGTAAGCCGAATTGACGGATTTTCGCTAACAGCCAAAGCGCCTACAAAGATAACGCTGGTAAAGATTAGCGATGCAACGATAAAGACACCTACGCAAAGCAACTACTGGATAGACGGTGTCGGCAATATCTTTACCGATGGCACCGGGAATTACTTTGAATATTCAATCAACTGATTATGGCAGACAAAGAGAAACTGAAGATTTTAGAGCTAAACCTTGACGCCAACGCAATGCTTGAGGAAATCAAAGCGTTGAAGCAGCGCATTGCCGAGCTGAAGGAAGCGCAAAAGGAGGCAAAAGAAAGCGGAGGCGAGCTGTCGGACGAATATATAACCATCTCTAACGAACTTAAGGGCACGCAGGAGCAATTGCGGGGGACGGAAAACGTATTCAAAAAACTTCTTATTGCGCAGAAGGACACAATTGGCACTATCCAGAAGCTTGAAGCTGAGAATGCAAAGCTACGAGAGGAGCAAAAGAAGCTTAATCTTACTACAGAGGAAGGCAGAAAGCGCAACGAGGAAATAAACGCCAAGCTGAACGAGAACAACAAAATTATCTTTGATAATGCAGACAAACTAAAACAAAACAAAATGAGCGTCGGCGGTTATGTCGATGCCATGAAGGAAATGGGTTTGGGATTGCGTGACGTAACTCAAAGCTTTGGCCTATCCAGTAGTGCCGTAGACATGCTGAATGTAAAGATGTTGCGCTTTCTCATGTCGCCAATCGGATTACTGATTGCTGCAATAGCTGGAGCAGTAAAGCTTCTGGTTGATGCGCTTAAGAACTTCAAGCCCTTCATGGACTGGTTGGAACAATCGGCAGCAGCTGTAAGTGCTGCGCTGTCTGTGCTTAAGGATAGCGTTGTTGCATTGATTACAGGAGCTAAATCATTAGGGCAAGTCTTCAGGGGGTTAGGTAAAGACATGAAAGATGCGGCCGAATCAGCTGCGCAGCTTAAGAAAGAGCAACAAGATATCGAGGATGCGTGGGAAGTCATGGCAGTAAAGGAAAAGGAAGTAGGAAATGCAATTGACGAGCTGTTGCTGAAGTCGAAAAATCGCACTCTATCTGAGCAGCAGAGAATTGACTTGATGCAACAAGCACTTGACCTTGAAAAGAAAATGCACGAAGAGCGATTAGCGCTTGCGCAAGCCGATTACGACAACACGGTAAAGATGATTGCAACGAAGCATAAGCTTGATGTTGAGACGATAAAGCGAGGTGGCGCCGAGTACCTAAAGCAGATGCAAGACAAAAAGACCATCAACGACGAGGAAGTAAAAAACTTCATCGACAAGCAGATGAAATTGCTTGACATTGAGAACGAGAGCATAAAAATCAGGGAAAAGGTGCAGAACAGAATGGACGAGCTGGCCGACAAGGCGGCCGAGAAAGAAAGGCAGCGATATGAAGCAGAGAAAAAGCGCCGTGAAGAGCTTAAAAAAATGAAGCAGGAGGAGGCAGCAGCTGAAGAGAAGTTGACAAAACAGGCGGTTGAAAGGAAGCAGAAAGAAATTGACGAGTTGCTGAAGCAAATGCAGCTTGAAATCGAGCTATATAAGCGACAGCACAAGACACTTATAAGCGACAGGCAGGCAATGACTGCCGAGCAGCTGCAAGCGGAAAAAGATAGACTTGAGGCAATACATGCTCAGGAGCTGGGAGCGCTCGAGATGCAGCGCACGATGACCAACATGAAGGAGGAGGAATACCTGATAAAGAAATACGACCTTATCGATAGCTACAATGCGCAGATAGCAGAGCTTGAGAATCGCTATGCGATGCAGCAGCTGCAGGTTGAAGAAGAGAATTTTCAAAATCGACTTGCGCAATACAACGACAATGAAGCAAAGCATTTCGAACTTGTTCGCCAGGACCTTGAGCGGCGCCGACAGCTTGAGCTTGCAGCAGCGGAAAAAACAGGTGCCGACAAGACACTAATCGAAAAGAAATATGCCAAATTCCAGCGAGACGTTGCCGTACAGGAATTCAACGCCAAAATGGAGCTTGTAAGCAGCTTTGCCACGAACGTAGCTCGACTGTTCGGCAAAGCAACTATTGCAGGCAAGATGGCAGCAAGTGCACATACGGTTGTTGAGACAATCAAAGGCGCACAGTCAGCTTTTGCAGCTGCACAGGTTATTCCACCTCCGGGTGGGCAAATCGTTGGTGCAGCAAATGCAGCGCTGGTAATAGCAGCAGGAGCGAAAGCAGTAAGTGACATCTGGGCAACAAAGAGCGGATTGCCAGAAGATGGCGGAGGGGCTGGCAAATCATCTTTGAGTGCTACTGCGCCGACGGCAACAGCAGCAACACAAACGGCCGAAGCGATAAATCAGAATATAGCAGGGCAGACAGGAGCAGGGTTAGTCGCAAGGCAGACGGCAAATAATGTTGGCATGTCTATAACCGAACAACTGGCAAGAATCAACCTGCAACCGGTGCTTGTGATTGACGATGTAACGGCCAAACAGTCACAGATAAGCAAGCGAAGCGCAACGCAAGTGCTATAAGATTGATAACATTGATTTTGCGCATATAAATTTGTACAAAAATTATAGGCATGGACATACAGGTAAAAATCGAGGGCATTATTGGCGAGGAAGTAACGAGAATAACAGTAGCCAAGCAATTGCTAAGCTGGAAAGATGGTGATACAATTACGCTTCTTATCAATTCGCCCGGCGGTGAGGTTGACGAATCGTTTGCGATAATTGACTTGCTAAACGAATATAGGGCAAAGGCGCCGATGGTGTCGAAGAATACCGGCGATGTAATGAGCGCTGCAGTTGGGATTTTCCTTGTGCCAGATGAACGGTATTTCAACCCTGAGCTTGGCTCGTTCATGATTCACAACCCCTGGACAGAGACGGCCGGTAACGCAAGAGAGCTAATCGAGCGTGCAAAGGTGTTGAAGGACATCGAGAAGCGATTGATTGCCTTATATGCTTCACGGACGAACGCAAGCGCAGAGATTCTGAAGTCTTACATGGATTCGGAAATTTATATGGAAGCAGGCGACATTGAGGCATTGGGGTTCGCAAAGATAAGTAACGAGCAATTAATAGCGCAGAAACCTGCATGGAAGGCTGTGGCATTTATAAAAACAGATAAAAAAATGGAAAAAGAGAAATTGTCAAGTATTGAAAAGCTGGTAAAGATGTTGGCCAGCAAATTCAAAGTCAAAGCGATTGTACTTTCCGATGTGAACGGCAAGGAGCTTGACTTTGGCGACCTTACAGACCCGGCAGAAATAGTTATTGGCGTTACGGCGACGGTTGACGGGCAGCCGGCAAACGGGCAATACACTATTGAGCAGCTTGGGCAGGTACTTGTGTTTGAAAACGGTGTGCTGATTGATATCCAACCCTTGCCACAGCAGCAACAGCAGCAGCAAGGCGAAGGACAACAGCAGGCACAAGAGCAGCAACTGGAACAGCTTGCAACGATTATTACAGAGGCTTACGAAGAAAACAAAAAGTTGCGAGCAGAGGTAACGGAGCTAAGAAAGGAAATCGCAAAAATCAAGGCAGTGTACGTCGGGCAGAAATTCAACAACAACCCTGCCGGCGAGGCCAATGAACCTAAAAAAATTGTAAAGAAGTTTAACATTTAAAAAATCAAGACTATGGCAAGTATTATTGATTATAGCTTACTGACGCTTAACAGTGACGAGGCAAGAGAGACTTCTCAGGCAGTGTTTAAGCGTGCTTTTCTGTCGCCCGACCTGACGGAAGTGCACAATGTGCAGACTGGCGCCGATATGGACAGGTATATACCTATCTTTGGCCGTCTTGGCCTTGTTGGTAAAGCCGACCCTGGAGGTTGCAATGTTAACAGTATTATCGGTGGCATACCTGTAAGCCAGAAGCAATGGACACCGAAGCTGATAAGCGGCAGGATTGAGCATTGCGAAGCTGATATTCCTAAGCTGCTGAAGATGTGGAAGCAAAATCGCATCGCTGCAAATCTATGGGAAGGCATTGATAACGAGGCAGCTGCATTCGTTGAGGACCAGGCATTGACGTCGGTAAAGGAAAGCATTATCCGCATTACTGAATTTGCCGCAACAAATCACTCGCCCGTTGGCGACGCTACCGGCGACCAGAATTTGACCAGCGGAACGGATAAAACTTACTTCAATGTGCTTAACGGAATGTGGGCACAGATTGAAGCTGATGCAGCGCTTGCGCCGAATAACAAGATTTATCGTTACACGATTTCGGAAAATGCCGGTGCTAACAAAAATGCACAGCTGAACTTGGCAGCCGATGCTGCATTGAATGTATTTCGGGCATTGTATGGTAACATTCCTTCTCAGGCATTCGCAAGCGGTAACCTTGTAATTCAATGCACTCGCTCACTGTTTAACAACTGGGTTGACTATCTCGAAACCCAATCGCTTGGCTTCACACTTACCCGTGCTGAGCAAGGCAATGTTAGCCGCTGGAGTTATCGTGGCATTCCGATTGTCGTGCGTTATGATTGGGACGTCATAATCAGAACGTACTTCGACACAGGCACTACCTATTACCTGCCTCATCGTGCTATCCTTGCAGACATCAACACTATACCTATCGGCACTTCAGATGAAGAAAGCTTAACGAGGCTTGATAGCTTCTATGACCGGGTAAGCAAGAAGCACTTCATTGACTTTGCCTATAGAATTGACTGCAAGGTGCTCGATGAAGACCTTATCGCTGTTGCATTTTAAACGATAAAACTGAAAAACTATGGTAGCAGGAAGTTGTACAGACGGTATTTTTCAGGCGATTGTAAGCAATTGCACTACGGCACACACGGGAGGTTTAGAGACAACGGCATACGTTATTAATCGCCGTGATGCTTCGATTACCTTCTCGGCAACGTCGCCGAATGAGATTACTGGCATTACGCTTGCAACGGGCAAGAAGGCTTACAAAATTCAGGCATACAAGAAGGGCATTAACGCAGGGCATACGATTGTTGTGTCGGATAATCGACCTGACTTGTTTAGCCAGTACGTGTCATTCGAGGGCTTCGAAATGTCTGCCGATGCGATGCTTAATTTAACTGGCCTTAACGATGTTATCGTAGTCGTTGAGACAAAGGCAAAGACAGCAACCGGAGAGGGTGTGTTTCTGGCTTACGGCGTGAAGAACGGCCTATGGAAGACGGAGGACACGCAAGATTGGAATGCCGACGCTGGCAGTAGAAAGATTAAACTTCAGTCGCTTGGCGGTAACGAAGAACCTTACCCTGCATGGGTAGTCTTCTCTACAGACTACGCAACAACGAAGTCATTGCTTGAAGGCTTGACCACTTAAGGCAATGGAGGAGCACTATAATAAGATTAGAGAGCTTAGCGTTGATGAGGTGCTTGGCGACCCTGTGGCGCTTCGCTCTCTTCTTATATTAGCCAGTGCATTGCTTCTTGGCGGAGGGCAGCCGGCAATGTGCAATAGTTGTTTGCGTGATTATTATTTCCAGATAATAAATAACTTTGAAAAGTTAAATCAAAATTATCAGACAATGAAAAACAGAACTTGCAAACCCAAATGGGTTGGTATAAAGTATGTAAAGGGCGCATTATATGATAGTGCAACCATTACAGACGAGCAGGCACTATCGGCACTGGCCAATGGTTATCTTACCGAAGATGACTTTGAAGTATTACCGGAGCAGCCAAAGGACAAGGAAATTGAGCTTATAGACGAACAAACCGCAAAACCGAAAAGAACAAGTAAGAAATGAAGTTGTCAATTATCGACATCTGGACACGACTACGAGTAAAGCTAAACAAGACAATCGCAGCAGGCATTAGCAATGGTGTAATGCAATTCGGAGACAATAATGATTATCCGCAAGTAACAGAGCGGTTAATCAATGCGTCGGTTACAGCTCGCTCTTGCTCAAGGATATTACGGTCATTCATCGTCGGGAAAGGCTTCAACGAAGAGGTAAATAACATTGTTGTTGGCTATGATTTACGAGGGCGTGAGGTTACAGTAATGAAGCTGATGACGTTGCTTGCTGGCGACATTGCAAAGCATAATGGTTGCTACGTGCACGTTGCGCAGAACGTTTTAGGAGCGATTAAAGAGCTTACGTATGTACCGTTTAAAAATTGTCGGTTCGGCAAGGTTGACGACTTGGGCTACACGTCATATATTCACGTTTACGACAACTGGGAAAAGACAGCCAAGTTTGAGCGTGATAAGATACGTGTTTATCCGATTTATTCGCCTAACCTTACTGTATTTGCTAAACGTGTCGAGGCAGCTGGAGGTATTGAGCGATTTGGCGGGCAAATTGACTTCTTCTTTAACGAAGATGAGTATCTTTATCCGTTGTCGCAAATCGATAGTGTGTTTCACGATGTTGATGCAGAGTTTGGCGTTGGGCAGCTGCGTGACAATATCTTTCGCAATGGCATGTTGGAGAAGGTTATATTCAGGGTTTCGCCTCAACCAGACGACAGGGCCAGGGAGGAAATTAAGGAAGCGTTAAGGCAGCTTGTGTCTTCCGATGGCGACCCTGTAATGATTATCGAAGATGACGTTGACGAGACAGGGGTAATAACCGATAAGAATTTCAAAATCGACAAAATTCCAAACACAATTACGCCGGAAATATTTGAGAAATTGGAACCGCTGCTGGTTAATCGTATTCGCAAGGCATTTTTCGCCATTCCGCAGATACTTATCGAATATGACGAAAGCAAAATGGGCACAACGAGCGGCGAAGCGTTGACACAAGCTGTCAACTATTACAACGCAATAACGTCGGAGCTGCGGACAAACTTCCGGAATTGGATTGTCGGCTTGCTGCAGGAGTTCGATAACCCAACATTACAGGCAAATAATGACTGGACAATCAAACCATTACAGCTATGACGCCGATAGTAACACTGACCATACAACAATCAATTAAGCCAGTTGTTGTCGACGATGTTGACAAATTCGAACAACTATCATTTGAGGTGCAACAGTTTGAAGTGCGCAAATTATTGGGCGACGCATTATACAATGATATGCTCGATAATATCACAGATGCGAAGTATATAAAGCTAATCACTGGCGATAGTTGGACAGTTAACGGACGGAAATATGTACATAGCGGATTGCAAACAGTCATTGCATATATCAATTACAGTAAGTGGTTATATCGTTCGCAAGTAATTGAAAGCTATACAGGTGCCGTAATGCAGAAGTCTGACTATGCCGACCGTGCACAGGAAGGGTACATCAAACAATTATCCGATGAAGCACGGCAATATGCTATGGATGAGTGGGCAAAAATTGAGCAATACATAATCGACCATGCCGATGATTACCCTTATTATTGCACATCAGAGAGCCGTAAAACGACCAAACCAATCGTAACGACATTGAGGAGGTATTGACATGCCCAACAAAGAGTTATTCAATCAACCGCTGAAGACATCGCTGGAAGATAGCGACAGAATTGCAGTCGGTATTCCGGGCATAACCGGAGCATACAACATTGAATTTAGCCGATTTCGGATAAATTACGGCTTATCAACACTGTTTCGGGCGAGAAACTCAACCAACATCGTTTGTGTGATAGAAGCAAATTCTAAGCTTCTATCGATTGACGTTCGCAACAATTCGATTAATCCTGTAACCATTACTATTACAAGCACGGACAGCGAGTTCAATTTTGGAAGCTTTGACGTCGGAGCAAATTCGACGTTCGAGCTCGTGGTAAATAGAAACAAAATCAACGGCTACACACTTACAATCACGGCGACGCAATATATTGACGTCAATATATTCTATCTTAAAAACATATGGCAATGAGAGCGAGAATAACATTATTACTTATATTTATTGGCTTGTCGGCTTACGGACAGCGATACATTGCCGACAGTCTCTACCTTAAATCAGTTGGCAGCTACAATGGCAAGTGGTTAAGTGCACGCATGAGCTTTAGCGGAGGCATACAAGCGTCGGACACAATTACCCGAACGAAGATAATGACGAGGAATGCCACTGACAGTCTTTATCTTGTAAAGAAGGACACAATAGCACGGACGAAATTAATGACAAGGAAAGCTACCGACAGCCT
>Ga0078972_1013240_pt1 | contig 13724 bp, 10 predicted proteins | sample YelNatPaOPGAMG01_FD_67568 | JGI IMG/M metagenome (GOLD analysis project Ga0078972, IMG submission 67568) | Hot spring thermophilic microbial communities from Obsidian Pool, Yellowstone National Park, USA - OP-RAMG-01 (SPADES assembly) (version 2) | ecosystem: Environmental > Aquatic > Thermal...
TCATTACAAAACCACCAAAACCAAAAGGGGTTATTGTTGCAAAAAAAAGTGAAACAAGATTTATATAAATTAGATTTAGTATAGAGAAATTATAATTAAATTTATTCAATAAAATTTTATATCTTATTGATTCTATTAACCAGAGAGAAAAAACTATTAAAATAACTAAGAGAATATAGTAAAAATTAAAATTAATCTCAATTACTGAAGAGCCCTTTTTAATAATTGATATGAGAAATATTATTACTATTACAGATATACTTAAAATTAAAGAATTAATTATATTCTTCTTTATACTCTGCATAAATATAACCTCTCATTTAAAAAAATTTTTTAAAACTTTTCTAATTATATTATAAATTATTGGGATTTATTAATATAGTTATTAAATTTATTGACAGAATTAAAAATATTTGTATAATTATAAATGATGACTAACTGGTCAGTCAATAAGAGAGAAAAGATAATTAAAGTATCATTAAATCTTTTTATGAATAAAGGTTTCAATGAAACGACTATTGATGAAATAACTAAACTTGCTAATATATCCAAAGGAAGTTTTTATACATATTTTAAATCAAAAGAGGATCTTTTAGAGAAAATAATAGAAAATTTAATTGAAAACATTGAAAAGAGATTTTATGATATTACAAAAAATAAGACGAGTGATCCAACAAAAATATTAAGCGATTTTTTTAATTTAAATATTTCGCTTGCAGATGAATTTGCTTCATCAATTTTAATGATTTTAAGAGATGTAAGTTTTGCACCAAAAAAGATAAGAGAAAAATTGAGAGAGTCTATGCTTGAAAGAATCAATGAAAAACTTCAAAAATTTTTAATATTTTTAAAGAAAAATTATGATGAAAATGATATTCTGATTCTTTGGGGAATTTTAATATCTTTATGGGGTAACATAATTTTTAATGGGAAGGAAATAGATATATTAAGTTTAAGTAAAAAAGTTTGGAATGGAATTGGAGGTGAAAAATGAGATGGTTTTCAAGATTTATTGTGAATAATAGAGTTTTAATTTTCATAATCTGTTTAATATTAATAGCCATATCTATTTTTTACATACCAAAACTTAAAGTAACTTATGATATTTATAAACTTATACCTAAAGATGTTGAATCGATAAGAGGAATGGATATATTAAATAAAGAACTTTCCCATGGAGCAGAATTAACAATTTTATATAAAACAGAGGATCCTTATCTTGTTGAATCTTTAGTTAATAAATTAAAACTTTTTCCTTTTATCGATTCAATATCATACATTAAAGATTTTCAAGATATATCTATCCCTATTGAGTTGTGGGGAGAAGATTCCAAAAATTGGTATAAGGATGGATATTTTAAAATAGAGATTATTTTAAAGGCAAGTGAAAGGTATAAAACACAAATAGATTCAATAAAATCGATTTTACCAGAAGAAGCATCTTTAACTGGTAATGATGTTATAACATCTGAACTTTCAGATCATTTTAAAGGCTCTGTTGAAAAATATTTCTTAATAGGAGTAATTCTTGTTTTGATTTTCCTCCTTTTAACATTCCCGAGGATTTGGGGTCCAATATTTATCATTCTATCAATGGTTTCAGGTGTAATTATAAATATTGGAATAACATCATTTTTAAAAATTGAGGTTTATTTCTTAGTAAATACTATAGTTTCGATACTTCAACTTGCAGTTACTCTTGATTATTCTCTATTTCTATATCATAGATACATTGAAGAGAGAAGAGAATCAGGTAAAGAGTTAGCAATGGAAAATGCTTTAACAAAAATATTAAAACCAATCATTCTGAGTGGATTAACAACAATAGGTGGATTTTATGCTTTAACATTTGGAAGACTTAACCTTTTTAACCAGGCTGGTTGGATTCTTGTAAGAGGTGTTACTATATCAATGTTATGTTCGTTTATTTTTCTACCATCAATTCTTTTAATATTTGATAAATTAGTTGTTGGAAAAGAGCATAAAGTTTTCCCTTTAAGTTTAGGAAACATAGGAAAATATATTGCAAAATATTCTTACTTATTTTTTACAATTTTTGTTATTCTTCTTGTCTCTTCATACTTTGGTTCAAAAAAGGTAAATCTTGTTTATGATATTAAAAATTTTTTACCAGAAAATCTTGAGAGTGTTAAAACTCTTGATAAATTAAAAGAAGTTTTTGGAGAGAAAGACTCATTTTATATAATTTCAAAAAAAGATAATGAGGGATTTCTTAATACTTTAAAAGAGATTGAAAATTTGGATGGAGTTCAAGAAGTTTTTCATTATTCAACAATTTTTGATCCCACAATTCCTTACGAATTTTTACCAAAAGATATTATAAATAAGTTTGTTGGTAATGATTATGAATTGAGTATCATATACTCAAAATATTCACCAAATGAAGAAGAGGGAAAAATATTAAGAGAGAAAATAAAGGAGATTGTTCATAAAAATATAAAAGGCGAAGTTTATTTAACTGGTGAGTCCCTTCTTCTTTCAGATTTGAGAAATATTGCAATGGAGGACCAGAATAAAACAACAAATATTTCTTTATATATCATCCTATTTCTTATAGCCATAGGATTTTTATCAATTTTATCTCCTATAATTTTAACTTTAGTAATAAAAACAGCAATCTGGATAAATATTGCATATTACCTTTTAATAAATTTACAAACTCCTTTCTTCATTCCAACACTACTTAATACAATTCAACTTGGAGCAACGATAGATTATGGTGTATTGGTCTTATCAAGATATGAAGAGGAGAGAAAAGAAGGTTTGAATCCTGTTGAAGCGACAAATGAATCTATTAAATGGAGTTCACATTCTATATTGACAAGTGCTGGTACTATGATCTTTATGACTCTTCCATCTGCTCTATTCAGTGATATAAAACTTGTAAATTTCACTATGGGGAGTTTAGCAAGAGGAGCATTTATAAGTTCAGTAATAACATTAATATTTTTACCTGCAATAATAAAGATTTTCGATAAATTAATTAAATTTTTATCAATAGGATGGAATAAAAAGGAGGTATAACATGAAAAAATTAATTGTTTTAGCAACAATTTTAATACTATTATTTATTCCTCTTTTTTCTACATACTCACAAAATAAAGTTTATGATAGTGAGACTGTTTATGTTTTGGGTGATCCATATGGAAATTTAAATGAAAAGATTTTAGTTGACTGGATAAGATTTAAAGGAAGTGGAAAATATGAAGTAAAGGATCCTATTAAAAATCTTGTTAACATTAGAAAAATTTATGGAGATGGAGAGGTTGAAGTTAAAGATAGTTATGTAATTGTGAAGGGTGAAAGTAAAGATCAAGAGGATACATATTATAGAGGAAATTATAATGGAAATTTACCTTTTGAGATAAAGGTTAAATATTTTTTGAATGGTGAAGAGAAAAAAATTAATGATATAAAAGGAAAAAGTGGAAGATTGAGAATAGAGATAAATGGTAAAAGTAATTTAATGAAAGATGGAAAAGTGGTGCCTCTTTTGATGATAGGAACAACATCTCTTGATGTTGAAAAGGTTAAGGATTTGAAATTGAGTGGAGATACAAAACCAACAATTTTAGGAAGAAAATACCAAATAAATCTTATGATAATTCTTGATAGTGAAGGAAGTGGCTTTATTGAATTTGAAACCGATAGTATTGATATACCTGAACTTACTTTTACCATAACTCCTTCTTATTTTGGTATTGAATTACCATTGATGGATATTTTTGACAAAATTTATGGTGGCCTTGATGGACTTACAAATTTAGTAAAAATACAGAAAAATTTTTTGGATGAAATCATTAAAAATAGTGAGGTAAATTTAACTTCAATTGATCTATCAAAATTAAAAGAGGGAATAGAAAATTTAAAGACTATTGCTATAGGAATTGATGCTCATAAAGATTTAATTTTAATGCTTTCAAATAGTATAGATGAAGAGAAAATAAAAGCATTGAAACTTATCCCCTCTAACCTCGATCTTCTAATTCAATCTTTTCAAACTTCAAATATGAATTTATCAAATTTGATTCAAATTTTTGATGTATATATAAAAATTCTTAAAAATATTGAAAATATAAATAAATTAAATCAGGAGATTTCAAATAACATTGACTCACAACTTAAATATAAACTCTTAGAAAATTTAAAGAATGAGGAAGTTTTAATAAACTCATTATTGTATGGTGGCTCTTCTTCAAATAATGAAACTATTTTATCTTTAAACCAAACAAAAGAAGCATTGTTAAAAATAAAAGATGGTAATGACACTATAATTGACTCTCTCATTAAATTTAAAGATAATTTAAATTCACTATCTCAAATTGGAGATAGTTTAAGTGAATTAAAGAGAAATTTATCTGTTTTAGCAAATGGTGGAGAAATAAACGGAAATAAGATTTATGGTCTCTCTTATCTATCAAATATTTTAAAGGATGGAGTTAATAATATTTCAATTGGTATAGCAAATCTTGACAATGCATTAAAAAGAACCTTTTCAGAATTAATAAATTCATTAAAAGTGATATCATCTGGCGGAAAAGTAATGAATAAAGATTTACCTGGTTTGAATTCAACTGTAGATAATCTTTCAAAATTAAAAGAAGGAGTTAATCTTACAAAAACTGAATATGAGAAAAATAGAAATGAGATTCTTGAAAAAAAGAAACTCGCAGATTCTATTGATACTTTTATAGGGAAACCTGAAAATTCAGAAGGTAGAATTCAATTTATAATTAAACTATCTCAATGAACCTATATTGAGTTTAATTTTTTTATTATTCTGAGGGTTGTTTCAACAACTTCTTCATCGTACAATATGCCCTTATTGGTAGTTAACTCTTCAATAACTTTTTCAACTGAAAGTGGTGCTCTATATGGTCTATTTGATGTCATTGCGTCAACAACATCTGCAACAGATAGAATTTTTGCTTCCAGCAATATTTCATCTCCTTTAAGTCCATATGGATAGCCAGAACCATTTATTCTTTCATGGTGTTGTAGAATAATTTCATGAGTTGGATATGGAAATTTAATATCCTTAATTATTTCATAACTTTTTAAAACATGTTCTTTAACCAGATTATATTCATGGGAACTTAATTTTCCATATTTATTTAAAATTTCAGATGGAATAAAAATTTTTCCTAAATCATGTAAAAAAGATGCATATTTTAATGCCAATAATCTATTTTCATCAATTTTCATCTCTCTTCCAATTAATAGTGCAAGTTTAGCAACTCTTAATGAATGGTTTCCTGTATATGGCTCTTTTAATGATATTATTTTCGAAAAAGATGATAACATATTGTCAATTGTGCGTTCGAGTTCTTCTGTTTTGTTCATAATTTTCTCCTTATCGATAAATTTTCTGATACCAATTCCAATATCATTACTAATTTCAATTAAAACATCAATAATCTCTTCATTAAAAAAATTTTCTTTATTTGAATGAACAGTTAATGCTCCTATTACTTCTTTTTCATAAGTTATTGGGAATGATGCAATTGATTTCACACCATATGATAAGGCTTTTTCTTTCCATGGATAAAATGCTTTATCATTAGAGATATCATTGATTATAAAATTTTTACTACTTTTAATTACACTACCAGTTGGTCCTGAACCTAATTCTGAATCATCCCATTTGACCATTATACTTTTTAAATATTCACTTAAAACTCCACTGAAAGAAACTGGCTCAACAATAAAATTTTCTTTTTTCAAACCTATCCATGCAAAAATTATCCCATCTATTTTTATTATTTCGCTTAAGACTTTTTTATAAAATTCTTTTTCATCTTTACAATAATTTATTAAATGATTTATTTTTCTTATTATTGATTGAAGATTCAACAATGCACTTAGTTTTATCTCTTTTTCAACTAAATCAGTGATATCCTCAAATAAAATTCCAAAATAGTATTTTTCTGGACTAAAAACATTCACCTGTAAATGTTTTTTTAAATCAATACTATAAAATTTGAAAGAGATACTTTTTCCACTTAATGCAACTTCATAATATTTTTTAATTCTCTGGTTATCAATATTTGGAAAAATTTCTTTTCCATATTTTCCTATAATATCTTTTTTTGATAAATTTGTGAGTTTTTCATATGAACTATTAGCATCAATGATAATAAAATCGAAAGGATTATTATCTTTATCTAAAACAATTCTATGAAGTGCATAAGGAATAGGTAAATTATCATAAATAAATTTATAATAATCAACTGAGTTAAAATCAAAATTTTTAATTTTATTTTTCTTTTCAGAAAAATTAATCTTATTATAGTTTTTTTCTATAAAAAACCTCCTTAAGTTTTTAAAATGAATTAATTAGATTGTTTTAAAAAATGTAATTTTTAATCCTATTCTTCTAAAAATCTTTAACCTGAATTACTTTGGTAATTCTGTAGTAATTGGTCTTACTGAAAGTACAGAACAACCTGTATCTGAAGGATCTGCAAATACAGATAATCTTACAAAAAGCATCAATGCTAAAATTATTAAAATTGAAATTATGAGTTTTTTCATTGCACACCTCCTTTTTTTTAAGAATAAAACCCCTTAAGTGATTGTCAAATTTTTTGTATCTAAAAACTATCATAATTATTGAATTTTTTTAATATGATTTTTCCTGTTTTAAAAAATTTTTTAAATTTTATTTGTAAGGGGACATATAATATGATAAAATATATTTAAGATGAATATTAAATTGCCTTTATTAACTAAAAAGATTTTTGATTTAGGTTCATACTCAAAGCCAGTTTTAAATTTTATGCTGGAAAATAGAATAGATATTTGTTATAGACACTACTTGAAATCTCTTGAATATATCTGGAAAAGAGAATATTTAGAGGCATTAAAAGAGGTGAATTCTGGATTAAAAAGATGCAAAAACAATATTTCAATATATTATTTATTACTTTCAAATAAATTTATAATATCATTTTACTTAAACGACACTGAAAATTTAAAAAATTTATATAACAAAATAAGAAGAGAGTATAAAAAAATACCATCATCAGTTAGGAAAATCACAAGTCAATTTTTAATGAATTATTCTCTAATGGGTCAAAATACAAATTTTCAAAAATCAAGATTCTGGAGTAAAGAAAAAGAGTTATCTCTCTCAACAAAATTATTTCTTTTGATTTCAAAAGCAAGAAGAGAGATAAAAGAGAAAAGAATTCAAAATGGAATATCATATTATCAAAAAGGTTTACAAATAGCAACTAAAATTCCACATCCAACAGGTCTTATCACCTGTTTTAATGATATTTCCTGGTATCTAAGAAATGAAAAACCACTTAAATCTCTTTATTATGCAGAAAAAGGAATTTACTACTTAGGATACTATTATGAAGAACCAAAAATGTATTTTTATATTTTAGATACAATTTTCAGTATTGAGAAAAAATTAAATTTTTATAGAATTTTTGAAACAAGCGAATTGATAAATAAATATAAAAATGATGATTTTGTAAAAAATAAATATAGTAAATTATTAAATGAGACAAGAAGATATAGAGTTGATTTTGAAAAAAATTTATACAAAAATAGTAAAGGTTTAAGAAATTATTTGAAAAAATATATAAAAAATATTAATAAAACATCAAAAATAACAAAGATTTCAAGAGATAAACTGTATGATATTCTTGAAGGAAAAACAAAAAATATAAGAGGGGAGACAATAAGAAAATTGATCAATGGATTGAATATTGAAATTGATAATAACACTCCAAACGAAATATTCTCTGAATTAATTAAGATAAAGATTGATGAAAATTTTGAAAAAGCAATTCAATTTTTAATTGAAAAAAGTGATATTGAGAGAAATAAATTAATTATTTCAACGTATATGTCTCTTTATGATAGAAAAAATCAATATAGATATTTGATAAAAAAAGATAATTTAAAAAAGATTCTTTATCTTATAAATAGTGATTTTGAAAAGTTTAAAGAGTTTACAAATAAAAGGTATGAAACAAAAAGATTCATATCATATATTTTAAATCCACCAATATTTATAAAAGGAAGAAGAGATTTAATTTTAAAATTTATAAATAATATTCATTATGAAAATTTAAATGATTTCATAAACTTCTATTTAAATATTAATGAAGATGAGAGAGAAATTCTTGATATATTCATAAGAAATTATATTAGATTCAATAAGATTACTATAAACTTAGGAGAAAATATTGAAATAGAAAAATATAAAAATATAATTGAGTTTCTAAACCTTAACGCAAGTTCAATTTTACTTTCTTTCTATTTCTTCTCAAAATGGGAGAGGGTAAAGTTCAAAAGATTATTGAATAAATTAGACATAGTTTATCAAAATAGAAAAGATTTAATAAAAGTTTAATTAAAAAATTTATTTTCAAAAATTTTAATGTTATAATTTCCATAATATTTTTAAAATATGAGGTGAAAATATGTTAAAAGAGGGAAAAAAAGTAAAACCAAAAGGGCAAGACTATTTTCAAATTGAAAAACCTTATACCTTAAGTCAGGCGATAATTGAAGCAGATAGATGTTTACTCTGTTATGATTCTCCATGCAGTAAAGCCTGTCCTGCAGAAACTGACCCTGGTAGGTTCATAAAAAAATTGAGATTAAGAAATTTAAAAGGTGCAGCCAAAACTATCAAAGAAAACAATATTCTTGGAGGTATCTGTGGTCTTGTTTGTCCTGTTGATAAACTATGCGAAGAAGCATGTCTTGCAACTGGAATTGATAGGGCAATAAATATTGGAAAACTTCAAAGATTTCTTGTTGAATATTCATGGGATATTGGTTTTAACCCGCTCAATAAAAAGGAAAACAAAAATGTTAATGTTGCCATAATTGGTTCTGGACCAGCAGGACTTACCTGTGCAGGTGAACTTGCTAAAGAAGGTTACAATGTTACTATTTTTGAAAAAAATGAAAAACCTGGTGGAATATTAAGATATGGAATACCGCCTTATAAATTGAACGATGAATTTTTAGATAGAGAGATAAAAGATATTTTAGACCTTGGTGTAAAAATAAAAACAAATTATGAATTTAAAGGAAAGGGTTCAATTGAAAAATTACTGAATGATGGTTTTAATGCTGTATTTATATCAACAGGACTCCAGAATCCATATAGATTAAAAATTCCTGGTTCTAACTCAAAAAATGTTTTTACTTACAATGAATTTTTGTGGAAAATAAATGATGGAAAAGTTAATGAAGTTTCAAAAGAGATAAAAAATAAAAATATTGCAATAATTGGTGGTGGCTCTGTTGCAATGGATGTTGGTATAACATGTAAAAAGTTAAATGCAAATAATGTTTACTGTATTTCTCTTGAATCAATGGAAGATTTACCTTCTGATAGACAGGATTTACATAAGGCGATAGATCACCATATTGCAATTAAACCTCAAAGTCAGGTAAAAGAGATAATAACTAAAAATGGTAAGGTTGTTGGTGTAAAAGGAAATGAAATAAAATTATTGAAAAAGGGAGATTTTTCTCCTTCAAACATAAAAGATATAGAAGGCACAGATTTTTCATTTAATGTTGATTATGTAATATTTGCTATTGGCTATGGAGTTGACCCTAAAATTAAAGAGTATCTTCCAACTGTAAAATTTGATGAAAAAGGACATATTATGGTGAATAAAAGTTATGAAACTTCAGTTAAAGGAATATTTGCAGGAGGAGAGATTGTTACTGGGCCAGGCCTTGTTGTTAATGCTGTTAAAGATGGAAAAAATGCAGCAAAATCAATAATAAAATTTTTAAATAAATAATTTCAGGAGGAAAATATATATGAAGGATTTAAGTATAACTGTTTGTGGAGTAAAATTTCCAAATCCTTTTATGCTATCAAGTTCAGTTGTAAGTAATACTGCTGAAATGATAGCAAGGGCTTTTGATGCTGGATTTGGGGGAGTTTCTTTTAAAGGCATTGGTGGACCATCAATAGAGATAATTAATCCTGCACCAAGAATGCACTCATACAATTTAGGAAGTAAAAAATTGGTTGGTCTTCAAAATGTTGAGCAAACAACAGATAGACCTTTGAAGGATAATGTTCAGGATGTTAAATGGCTGAAAAAACATTATCCAAAAAATCCTGTTATGGTGAACATTATGGGTTTTAATAAAGAAGAGTGGAAATATCTTGCTTTAACATTTGAGGATGCAGGTGCGGATATGCTTGAATTAAATTTTTCCTGTCCTCATATGTCAGTTGAAGGTTCTGGAATGAAGGTTGGTCAGGCATTTAAACTTGTTAGAGATTTTACTGAAATTGTTAAGAAAAATGTTAAAATACCAGTTTTTGCAAAACTTACATCAAATGTGACAGATATAACTGAACCAGCAATGTACGCAAAAGAGGGTGGTGCTGATGGAATAACTGCTATTAATACAGTTAGAGGAGTAATTGGAGTTAACATTGATAATTTTGTTCCATATCCAAATGTTTTTGGAAAAGGTGCAATTTCTGGATATTCAGGACCAGGAATTAAACCAATCTCCTTAAAATGTATTGTTGAACTTGCAAAGAAAAAAGAGTTAGGGCTACCTCTTGCTGGATGTGGTGGAATTGAAACATGGATTGATGCTGTTGAATTTTTGTTAAGTGGAGCATCCCTTGTTCAGATGACAACAAGTATTGTTAAATATGGACACAGATTGGTTGAAGATTTGATTGAAGGTTTATCTTTTTATATGGAAGAAAAAGGATTTAAAAAAGTAGAAGATATGGTTGGAAAGGCACTACCAAACTATTATGAGACAAAAGATTTTGACTTATCAAGACAGGGTGCAGCAAAATTTGATCTTGATAGATGTATTGGATGTGGATTATGTTATATTGCCTGCCAGGATGCTGGAGGTCAATGTATAGAGTGGGATGCTGAAAAAAGAAGGCCAATACCAGATGAGGAAAAATGTTATAGTTGTATGATATGTTCATTTGTCTGTCCAGTTGATAATCCTCCATTAATTACATTTAAAGAAATTAAAGGTAAAAAAGTATATACTCCACCACCATCAAAATTATAAAAAAATAATTTTATAATTAAGTTAACCTTTTAAAAATTTATTTCCTTATCGGAGGTTATATGGATGTTTTTGATGCTATTTTTAGCATTATCAAAGGGAAATGATTGGGCAAAATTTGCTTCAATGATAATTGTTGTTTATTTATCACCTTAATAATTGTTGGAAAGCACTATTCAGAAATAAGAGATATTTTAACTGATAAACAAAAAATTCAGGAAAATACAAGGCCTGAGAGAAAAAATTTTGAGGAGTTTGCTAAAATTTTGTAATTAACCTAAAAGAGATATTAAAACTATTCCAATAAAAATTAAAATTGATGATGTTATTCTAACAAACCCATATTTTTCTTTCAAAAATATTATTCCAAGAATAACACCAAAAACTATTCCAACTTCCCTTATTGAAACTATATAACTCAATTTTGAAATTCTCATAACAAAAATTATCAATGAATAAGATAAAATTATTGCAATTGAGGTAAAAATAATTGGAATTTTATCCTTTTTTAAAATCTTAAATAAATCCTCCCTTTTCTTTTTTAGGTAAACATAAATTGTGAATGGTATAAGTGAAATAAATTCAAAGAAATAGACATAAACAATAGGATTAACATATTTTGCTCCTATCTTATCAACAAGAGAGTAAGATGTGACTGTGATTAATGTTAAAAAGGCAAAAATAAGACCACTATTATTTTTATTGAAAATCTTTAAAAAATTTTTAAAGTTGAAACTATTGATTGAAATAAAATATATTCCTAAGATTATCAATAAAATTCCAATAAAGCCGAAAATTGTAATTTTTTCTCCAAAAAATAAAAATGAGAAAAGAACTATTAATAGAGGAGAAGATCTTGCAATTGGATAAACAAGAGAAAGGTCAGATAAGTTGTATCCTAAAGATAAAAAGAGCCAGTAGAAAAAATGTATGACTCCACTTAAAATTACTGGTAACAAACCTCTGTAATCAAATCCATTTTTTAATAAAATAAAAACAATTATTGGTAAATAGATAAAAATTTCAAAAACTTTTGCCCAGAAAATAAAAATTATACTATCACCACTTTTCTTAAAGAAAAAGTTCCACAAAGCATGAACAATAGCAGACAAAATAACTAAAGATAAAGGCAAAACTTCCACTTCATCTCCACCTTTCAATAGCCTTCTTCAATTTTCTATCATCACCTTCTTAATTTTATACTCATAATTATAATTAATTCAATGTTTTTATAAATTATTTTTATAATATTATTCACAAATCCTTATTTGAGATGGAATTGATGCTTCCAAATTTGCTTGAAGCCCATTTGTTATTTTCTTATAAATTACTATTTTCCGTACTCAATCATTTTTCTGATTAATCTAATCACATTGGAATTCCTTATCAATTTCCCTAAGTATTACAATAAATTCATTAAAATTAAATTTGAAATTATCTAAAAATAATTTTGCATCTTTGTTATTATAAAAATTATTATTTTTTATCCAACCTTCAATTTTTGTTAATGTATAATCTATTTTTTCACATGTAAATTTAACCCCCTCTAAGGCATCTAATGAAGTATATCTTTTTATAATTTCATTTTTTATTTTTTCATAAGATTCTTTTATCATTTTAAAATTTATTTCAATCAATGGATAATTTTTAAATATGCCTTCATAAAGTTTTTCTAAATGGTAATTAAAATTTTTGGGAATAAGATCTATAAGTTTTATATCCTTAAATTGCATTTTATGTTCTTTTAATTCTTTTTTTAATGACTTTATGATATTTTTCAATATATTACAAAAAACTCTCTCTTGTTCATTTCTTATATCATTTAAATCAATAATTTTATCTTTAAAATTGCTTTTTTTCTTAGGGTAGAAAGATGCCAATTCGAAAGAATTCTTTTTTAAACTATTTCGTGAAATATAATGAAAAGATTCATCATTATTTCTGCTGGTTGGATGTCCTATGGCATCATTTCTTATTTTTCTAATTTCAAATAAGGATGGATATTCTTCTTTCCATTTAATTTCTTTATTAAACAATGCTTGAGATAAATTATTAATAGCATCCTGTTGCAAAAAAAATGCCTGTAATAATCCATAAAGAAGTAGATAACATTTACCTGTTTCATCAAAATTAGAATCTGAAAGATCGAAGTAACTATTAATAGCAATTTGAGTATCTTCTAAAACATCCATACTAGAACAAACCTTTTCCCATTGTGTTTTATCTTTAAAAAGCATTTCTCTTTTCCAAGAATCATTTATTAAATCTCTTACTTTTTTTAAATTATTTTCAATAATTTTTTTGTTCATTTTATACTCCATCTAAATTAAATTTTTTTATAATATATCATAATTCTTTTTTATCATCTTTTATTTGAATCCTAAACATTCCCTAATGTACTTTATTAATATATATTCTCCTTATTTATGGGTATTTATAGGAATCAATTAAGTTGCCTTGGGAGTCATATAAAAAAGCAGTATCTGTGTCGTTATTCCATAAAGCATTTGTTGAGCACCAATAAAGGGAATCATCAGTATTTGTTCCACAACCAGAATAAATTTTTACAATAGAATTTGGAGATAAGACAAAATCAGGAAATATAAATTCATGATTTGCTGTATCTTTTAATTTAAAATCTTTCAAATTAACATCTT
>Ga0078972_1013244_pt1 | contig 13715 bp, 12 predicted proteins | sample YelNatPaOPGAMG01_FD_67568 | JGI IMG/M metagenome (GOLD analysis project Ga0078972, IMG submission 67568) | Hot spring thermophilic microbial communities from Obsidian Pool, Yellowstone National Park, USA - OP-RAMG-01 (SPADES assembly) (version 2) | ecosystem: Environmental > Aquatic > Thermal...
TATCTTCAGTATCGGACTTAAACCGCTTATTAAACAGTTAAAAAAAATTGCTGATGTAGTAGTTGTTGTCCCTGAAACAGAGCAATCAGCAGTAAGTCATTCTTTGACATTACATGAGCCAATTAAAATAAAAAAAATAGATAATTCAACATATGTTGTTAATGGCACACCCGCTGATTGTGTTAGAGTCGGTATAATAGAAATATGTAAAAATAAAATTGACCTCGTTATTTCAGGAATAAATTCTGGACCAAATTTAGGATATGATGTTGTTTATTCAGGAACCGTTGCTGCTGCAAGAGAATCTGTTTTGATGAATATTTCCGGGTTCGCTATTTCGCTTGCAAATTATAAGAAAAGTAGTAATTTTGATACAGCAGCAGTTGTTACAAAGAAGATAACAGAATTATTTTTAAATAATAAGTTTATTGAAATAAATAAACCAATTTTTCTTAATATAAATGTACCTGATTTACCATTAAAAAAAATTAGGTGTTTCAGTATAACGCGACTCGGAACCAGAAAATATGAGAACAGGATACGGATAACATATGACCCGTATGGTATCCCTTGTTACTGGTTAAAAAGTAGATTAGTTAATGTCTCTCAGAATTATTTTGATAGTGATGTATCAGCAGTGAAGAATAGAATGGTTTCTATTACTCCGTTAACAATCGATATAACAGATTACAGTATGATAAACGATTTAAAAAAAATTGGGTTTACAAAATTATGAAATTTAAACTTAAATCCGAATTTAAACCGAGTGGTGACCAGCCGAAAGCAATAGAAGCGCTTGTTTCTGGTATTGAAAAAAATATTAAACATCAGGTTTTACTTGGTGTAACTGGTTCAGGAAAAACATTTACTATTGCTAATGTTATCCAAGAAGTGCAGAAACCTACTCTTGTTATTTCACATAATAAAATACTTGCAGCACAATTATATTCCGAATTTAAACTTTTTTTTCCTGATAATGCTGTTGAATATTTTATTTCATATTATGATTATTATCAACCTGAGGCATATATACCACAGACAGATACATATATAGAAAAAGATGCGTCAATAAATGAGCATATTGACCGACTTAGATTAAAAGCGACATCATCATTATTAGAACGAGATGATGTAATAATTGTAGCATCTGTTTCCTGTATATATAATATTGGTTCACCAGAAGATTTTAAACAGTTATGTGTCCAGTTAGAAAAAGGGCGAACAAAACCGCGTAAAGTGTTATTAGAAGAACTTGTTAATTCAAGATATGAACGAAACGATGTTGATTTCTCAAGAAGCAAATTTCGTGTTCGTGGTGAAATAATAGAGATATGGCCTTCATACCTGGAAACAGCATACAGAATAGAATTTGATGGTGATGAAATAAGTAACATATATGAAGTTAATCCGTTAACAGGAAAAATTATTCAGGAGAAAACCAAAGTATATATTTATCCTGCAAGCCATTTTGTTGTCTCTAAACCTAAACTTGATGATGCTATAGCAGAGATAGAGAAAGAACTTGAGGAGCGAGTTAACTTTTTTAAAAAAAATAATAAATTACTGGAAGCACAACGGCTTGAACAACGAACAAAATATGATATTGTTATGATGCGCGAAACAGGATTCTGTCACGGAATAGAAAATTATTCACGACATTTAAGTGGTAGGCAACCGGGTGAACGTCCAAAATGTTTACTGGATTATTTTCCTGAAGATTATCTAACAGTAATTGATGAATCGCATGTTACTATTCCACAGATTTATGGTATGTATGAAGGTGATTATTCAAGAAAACGAACACTTGTTGAATATGGATTTCGACTTCCGAGTGCACTTGATAATAGACCCTTGAGATTTGATGAATTCACAAGTTTGGTAAATTTTGTTATATATTCATCAGCGACACCATCGGAATACGAAATAAAAAAATCCAAAAATAGGATTATTGAACAGATAATAAGACCGACAGGACTTGTTGACCCAGAAGTTTTTATAAGACCGACCCGGAACCAAATACCGAATTTGATTAAAGAGATAGAACAATGTGCTAAGAAGAACCAGCGTGTATTAGTTACAACTTTAACAAAACGGATGGCAGAAGATTTAGCTGAATATTTGACTGAAAAAAAACTGAGAGTAAGATATATACATTCAGAAATAGATGCATTAAAACGGATTGAAATAATAAAAAACTTACGAAAAGGAGAATTTGATTGTTTGGTCGGAATAAATCTGTTACGAGAAGGTCTGGATCTACCTGAAGTTGCACTTGTTGTTATTCTTGACGCAGATAAAGAAGGGTTTTTAAGGTCAGAAACAACTTTGATACAGATTAGTGGTCGCGCAGCAAGAAATGTTAATAGTAGGATTATACTTTATGCTGATAATATTACTAACTCAATGAAGCGTGCTTTAGATGAGATGAAGAGAAGACGTGAAATACAGATTAAATATAATACTGAACATGGAATAACACCAAAATCAATAATCAAAAACATACAGGAATTACAAGAATTTGAATATGAAACACGAGAAAAAATGTTAAATTTTATAAGAGAAGATGGCTTAGAATATGTTTCAAAGAAAAATGTTCCTGTATTGATTAAAGAAATGGAACAGAAAATGAAAGAAGCAGCAGATTCACTAAATTTTGAACTTGCTGCTATGTATAGAGATAAAATGTTTGAACTGAAAGAAATGTTAGTTAAAAATAAAAAAAATCAAAGAAAGGTAACTAAATATGGTGAAGTTAGATGCTAAATATGTAAAAAGTTTTGTAAGAAGTGTTTTAGAAGAAGATATAGGAGAAGGAGATATTACTACAAAAAATATTATTCCGCCAACACATAGAATTGTTGCAAAGATTGTTGCTGGTGAGTCCGGTATAATATCAGGATTACCTGTTGCTCGTGAAGTATTCAAAACACTTGATAAAAAATGTGTTTGGAGAGCAAAATTCAGTGATGGTGATTTTGTGAAAAAGGGACAAACAGTTGCTGTTGTAAAAGGGTTAGCAAGAGCGATACTTACTTCAGAACGAACAGTATTGAATTTCTTATCACATATGAGTGGAATAGCAACATTAACAAAGAAGTTTATTAAAAAAATGAAAAAAAGTAATATAAAAATTCTGGATACACGGAAAACATTACCAGGGTTAAGATTATTTGAAAAATATGCTGTAATGTGTGGTGGTGGCTGTAATAATAGATTGCAACTTGATGAAATGGTTCTAATTAAAGATAATCATATAAAAACATGTCGTAAATTAGGGTTACCAATTGAACAGGTTGTCAAATCTTTGAATACTAAAATTCCTCATGATACTGAAATAGAATTTGAAGCACAGAATATGTATGAAGTTATGTTAGCATTGAATTCTAATGTGGATATTATTATGCTTGATAATATGTCTTATAAAAGAATTAAAAAAGCAATAAAACTAATAAGACAGAAAAACAAAAATATCCAAATTGAAATTTCAGGAAATATTAATCTAAAAAATATAGAGAAATTAAGTAGACTTGATGTAAATAGAATTTCAATTGGTTCAATAACACATTCTGCACCAGCTTTGGATTTTTCTCTAGAAATAGAATAGTTTATGTTATGTAAAGATAATTGTGAAAAACTTAGTAAATTAATCAATACGAAATATATTGCTAAAAAAATTTTATGGTTTGATGAACTTGAATCAACACAGAAATACTTAAAAAATTTAATTGGAACTAATAAATTAGATGAAAGTATTGTGATTGTTGCTGATAGACAGACCTGTGGCTATGGAAGATATGAAAGGAAATGGTTTTCTCCTGTTGGCGGCTTGTGGTTCTCTGTCCTTTTTAAGTTAAATATAAGTCCTAATAAAATATCAGACATAGTTAATGTGTCTGTTGTATCTGTTTCAAATACATTAGATGATATTATTAAAAACACTGGACTAACTATTGAGACAAAAATCAAGCCACCAAATGATGTTTTTATAAATAATAAAAAAATTGCAGGGATTATTATTGAAACATCAATCTTAAACAACAATATTCAGTGGCTCATAATGGGTGTTGGAATAAATATTAATAATGATATACCAGTAGAAATCAGTGATACTGCTATATCACTTAAGGATATAATAAAACAGAAAACAGATTTAGTCGTATTACTTTCAGAATTACTGAATAATCTTGATAAAAATCTTATTGTTTTTACTGATACTGGGATTGATATTTTTCTAAAAGAATATAAGAGAAAATTAATAATAAATTAAATTTTAGTAATGAGGTTTATAAAAATATGGATGAACATAAAATCTGGTATAATAAATTAATGATTGAAAAAACTGTTAATTCATTGAAAAAGAATGGATATAATGATATTCATGTTACAGATGATATTGAACAGACAAAATCTCTATTATATGATATTATTAAACCGGGACTTAAAATAGGGGTCGGGGGCTCAATGACAGTGAAAGAATTAAATATTGTTGATGAATTAAAAAAGAGAGGAGAAAACAAGATTATACAGCATCAACCTGGAACCAGTATTGAAGAACGATTAAGAATATGGAGAGAAGCATTAACTGCTGATATTTACCTGGCATCACCACAAGCAGTTACTACTGATGGAAAATTATTTTTTATTGATAAATACGGAAATCGTGTTTGTGCAACTATTTTCGGTCCACAAAAAGTTATTTTGATAGCAGGATATAATAAGATTGTTAATGATGAAAAAGAGGCATTGAACAGAATAAGAAATATTTCTGCTGTTCAGAATGCACATCGGCTTAATATAAAGACACCTTGTGTTATAACAGGTAAATGTAGTGATTGTGATACGAACGATAGGATATGTAATGTTGTATCGATATTATATAAAAAACCATCTGCTACTGATTATATAATTATTTTTGTTAACAAAAATTTGGGATATTGACAATATTTTTTTTATTATATATAATACTTGACAAGAATTTAACTAAATTAATAAAATAAAATTATGAGGAGGGATATTCAATATGGCTGAAATTCTTGTTGTAGCGAGTAAAGTTAAGAAAATTATTAAAGAAACAGGATTAAGATCAAGTCCAGGTTATCTTGAAGCGTTATCAAAAAAAGTTGAAGATATGATAAAAGCATCAATAGATAAAGTTAAAGCTGATGGAAAGAAAAAGACACTTGGTGCAGAAGATTTGATATAATACAATACAATTAAATCTTATTGTAAAAAAATTTCTGTAAATTAATCAAATCAACAGATAGATAAATAAATTTTCTAATTTATCTATTAAAATTTCTAAAAAATATTTTTTTTAATATCATATCATTAACTTAAAACTCTATTGAAATACTTTAATAAAATTAATCCAATTCTTAAGTTCTAAAAGAAAAGAAGTAGTATATTTAATTAATATAAATAAAATCTAAATTTCATCAAGGAGGTATTAATAGAATGGTTACTAAAATAGGTATAAATGGATTTGGTAGAATAGGTAGATTAGTTTTGAAAGCGGGTCTTAATAATAAAAATATTGAATTTGTTGCAATAAATGATTTAACTGACCCAAAAACGTCAGCACATCTTTATAAATATGATTCCACATTCGGAGTTAATCCTCAGAATATAGAATCAACTGCTGATTCAATTATTATTGGAAATAAACAGATAAAAATTTTTGCTCAGAAAGACCCTTCTTTGTTACCATGGAAAGATTTAGGTGTTGAAATAGTTATTGAATCAACAGGTAAATTTACAGAAGCAGAGAAAGCGAGAGCACATATTAATGCTGGTGCAAAAAAGGTCATTATATCCGCTCCAGCAAAAAATGAAGATATAACTATTGTTATGGGTGTTAATGAAAATAAATATGAACCTAAAAAACATACTATTATTTCTAATGCAAGTTGTACTACTAACTGTCTTGCACCGATGGTAAAAGTATTATTAGATAATTTTGGTATAAAACGTGCTACTATGACAACTATACATTCGTATACTAATGACCAGGTTATATTAGATTTTCCACATAAGGATTTGAGAAGAGCTCGTGCAGCAGGACTATCCATTATTCCGACAACAACAGGTGCAGCTAAAGTTATAGGGAAGATATATAATGAACTGAATGGTAAAATTGATGGTATTGCAGTGCGAGTTCCTACCCCTAATGTTTCATTAGTTGATTTAGTTGCAGAAGTAGAAAAACCTGTAACCAAAGAACAAGTTAATGAAGCATTTAAGAAAGCTGCAACCAGTGGTCCGCTTTCTAAATATATTGAATATTGTGATGTTCCTCTTGTTTCAAAAGATTTTAATGGTAATCCAAAATCATGTATTTTTGATTCTGGCTGTACTTATGTTATTGATAACACTTTTGTTAAAATATTCGGATGGTATGATAATGAATGGGGTTATTCTTGTAGAGTTATTGATTTAATTGATTATATTATTAGTAGGGGGTTATAACTTAAATGAAAAGGACAATTAGAGACATTGATTTAAAAAATAAAAAAGTTATTGTAAGAGTAGATTTTAATGTGCCACTTGATGATAAACAACAGATTACTGATGATACCAGGATACGAGAAACATTGCCAACAATTAAATATCTCTGTCAACAAAAATCAAAAATTATTCTTATGTCACATCTGGGTAGACCAAAAGGTAAACCTGACCCTAAATATAGTTTGAAACCAGTTGCTAAACGGTTAAGTGAATTACTGAATACAGAAGTTAAGATGGCACCAGGAATAGTTGACCCTGAAACACAGAAAATGGTTGACGCACTTAAACCCGGTGAAATAATTTTACTTGAGAACCTTAGATTTGATCCAGGTGAAGAAAAGAATGATTCTGAATTCGCTAAAAAATTAGCATCAATGGCAGAAATTTATGTTTCTGATGCATTCGGAACAGTTCATAGAGCACATGCATCAACAGAAGGAATAGCAAAATTGTTACCGAGTGTATGCGGGTTCCTGTTAGAAAAAGAAATAAAATATTTCAGTAAAGTATTAGAAAACCCGGATAGACCTTTTGTGACTATTTTAGGTGGTGCGAAAGTATCAGATAAAATTGTTGTGATTGAAAATTTATTGAATAAGGTGGATACAATAATAATTGGTGGTGCAATGGCTTATACTTTCCTTAAATCAAAAGGTATCAAAATAGGTAATTCTCTTGTTGAAGAAGATAAACTCGATATAGCAAAAGATATTATTAGAAAGGCAGATAAATTAAAAATAAGATATTTGTTACCGATAGACCATATTATTGCAGATAAAGTTGCCGCTGATGCACAGTGTAAGGAAACACATGGAGTTGATATCCCTGATGGATGGTTAGGGGTTGATATTGGGAATATGACTGTTAATCGTATCAGTTCTATTATTATGACAGCAAAAACTATTGTATGGAATGGACCGATGGGTGTTTTTGAAATTGATAAATTTGCTTCTGGAACACATCAGGTTGCAAAATTAGTTGCTGATGTTACTTCAAAAGGTGCTATTTCTATTATTGGGGGTGGTGATACTGTGTCAGCAGTAAAAAAATTTAATTTAACTGATAAGATGTCTCATATATCAACCGGTGGAGGCGCAAGTATTGAACTACTGGAAGGAAAGGTATTACCTGGAATCGCTGTTCTACCTGAGAAATAAAAAAATAGAATCTACAAATAAGGAATTGAATAAATGTATACTTTTATAACTGTGTTACATATTATTGTTGCTTTTTTACTGGTTATAGTTATTTTGTTACAGATTGGTAAAGCTGGTGGTTTAGGTGGTATTTTTGGAGGTGGAGGCACTGAACAACTTTTTAGTACACCATCAGGAACTTCTTTTTTACGGAAGACGACAATAGTTCTTGCTATAGTTTTTATGTTAACATCATTATCTTTAACTTTCATTGGTTATCGGAAAGCATCAAAAACAGTAACAGGTAAGGTCCCATCTGTTCCTGTTGAATCATCACAACCATCTGCTGAATCACAACCTGAATCTGCACCAGCCCCGAAAACACCTTAAACTATTTTTTTATTGTAGATTTTTTTATAGTGAAATTTGTAAGTTTTGGTTTGTTTATCAAATATAAAAAAATATTATGCCGTGGTGGCGGAATTGGTAGACGCGTACGTTTGAGGGGCGTATGGTAAATTCCGTGAGGGTTCGAATCCCTCCCACGGCATTATTTTAATGTAAGACAACTTTTATTTAATTGAATATAGTGAAGGGAGGAGAAATATAATAAATGGATAGATTGGAATTGATGAAAAAAATTACAATAAAAAATGAGAAAAAAATAGTAATGTTAGTTATTGATGGTCTCGGTGGAATTCCGCATCCAGATACAAATTTAACAGAATTACAAACAGCAAAATTAAATAATATCAATAAATTATCGAATATATCAAGATGCGGATTAACTATTCCTGTAGCATACGGGATAACACCTGGAAGCGGTCCATCACATTTATCATTATTTGGTTATGACCCATTAAAATATGAGATAGGACGCGGTATATTAGAAGCATTAGGAATTGGATTGGAAATAACTGAAAATGATATCGCTTGTAGAGCAAATTATGCTAAATTGGATTATAGTAAAAATATTATTATTGACCGTCGTGCAGGGAGGATACCTACTACAAAAAACATAGAATTATGTAAATTGTTACAGGAAAATATTAAAAAAATAGATGATACAGAAATTATTATTAAGCCAGGAAAAGGACACAGGTTTGTTATAGTATTTCGTGGTAAAAATTTATCAGAAAAAATAACTGAGAATGACCCACAAAAAGATAATTTTGCACCGAAACCAATTTTACCTATTACCAAAGATACAGAAACAGAAAGAACAGCAAAACTAATAAATATTTTTATTGAGAAAGTTAAACAGTTAATTAAAGGAGAACCGGATGCAAATTATGTGTTATTACGTGGTTTTTCTAAATATCCTGATATACCATCTATGCAGGATATATATAAACTTAACCCAGCAGCAATAGCTACATATCCTATGTATAAAGGATTAGCGCAACTTGTTGGAATGAAAATTCTTGATACAGGTGAAACATTGGCAGACGAGATTAATACATTAACGAAAGAATATAAAAATTATGATTTCTTTTATGTTCATGTAAAAGAAACAGATGCTTACGGTGAAGATGGTAATTTTGAAGGTAAAGTAAAAAAATTAGAAGAGGTAGATAAGTATATTCCTGATATACTGGCACTTAATCCTGATGTATTCATTATTACAGGTGACCATTCAACACCAGCGGTCTTGAAAGGACATTCCTGGCATAATGTTCCTTTCTTGTTATATTCACCGAAATATAAAGTATCAGGAATAAATAGTTTTAATGAAATAGAATGCTTGAAAGGTGATTACGGTATATTTCATGCATCTGATATCATAACATTAGCACTTGCAAATACATTCAAATTAAATAAATATGGTGCTTGAAAAAAAAATAAACAAAAATAGTGGGATAACAGGAAAAAGATTAAATCATGAATGAATAAGAAAATTTGGGGAATACTGTTTGTTGTATTCATATCATTAATAACTATTTTTAGATTAACTCATACAAGTAAAATAGAATTAACTGTTGACGAAGCATATTTTTGGGAATGGTCAAGACATCTGAATATTGCATATTCTGACCAGGGACCCATCCTCGGATTAGTAATATTTATAACCACAAAACTATTTAATAAAATATCAGAGTTTACTGTTCGTTTCTCAGGTGTTATTTTTGGCTTAGGAACAACTATTTTAGTGTATCTGATTACAAAAGATATTTTTAGGAATACATTTTCTGCGTTTATGGCTTCTTTTATACTTAATATAATACCTATATGTTCTGTTGGCGCTATGATGATAACAGCTGATGTTCCGATGGTTTTCTTCTGGACACTCAGTTTGTATTTTGTATGTAGAGCAATAAATAGTAACAGTAAACCGGATTTATGGTGGTATCTTGCTGGGTTGAGTTCCGCATTAGGTATTATGAGTAAATATACAATGATATTTTTTATTGTATCAGTTTCCTTGTTTTTATTATTATCTCATGAGCAGAAAAAATTAGTAACTAAAAAAGTGATGTTCATTACTTTATTATTATCAGCATCTGGATTTATCCCTGTTTTAATCTATAATATTAAGAACAATTGGGCTACATACGGGTATATTAAAAGTTTGTTATATTCTGGCGAAAGTACTTATAGTGGTATTCAAGGACTAAAAGGTGTAGGGGAATATATAGGTGGACAACTCGGGATAGTTACACCGTTTCTTGGGTTATTATTTATATATATTATTATTGTTCTTTTCAGGGAGGGATATATACACAGGAATGACAATTTTTTATTACTGTTTTTCTGTTCAGTTACAATATTAATTTGTTTTGCAATATTAAGTTTTTTCAGTTCGGTTGAAGAGAACTGGACTGTTCCAGCATATATTTCTATCACGATAGCGACAGGCGGATTATTATCTTCGGATATTATATTGAAAACAAAGTTCTGGTTTATACTGAAACGATATATCTTTTATTCAATAATTTTTGCTATGACAATAACTGTGCTTTTTCATCTACAAGCATGTTATAATATATTCAGTTTACCTGCGTGGATGGATCCTGCTGATAAGGCACGTGGTTGGAGAGAGATGGCACAAGAAGTAGAAACTATTATTAAAGAAACACCCGGTAAAAAATTTGTTCTAAGTAATTATTACGGATTAGCATGTGAACTGGCATTTTATTTACCGGGACATCCTGAAATAAGATGTGTTGATGTTGGCCAGAGATTAAGAGAATATAGATATTGGACTAAATTTGATTCTTTAGAAGGATATAATGCTGTATATGTTACACAATATCCAAAAGTGGAGCCGGAGACAAGACCATTATTTCATTCATCACGATTATATAAGGTTATCAATAATTACAGAGATGATTTGATAATAAGACGGACCTATGTCTATTTTTGTGAGAACTTTAAAGATAATTATGAGGTCCCGAAATCACCAAAATTATTTTAAATGACGAATATAACAACTGATAATTTGAAAAGAATTAAGATACCATTATTAGTATTTTTAATATCTTTGTTAATCAGATTACCGTTCACGAGTTCATCTACTTATGCCTGGGATTCAAATGAGTATTTAAAATGGTGTTATGAATATCATGAATTAGGAGCCACACCTACAACTCGTCTGTATATCAGTCATCCATTATACTTTTTTTTGATATATGTTGCTTCATTATTAGGTTCAGTGGTTACCGGAAATTTGAATTTTGAAAAATCGGGAATTTTTGTCTCTGTTCTGTTTGGTTCACTGAGTGTTATTCCGATGTATTATATTGCACTTTATCTATTTCGAAACGAGATTTTTGCTTTAATATCTTCTTTATTATTCTCATTCTGCCCTGTTATCTGGTTTTTAAGTGAAGAACTTATGACAGATGTTCCATCAATATGTATTGTCTTATCTGGATTCGCATTTATACTTAAATGGTTCAATAAGCAGAGAATGAAATACTTAATAATATCAAGTGTATTCATAGGACTGAGTTTTCTAATAAGAATTTCTAATTATTTTATTCTACCTGTATATTTTATGCCAGTGTTTATCAATAGTTATAAAAGAAAAACATTGAAACCAATTATTATTTCTTCTATCATAATCGTTCCGTATCTACTATATATATTGTTCAATGTTTTTGTTAAGGGAGTATCATTGGAGTTCCTATTTACTACAACAGAACAGGTAAAAATGTTTTTTTCAAGATTAGTTACAATAGAGACATGGGCAATATTTATTAAAATAATGATTAGCACTTTGACAATAACATTAAGTTCTTTTTTACTTGTTTTTATCTATATCTATATAACAGGAAAATTTTATAAAAATAACGATAATAATAAGAATTTAAAATTCAGTTTTCTATTTATAATTTTATGGATATTACCGTATTTAATAATTTGGAGAACATTTACATGGGATAGTCAACATTTAAGATTGATAATTATATTAATACCCCCAATGATATTGATGATAACTTATGTTATTGTATGGTTAATTAACAATTATAGTAATAATATCTTATTAACTTGTTTAGGAATTACTATTATTGGCTTTTTTATAGTAACTGACCATTTATTAATGTATCATATACAATGGGGTATTTCTGACCTTATAAAAAATTTTATCAAGTTTATTATTGAGAATGGTTATTTGTTTTTTATTAAAATAGTTGTTATATTGGCTGTTTTATATTCGTTTTCTTATTTTGTTATATCAAAGATTAGTAAGATTACTGATAAGAAAGAAAAAGATAATTTAATATTAAAATATATAACTGTTTTATTATTGATACATCTGACTATATATACTGTGCCATTGTTAGTTATGAACCATAATAAAATAGTGTATGAGAAAGCAGAAGCATTATGGTTGGCTGAAAATACACCTTCTGATTCGGTTTTAATTGGTGGACATGAATTTCCATTCTATCAGGTTTATGCTAAACCGAGAAGAGTTATAAATATGTGGTATTTAGATAATTCTATTAACTTCTTAAAAAATTTATTAGTATCAGGTAAAAGAATATTTGTCTGTTCAAATGATTTTATAGAAGAGTGGAAAACCAAATCAGGTAAGATTTTTATTTTTCAGATAGTAGGTAAAATTGGTGCAGAAAAATTGAGGAATCAGGCAGATTGTGATTTCCATTTTTTGAATTATGTTACTTATAAAAAAGCGTATGATATTATTGTATACGAACTTAAATATAAATAATTAACTATTATTTTTATAATTGGTGCTACAAAATGGATATTGTTATTATTCCGACTTATAATGAAATAAACAATATAAAAAAACTTATAGAAAAAATATTTGCACTTAACCTTGACATTGATATATTAATTGTAGATGATAATTCATCTGATGGTACTGGCGAATTAATTGATAAAATGAGGACAGAAAACAGTAGATTGAATATAATACATAGAGAAAAAAAACTGGGCTATGGCTCAGCATGTGTTCAAGGTTTTAAATGGTGTTTTGAACGAAATTATGGTTGTATTTTCAAAATGGATGCAGATTTCTCTCATAATCCGGGATATCTGTGTATATTTAAAGAAGAACTGAAAACAGTAGATTTCGTTATTGGGTCACGTTATATAAAAGGTGGCTGTATCAAAGGTTGGCCTTGGTATAGACTTTTTCTTAGTCGGTTCGGTAATTTATATGCACGTTTGATATTAAATATTCCAGTGTATGATTGCACCACAGGGTTTAATGGATTTAATACATATGTTCTTAAAAATATTGAGATAGATAAAATAAAAGCAAATGGTTATGGGTTTCAAATAGAACTTGTATACAGGGCTTTAAAAAAAGGATATAAATTTAAAGAAGTTCCTATTGCTTTTGTTGACAGGATATGCGGAGTATCAAAAATATCAAAACGGATTATTTTTGAAGCAATGGTTCTTGTCTGGAAATTAAAATTATCAGAAATATTTAAATATAAAAAATAATTTGAATTATGTTTCTGTTTTATATATAATTAAATAAGAGCCAGCATGAGTTATAGTGAAACTCATTAAACATTTCTTTAAGTAGAGACAACTTTGATTACAAAAAATTGCGGGCGTAGTTCAGTGGCTTTAGAATGTCTGCTTGCCAAG
>Ga0078972_1013245_pt1 | contig 13713 bp, 7 predicted proteins | sample YelNatPaOPGAMG01_FD_67568 | JGI IMG/M metagenome (GOLD analysis project Ga0078972, IMG submission 67568) | Hot spring thermophilic microbial communities from Obsidian Pool, Yellowstone National Park, USA - OP-RAMG-01 (SPADES assembly) (version 2) | ecosystem: Environmental > Aquatic > Thermal...
GTCTCACGTTCCGACTCGAGTCGTTTCAACAGGCATCCGAGAGTCATGCACATTGGCACACATTCTTTGCCCGAGGTATGGCGCCGACCGAGCCTAAGGCTTTCATTGTCTGGCATTGGCAGAGTTTCAGCTCCGTAGCCAAGCCCGCGCAAACACGCAGCAACCACGTCTGAGTCCGGCCCGAGCATCGGGATCAAAAAATGTTCGGCTGGTTTAACATCGGCAAGTCTGAGTGCGCCAACCCCGACGCGTCGCAGGTCATTCGGTTGCTGGCTTCGAGTTATCTGCTGCCGGTCTTGCTCGGCGCAATACAGGAAGGCTTCGATGCGTGTTTTTGTACCTGCGTCACCCGAATGACCGTCGGTTTCGATGATTGCGAACGGTTTGCCTTCCATGATGTAGCTGTAGAAGTGCAGGGTGAAACTGTCCGGGCCACAGGCGTAATTGCTGCAGAACAAACTGTACAGGCCTGGTGTGCGTCGGATTTGATGTGCTGCGCGGAGGATACGCTGACTGTACCCCCAATAGATGTCATCGAACACAGGTGTGTCAGCGTCCAACGGATAACAATCAACCGGTATGCCAATTGCGCCCTGTTCACGCAGCAAAGCCGGCACGTTCGAATTAAGCACACGATTGTAAATCGTATAGGGCCGCCCCAGGACAACAACTGGCACAATGTTGTGTTGCACACAATAATCAAGTGCGCGTTTGCCAAGCGCAATGCAACAGTTGTCGAACTGTAGCTGCGCTTGTGCGGCGACTTCGTATGCGTTCCGCCAAGCGTTTCCTGTGCGGCCCAGCAGGGCAGCTATTCTGCGGCAACTTTCAATGAACAAGCGCGATTCAAGGTTGCCCGGGCCGATGTCAACAACCGGTGACACAATCCGCGTACTCAGCCTGTGTTTCAGGTCCCAATGCAATATGTCCGGGCTCGCTTGTGCAATAGGACATACGGTTGCGGTTGTCTCATTTGCAGTGCGCATAGTTGCACGGAGCATTGGCAGGAAGATATAGTCGGCGTTTGTCTCAGCCATTTTTGCCGCCAAGCCGTGGAACAATTGCATCGGCGCACAAAACGGGACATTGGCTTCTTGAATGCCACGTTTAAGTGCCGTCTGGTCCGCACCGGTTGGCACCACAAGCTCAAACCCAAGCTCGTGCAGAAAAGTGGCAAAGAACGGGAACAAACCTTTCAAGGCAAACTCGTCCGAGATTGCGATGCGTTGGCTGTGTTTGCCGCTTGCGGGTGTGTCGTTCAACCGAGCCAGCAGAGCTGCGAGCATCTCTTCGCGTTCGCGAAACGGGTCAGGCGCGCGGTCGGGCAACTTTTTCTTGCGCGTTCCCTTGTCATGCAACGAACAACCGCCACCCCAGGTGAATCGTTGTCTGTACCCGTCCACAACGGTGTAAATGCATTCGATCTTGCATTTGTTGCCGGTGCCGCCGCAACCGACGTTTGCCTTGCACACAAAAGTCTCTTTCCGCTCGAGCTGCGCTTCCAAAAACCGTTTCGGGTCAAGAGCCGGCAGCTTTTGCCACGGCAATTCCCGTTGCGCAAGCAGGGCAATGCCCAACGCACCGATCGTGCCCGGATTCGGCGGCACGATCACACGACTGCCCGTTTGGCGTGCAACTGCAGCGGCTAATGCATCCGAGCTAAACGGCATGCCCTGGCAGAAGATTACCTGACCGACTGAACGCTGGCCTTTAACACGATGGAGGTAGTTTTGGACAATCGAGTCGTACAATCCGGCAATGATTTCATCAGGCTCAACACCAGCAGCTACGGCATCGTCAATTACCTCGGCCATGAACACCGAACAGTGTTGGCCAAGGGACACACCGGACCTGGCCCGGAGCGCAAGCTGAGAGAGCTGAGCAACATGTTGAACACCGCCGAATTTCCTGCCCTGCTCTTCTATGAACGAGCCTGTGCCGGCGCTGCATGCCTCGTTCATTGCGCAGTCAACCACTCGACCGTTTGCGAGCCGGATGTATTTTGCATCCTGACCCCCAATTTCAAAAATTGTGTCAACTGCCTTGTCGTAATGCAGCGCGCCTTCAGCATGTGCAACGATCTCGTTCAAAACGAAAACTGCGTCTTTGCCGTAGCAGGTTATTAGGAGCGAGCCCACTATCTCGCGTCCGCTGCCTGTGACACCAAACCCGACAATTCGATGGAAACCAAATCCGGAAAATTGCCCGGCAGAGTGGTGCGGCGCGTGTTTGTCGGTACTGTCCTCCGGCAATATACCGGCGGTAGCTTGGTGTACGGCGGTGTCTTGTACGAACTGCCTGAGCAAAGCCTGCGCAGCGCCGACCGGATCGCCTGCAGTGCAGCGGTAGCCCTGCCAGCTAATGCGCTGCGATTCAGTGTTAAGCGCAACAAGTTTCGACCCGGTCGAGCCGATATCGAACCCGAGAATCACATTTTGCGGTTTACCGTCCAATGGCGTGCCGGTGTCGGTGGCCAACCGTCGGACCATGCCCAGTGAATCACGCAGCGGGGGCACCCGAACGAACTTCGTTTCCTGCCGCGGAACAACAAGCGCATCCAACCGCGGTATTCCAACACGGTGTTCAACTGCAACAAGGGCGGCGCCAAGCGCTTCAAGGAAAAGCGCTCGGTCTTCAGCAATAGGCACGAGTGTCATGCCGACGTTTGCGAGCAACCGGCCGAACGTGTTTTGGACACGCCGCGCCCGGCTCACACCGCCGATCAGATAAACCTGGGTCGGGCTAATGCCCGGCTTGATCAAGACCATGACATTTTCGCACACGGCATCGAACAGGCCAGCCAGGATTCGGGCGCGATTCTCGCCTTTGTTTGCCAGATGCGTCATATCGGTTTTCAAGATCACCGGGCACCGACCCGACAGCGGGGCGGGATTTTCAACATCTGCACACAGTTCACTCGCCTCGGCGACATCAAGCCCGAATCGTTCGACCAGTTGCCGCAGGAAATTGCCTGTACCCTGCGAACAGCGATTATTTTCGCGGAAGACCTCAAGCCCGTTTTCGCGCAACTCAAGCACCGAGAACCCGTGATTGCCAATCGAGACTATAGTGGCGGGCTTGTTCCCAAAAAAGAATCTGAACCCGCGTATCTGAGCTTGTTTGACGGGCACACGTGTCAGGTTAATCTGGCGGCTGAGTCGGCCCGTAACAGCGGCAGCATCGAGGTGTTCCCAATCCCAGTCATGTAGCAGCTCGAGCAGACGTTGGCCGGGTTGTTTACCGTGCTCGACTAGCTGTTGCCGCGCGAGTTGCAATCCATCACCGGTTTGGTGCAGCTCGATGACTTTGATTGTCTCGGCGCCGAGGTCAATCCCAACGAACCTGCTCAAGCCGCCACCAGCACTGTTCGAGTTCAGCGCAGGCCGGGTCGGTTCCGGTAGAGTTGGTTCGACTCGGTTCAGCCAAGGTGTCATCCGGGTGCGATTGTAATCTTGAGGCAAATCACACCGCCAGCGTAATAATTTCACGCCCGGCGTGGACAACTCGTAGCTGCGGGAAAGTCAATGGGCTGGTCTCACCCGCACATTTCACACGGTTTACGCCGTGCAGATTTCCAAGCCCGCCGTGTTGCGTCCCGCTGCTGCAGGACAACCCGGCGAGGCACTTGCCAACACAGGGTGCCAGGAAAATCCCAATGCCACGCCAATTCGGAAATCGGCGATACAACAGGTTTTCCCTCGAGTGCCGGATGCGCCGTAACTGATTGGCGTCCGGTGGGGTGGCTGTCGAGGACTTGCTGATTTAGAAATCGGCCTGCCTGCCGCGCCCGGCTACGGCGTAGGCAGCCGATACAACAGGTTTTCTTCCAGCCACGCGGGATGCGCCACAGCGATTTCGTTGCGCCTAGCACTACAAGGTGGTGAAATCCCTGGACTAGGCATCCAACTGTCGCTTTCGGGCGAGCAATTTTTTGAGCATTATCGCAATTGTTACGGCAAAACAACCCCACGCGAACATATCGCCGTGCCTGGTGTAGAATGTCTGGGCACGCAGTTGGCCAGAGCGCCGCAGTGGAACTTGGACCTTCAAGATTCCGTTGCCATAAATCGTGCCGGCTTCGTCACGAAAGATTCGCCGGATGCGCCCGTGTGCGTCCACCCAACACGTCAAGCCGTTGTTTGAACAGCGCACAATGGGCAAACCGTTTTCAACTGCACGAAACAACGCACTGACAGCATGTTGCCATTGTGCAGCGCTCTCACGGAACCAGCCGTTGTTCGTCAAGTTAAGCAGGAAATCGGTGTCGTCACGGACCGATTTCCTGGCCAGGCCGGGGAAAATATCTTCAAAACAGATAAGTGCCGAAATGTTTGCGCCTAGATCATCCAGCTCGAATTGCACAGGTTGTGTGCCTGGGGTAAACCCAGTTTGGATCGGGGTGAAATGCCCCAAGAACGGCAACCAACGGCGCAGCGGGATATACTCACCAAACATGACAAGATGCCGTTTCCTGTAAGTTGCAATGAACTGGCCGCTAGGGCTGAGCAAGATCGCGCTGTTGAAGTAGTCGTAGTGCGTTTCAGTCGCCGAGTCGGCGCGTGCTTCGGCTTCATCCGCGCCGAAGATCATCCAAACGCGGTGTGTCACGACAAGATTTGTGATGGCTGTGTATGTGGTTTCATCGAAACTCGGCAGGGCTGCTTCAGGCCAGATCAGCAGGTCCGGTTTATCCCCCGCAAGCGCGGCTTTGGACAGCTCAATGATCTTTGTGAACCGCGCAGCATTTTCACGCGGATCCCAGATCATGGTTTGCGGGATACTGGGTTGGACCATAGCAACTTCGATTTTACGCACCGTCGTGGGTTCGGTTCCGAGCTGCGAAGTCCCCCATATAAACAGTCCCAATAGCACAGCGCCCGGCAAAAACACATCGCCCAACCAAGCCAGTCGGTGTTCGTTGGTTCGCACAGCACTGCCCACGGCTAAAAGAATCGAAACCGAACACCACACGAGCAGAAATGATACCCCGTACACACCTGTCACCGAAGCTATCTGGATGAGAGGCACGAGCTTGTATTGAGAGGCACCCAACGGCAGCCAGGGGAACCCGGTCAACAAATGCGTGCGCACAATTTCAAGTGCAACCCATGCTGCTGCGGCTGCAAGAGCCCAACAAACTCGGTTGTGCACAGGTATTTCTGCAAACCTGGCGAGTGCACGCAAGCCGCCTGTGAATCCCTGGCTGTCTCGGCTGAATTTGACCGGCGCCATTTGTGTAACAAGCCAAAGCCATGTTGCCGGATAAAGCGCAAGGTACGCACCCAAAGCCAGCCACCCCAAAATCGGGTACCAGGCAACCGGAATCAGGAGTAACCAGTAAAGCGTGCTGAGCCATTGCACCAGCCCGGCAACGTAACCGATCCTGAATGTGTTTGCCGGCCCGGCGCCGATTGCCGCCCCAACAAGCATGCCCGGTGCAACCCAGGCAAGCGGCCACAACCCAATCGTGGGGAATGCCGCAGTCAACGCCAAGCCAAGAATCGCTCCTGCAAGATATCGCTTTAACAGGGGCGACTTAATTTGCGGTGCGGTGGTCAAGCTGGCGCGTTTTGTCGGCCCTGAGGCGTGTGGCCGGGTTACTACGCGTTCGGATTCGGCATCGTTTGGAGGTGTACCACCCATTTCGACGCATGCAGCCAGTTGGTCAGGAGAAACGCTTGATCAGTGCAAGTAACCGTTCAGCAACAACGCTGCGATGCGGTGAAGCCGCTGCTTGTGTTAGTGGTGTATCCCGGTTTTTCAGAAACCAGTCATAAGCTTCGCGGAACATCTCGATGTTCGAGTAACGCGGCCGCCAACCGAGTTGCAGCAGGTGGCTTACGTCAAAGTAGAACGGTTTGTGGTACGTCAGATAATGCCAGGGCGCCAATGGACTTAGTCCGAGCCAATCTAACAGACGCAAAACGGTTATTGTCGGCAATGCAGGAAGTCCAACCACGCGCGACTTTGATTTCGCGTACCGGATGAGGTCATCGAGTGTATCACGCAAAGTGCCGAACCTGTCTGTGCCGACGTTGTATGTTCCAACCCGACCAGACTGCATCACCAACATGTACGCATCAATGAGGTCATCTGCATGCACGAATTGGAACAATTGATTGCCACTGCCGATAACGTAAATTCGCCGATTCTCCGCGATCCATTGAAACAGGATTTGGAATATGCCGAGCCGCCCCCGGCCAAGGATGGTTCGCGGCCGGATAATTATGAGCGGCATGCCGGTGCGCTCGCATACCGCGCGCACTGCTAGCTCGCCAGCGAGTTTCGAGCGCCCGTATATCTCGACCGGCTGCGGCTTAGCTGAACTTGTGATTGGGCACTGTTTGGGCGCGCCGAAGATTGCGCTGGAACTCATGTGAATGAAGGCTTTGACACCCGCACGCGCGGCTTCTTCGGCAACGATACGCGAGCCTTCAACATTGACAGACCAAAATTCTTTGCCTGCTTTTGTCAAAGGGACACGTGCCGCGGTGTGATGGACCACGTCAACCCCATTCATTATGGCCGCAACGGCCTGGCGATCGCGCACGTCCCCGCGGACAAACGCAATGTCATCGGGCCGGGTCGGGTCTTCCCAGAGATCAAAAACCACTACTGACTCACCTTGTGCGCGCAAACGCCGCGCAATGAGGTTACCGAGAAAACCTGACCCGCCGGTGACAAGGTGTTTCATTGCTACGGACTTTGCTTACCGGTCTGGCCAACGTCAAGGCCGTGTTCGATACACCAACGCAATGACCGACGCATCCCCTCTTCGAGCTCGACAATCGGTTCGTAGCCAAGCTCGCGCCGTGCCTTTGCAATTGAACATGCGATGGTTTTGTTCATTTCAGACAGCACGTGGATTTTTTGGTTGTAAAGGCCAAGTGCCTGCAAGACTGTATCAACTGCATAGGCAAACCCACCAACAAATCCGGGCAAATGCAGCCGCTTACGTGCACATTGTATGCCGAACTCGGTTTCGAGCAACCGCTCGACCGTGTCAACGATCTCAGTCATTGTGTACGGTCTGCGGTCGGCTATCCAGTATGTTTGCCCGGCTGCGTGTGGTGTGGCTGCAGCCAGCAGCAACCCCTGACTCAGATTGTCAATGTAAACCATCGAACGCAGGTTTTGCCCCGAGCCGATGATCGGCACTTTGCCGGCGCGGATCATCCTGAAGAACAACGTCTGGCGTTCAGGCTGGTTCGGCCCGTAAAACCATGGCGCGCGGATGACGACCGTCTCGATTTTGTCTGACCTGCTTTTGACGAGCTGTTCCATCTGCATCTTGGAGCGCCCGTAGTTCAGATACGGTCGGTACGGCGACTCTTCGTCAAACAGATGGTCTGGATGTGGATTACAGCCACAAGGCGAGTTTGACGAGACCACAACAACCCGGCGCACACCGGCTTTAATGGCCGCATCCAACAGGTTTGCTGTGCCGTCCCGGTTGATCTGGTAAAATTCGCGCACAAAGCGCGGGTGAATCACACCGGCTGTATGGAACAGCACTGCACCTTGCGCATTCAGGCAGAACCGCTCACAGTCCGCAGCCAACCGCAAGTCGCCGGTCATCACACCAACGCGACGTGAAAGTTTGGTCAAGCCGGTGAAATCCTGCCCGGGCAACACGAGACACCGGATACGAAGACTTGCCGGCGGTTGACTCCACTCAGGCCACCCCGGCAAACCACATGCCAGTACCTCGACAAGACGTGAGCCGAGCCAACCGACTGCGCCGGTCACAAGCACAAGGTTTGTTTGCAGGTCAAGCATGAGCGACAATTCAGAGCTTACCTAAAAACTTCAGTGTGTTACGCCGTGCCAGAGCCATGATCGTGCCTTGCGGATTAACCCCGGGCGCGGAACAAAGCAGACTTGCATCGTTCACGAACAAGTTCTTGAAGCCGTGCACACGTCCGAACGAATCCACTGCACAGCGTGCCTTATCTTCGCCCATCGGACAGGACGAAAAAAGGTGAATTGTCATCAAATTCGTCAGCCGCGCAGGTAATTCCTCAGTGAGTTTCAGCACGTCATCGCGCGTGGTAAGTGCAGGATAGCTCGATACACTCGGATAAATTGCAACTGCACCGGCGGCAAACAACAACTCGCACAACTTGTGCAACGCTTCGCCCAGGGTGCGATAGTCGGCCCCGGTCAAGCTATACCGCACAATCGGGTCACGAAAACCCGGCACCGGCCTGATGGTTCCGCGTCCGTCAGGCACAATCATTGCATAGTAATTGGCCATGCGTTCCCATGCGTTCGGGACGCGGCTGATCTGCTCAGGATACTCAATCAATCCTAACGCAATGTACGCAGGCGAACTGATCGAGCAACCGAAGCTGAATCTGGGGGCGAACTCTTTCACCTGATGCACCGGCACACCCATCTCAGGCGCGTTAACCGGGTCCGCAAATTCGGCAACGACCTTCACCGTCGGGTGCACGCAGAGTGAATTGCCCACGTTGCGCACAATGCCACTCCGCAACAACAGCGCTGGCGTCTGGACTGCCCCTGCGCAAACGAAAACTGTATCAGCTCGAATTTGCATTCTGACACCGTTTTTGTGGATTGCATCAACACTGCACTTGGTGCCGTCAGACCTGAGTTTAGTCACGCGCGTGTCGGGCAAAAGCTTGCCGCCGGCCTTAAGGAACCTTGGCAGATATGTCTTGGTCATTGACTGGCGGATACCATGCCAGGGCGCATTGGGTAACGGATCGAGTTTGAACCAGCGTGGCACTTCAAGTGAATGCCAGCCAAGCCGCGCTGCGCCATCGCGAAGTTTAAGGGACGCTGCAGGTGCAGGCCCGCACAAAAACGAAACTGATAGATCACGTTCGCACGCTTCAAAGTGCTGAACCAGATCACGCTCAGTTAACCCGTCAACATCAAACTGTTTGCGCCACTGCTCGAGCACATCGGGTGGTGTGCGATGGTACAGCCCGCTGTTGATTTCGCTGCCGCCACCTACGCACCGCGCTTCAACATAGGCAATCTTTGTCCGGCCCAGCGCAACTGTTAACCCGCCGTTACGGTATTTCTGTTCCATCTCGATGCGTGAGAATGGCGGACAGGACTCGAGCGGCAAGAACGGACCGTCTTCGACAAGCAACACGTCTTTGCCGTGTTCGGCAAGCAACGCAGCCGTGATTGCTCCAGCCGGACCCGAGCCAACGACAACCACCTCCACACGTACCGACCGCGCCGGAGTTTCAATCAGACCGGCTGGTCTCGATTCCTCAGCCTGTACTTGACACGTTTTGCTTTGGCCGCGGTCACGCTCGAAAAGACCTATCACAGCAAGGCTTTCGTAAAACCGAATCAGGTCACGCCTAACACTTAGTCTGGCGCGTTTCCAGCGCGCAATTATCTCCGCTCGCTCGGGTGGGTCGAGGTGATGAAACACTTTTCCACTGCTCAGCGCGGCTGCAGCATCAAACCCGATTGTTGCCGCAAACATCGGCAGACGCAGATAATCGGTCATACGTCCGTGCTGACGCAGTATGAACCGTGCAACATCGTTATAAGGTGGCTGGAACTTCGGATCGGCATACCCAGGCACAAATCGTTGCGCCAACGAGTACGCAAGCGCAGAGACGGTGTCGTTGAACCAGACCTTGCCGGGGTGTCTCATGGGGCGGATGGGGTGTTACGTGGCCAGCCACATTACAACCAACATTAATACGCCAACCACGTAACTTGTTTTGTCCTTGAGCGCAAACACGACTGGGTCATCATGCATCTGGCCACGATGCGCGATCAGCCATACACGACTGATCCAATAAAGCAGCAACGGGCAACCCAGCAATAGCAGTGTTGGATGCCGATACAGCACAAGCACCTGATCGCTGTTGACGTACAACGCCAAAACCAACACCGCCAAAACCCCGCTCTCTAGCCCAAGCACAGCCACAAGGTCAATGTCCTCAGCAACGTAACCGCGTCCTTTGACCACCCGCTGGTTTGTATGGCGGATATTGCGCAGTTCTTGGAACCGTTTGACCAGCGCTAGACTAAGGAAAATGAACATGCAAAACATCAGTAGCCAGGTTGAATATGCTACACCGGTTGCCTCGTGCCCACCGATCAGCCGCAGCGTGTAAAGGCCAGCCAAAACAAATGCATCCAAAAGCGCAATTTGTTTGAGTCCGCCCGAGTACGCAAAGCTCAGCGCAAGGTAAAGCACAAGCGCAAATGCCAATCCGGTGCTTAACAGAGCGCCAACACCGAGTCCCGCAATTGCTGTCAACGGCACCAGTGCCAAGCCAAGCTGCAACGGCAAATCGCCTGCTGCGAAAGGGCGATTTCTTTTGGTGGGATGTTGCCGGTCAAAGTCGAGGTCAAGCAGATCGTTCACCAAGTAATTCGACGTTGCACAAAGACAAAACGCAAGAAACGCCCCGAGGCAACTGGCAAACAACGGCCATTGAAAAATTTTGTGCGCGGCCAGGAGTGGCACAAAAACAACTGCGTTTTTCACCCACTGATGCAGACGCAACGCATGTGCAAGTGCAAGTAATCTCGAATGTGGCAACAGAAACGTATGCGCAAGGTTCGACTGTTGCGCCACTTTCACTGCAAATGCCGGTGTCGCGTTTACCACAATAGCCTGACGCGCTTGACGCCACACCGGCATGTCTGTACGCGAGTTACCTGCGTAATCGAACCCGTGCAAACCAAATCTGTGGACGAGTGCGTCAGCCTTTGCAACACCGCGCAGGTTTGATTTGCCGTCACTGCCGAGCGCCTCGTCAAATATCCCGAGATAATCCGACACAACGCGCACAAGTCCTGCATCAGACGCGCTGGCGAGGATAAGCATGCGGTTTTGCCTTCTTTGAACACGCAGGAATTCCAAAAAAGGTTCGTTATAAGGTAGTTTGCCAGGGTCAAGCTGAACACGCGCAGCAATCTGTCGCTTCAGATTTGCCCGACCGCGGCTCCACCAAACCAGCAATGCAAATGCCCAGAGTGGATTTTGCGCAAGTAACCGCACCGCAGATTCCCATAACAAATCCGTCTTGATCAACGTGCCGTCCAGGTCAACACACAACGGCACAGTTGTCTCAGGCGGAGTTGTAGTTTTCTCAGCCATTTCAATGCGCAAAACCGGCCTTGAGCGTAACGACAGCGCTCGCGCTTGACAACCACTTTGGCAGGCTACATTAGGCCATGCGAATTGACCGAGGGGTTGTAATTTTGGAAAATGCACCCAACAAAATGCGAGTTGCAACCACCACAAGCCGACCGTGGCAAGTACCGTCACTGGTATTTGGCCTGGTATTGTTGTGGAAAATCGCCCTGCTGGTTTTTACCGTGCAACCTGTACCGGGTAACGACGCGTTCTTTTACGACGGTCCGGTCGTTAATTATTTGCTTCACGGGAAATACGTGAATCCGGCGCTGGCAATGACACTGCCTATTTCAGGCAGCGAAGTGTTCAGTGCTTATCCGCCCCTGTACCAGGCAGCATTGTTTGTGTGGATGCGTTTGTTCGGTACGTCGGCAGTGTCAGCGATGGTTTTTCACGTCGTACTGTTCGGTTTGTACTCGGTGGTTGTCATTGCGATTCTGAACCGTTTGTGTGTGCCGGCCTGGTGCAACCACATGGCCAGCTTATTCATGCTGGTACTCACGTTCCACGACAGACCAGACAGTCTGGCGCATGTGCTGGGTATGCTCGGCGTGTTGGGGTTGGTACGGTACCGAACTGCGGCCGTGCCAAAACAGCGCTCAAACCGGCCGGGCTCGCTATGGTTCATGGCAGCTTGCGCCATACTTTGCACATGCACAAGCCTGCAAATTGGGGCGGTGTACCTGTGCGTGATTTGGCTCGCCACACTCGCCGCGTGGTTGTTCCGACACTGCCGACCTGCACTGGCCCCGATAACAACCATGCTTGTGACACCGTGTGTTTTGGTGTGTGTCGTAGCCCTGTTTTTCCCGAAACTATGGGCCGGGTTTGTCGAACATGCGCGCGTGACACCGTCAATGATGGGACTGCACATGCCGAGCTTGACCGACTTGCTCAAGATTTGCCGTACTGTTCCGGGCGTGCTTGTGGCGGGCCTACTGCTCGTTTGGCTTTGGTACACGCGCAGAATACCAAAAGGAGCCGAACTTGGTGAAACCTGGTTGATCACTTTTGCGTCGGTGGTGACCGGCCTCATGATAGCTGTGGTCTGCATGTTTTTTTGGTCGGCAAACATGGTGTTGATGGGCGCGTATCTGCAACCGCTGGCTGTGGCGTGTGTATTGGCCGCGTTAACCACGGTTCTCACAAAAGACACGCTGCGCAGAATGGTTTTTCCTGTGTTTGGTGCGGCGGCGTTGCTCGGCGCAATTCGCGCCATCGGCATGTCAACTTGGGGTGTGGCTTGCGCTGTTGACATGGACTACAGCCGGGCATTGGACATTGTTCGAACCGAATTAGCGGAACTTCCACGTCAGGGTCCGGTGGTATTATCTTCAGCCTACCTATACGAAGCCGCCAAGTACCGCGACCTGAATTGCGTACACTCCGATTGGGTGGGTAAATTCGTGCGCGGAAAGCAAAATCAAGAACTCGGCTGGCTGCTCGAGCTGAAACCGCCAAAGTTAATCCTCACTCAATTCGACTACTACCGCAGATACGAATCGGTGCTGTCCAGATTAAAAAACAGCGGCGTAGAAGTTGAAGTGATTGTGGTCAATACTGCAAAGGTACGTGCCCCAGACTCGTATTGCTTGTGGCGCCGTGTCATCCAGCACATTTCATGGGCACCAGTTATAGTTGAGCTGTCCTGGCGCTAACCCAGATATTTCACAAACCTGCCGTGGCGCCGCGACCAAACCATTGTGGCGCAGCCCGCATTTGCCGGATAAACCTGCCGTGTCGCCTACTTCCCGGTCGGCAGGACGTTAGCTCCGATTTATGCCGCGCAAGTTTGGAAACTTGCGTCACGTCAGACCTGGAAGTCTGGAGTACAGTTGCGCCATATCACGCATTGCGGCAAAAACTCGCTGTATCGCCAATTTACACATCGGGAAAACTACCCACCTCCGTGATCCGTGGATTTGTCCCACGGAGCAGGATGCGGTACAGTTTGTGGCGCATACCGCCATTGCGGGAAAACCTGCTGTATCGCCTGAGTGCGCCGCAGCCAAGCACCGCGGGTAGGCCGATTCCCAAATCGGCAAGTCCTCCACAAACCGCCAAGCGTCAGCGGGTTTACCTTGCAGAGCGGGTCGCGATGCCTGCCTACGCCAAAAGTCGAGCGCCGCCCAAGCATCCCACACAGACAGACACCCAGCCAGCCAGTAAACTTAGAAGCCTGCGCCAAAAACCGAGTGAAACATTCGCGGTTAGAACGTTTTGTTTCGTCAAACCCGATCCATTTAGGGCAGGCAGTCCTCTGCCTGCCGGACGTTTTCGGGTGTATGGATGGCGGCGCCCCGTGGACTGCGCGCCCTACCTTACTCTGCGCCTCCGCGCCTCTGCGGTGAAGAATTTGGCCAGCCCGGATAATTCACAAACCGTGGCCGCTGGCGCCACAAAACCATTGTGCCACCATACAGCAGTGCTTGGCGCGATAGGACAGACTTGGAAGTGCGCGCTACGAAAAAACGTGTGAAATAACGCACCTAAGCCGGGCAAATCCACAGGGCAAGGTTATTGGCTTCAGGGTGGGAAATGTGCTCGGTGCTGACACCAAACTCAAC
>Ga0078972_1013246_pt1 | contig 13712 bp, 10 predicted proteins | sample YelNatPaOPGAMG01_FD_67568 | JGI IMG/M metagenome (GOLD analysis project Ga0078972, IMG submission 67568) | Hot spring thermophilic microbial communities from Obsidian Pool, Yellowstone National Park, USA - OP-RAMG-01 (SPADES assembly) (version 2) | ecosystem: Environmental > Aquatic > Thermal...
TCAATTAAAAAGCCTCAGTAACCGAATAGATGATGGCATAGCAGAGAGCATTATCAGATATAGGCAAAATAATAGATTTGACAACGTAGACGAGCTTTTACAGGTTAGGGCGGTATCCATTCAGGATTTGAGGACTATCGCTGACAGAGTCACAACAACGGATGACGCAGTCTTGCCGGGCAAAATAAACATAAATACAGTCCCTGTGGAGTTATTACAGCTATTGCCGGGTATGGATGAGACAAAAGCTAATGCAATAATCGCCTATCGCGAATCTGGAACAACATCATCTTCTTCTAGTTCATCAACAAGAAGGACGACATCTGGAACAAGCCAAAGAAGTAGCGGACAGGTAAGCAATCAACAAGGTCAAGGCGGTCCGTTTGATAATATCGGTCAACTCTTGGATGTAGAAGGTATTGATGAAAACACATTCAGGCAGTTGGTTGACATAGTTTCTTATCGTAGTAGTGTTTTTCGCATTGAGGCGACAGGAACTTCAAAGGATAATAAGATCAAAAATGGCTTTACTGCCATCGTTGATCGCAGTGGAAATAGAATTCAGATAAAATATTGGAAACAGATGTAAACAAAGGAGTTTACTTTGGCAAGGAATCAAATAACAACAATTGATATTGGCACAAATGCGATCAAAATTATGGAGCTAATCCTTACGAATACAGGTGTGATCGTCCATAATTACGGATCAATGAAGTATCCACGCAATTCTGCGGGAGATAAAATAACAGATGAAGTCATAGTTGAGACATTAGTCCAATTGATAAAAGATAAAGGCTTCAAAACAAAGAATGTGGCATTGTCCATTCCACGTCAATTAGTCACGGTTAAAGGATTATCTGGATTGCCCGGAACTGCTACTGATGAAGATATAGCAAAGATGGTGCCTATCCAAATAGAGACTGAACTTCCATTCTCAATTGAGGAAGCAGAATATAGTATTTATAATGTCCAGAGGACAACGGATAACGTCTCGCTTGAAGTAGTTGCTGCAAAGAAAACCTCAATTGATAGATATATTGATATTGCGGACAAAGCAGGAGTGAAGGTCGGATTTATTATACCATCTGCTTTTGCTACTTATGGTGTTGTCTTTGATCAATTAAGAGAAAGCCTCGCAAATAAAAGCATAGTAGTTGCAGACATCGGCGCAGGTGGGACAGATATTTGCATTATTCAACACGGCAGATTGGCTTTTTCAAGAGGTTTTCCTTATGGCGGAAATAACCTTACCTTGATGATAGAAAAAGAGGAAGGATTGACCTTTGAAAATGCAGAAGCACAGAAATTGAAAATCGCTAATCTCTCATCTGGTTCTGAGGAACAGCTAACATATCAATGGGCAGATGCCCTTTCAAATCAGATAATCCAATCTATACGAGCTTTCACAGGCAAAGATTCTAGCGCTGGAATTGATAATTTAATGCTTTGCGGTGGATGCTCTCAAATTCCCGGTCTGGCACAATATATGAGCAACAAGCTTGGCGTAGAAGTCAATCTTTTAGGTTCATTTTCAAATGTAAATACTGATCTAATCAGAGATGAAAATGTAAACGAACGAAGTCTAACCGTAAACATTGGATTAGGTTTAATCGCTTTAGCTGGAAAAGACCGAACTCCGACTGTCACTGTCAATCTCCTTCCCAAAGAAATTCTTGAAAAAGCGAAGAAGGTTAGACAAAGAATTGTAATGGCTTTGTCTGCTTTTGCAGCAGTTATTTTCATAGCTTTTGGTGTTTTGATGTTTAATAATTGGCAGGAGTCACAAGCCAAAAAATATAAAGAAGTTGAGGAACAATTATTAAAACTGGAAAAGGACCCAGTTATAGTTAATGCAAAGCAAACGCTTGAAAAAAGTATCTTGATGGAGAGGGTAATGGTCCCTTATGTCACTCCTCTTGAGATACTCAGAGAGATGCACGAGAAATTGCCCTCTCGTGATAAGTTAGCATTGACAAGCTTTAGCATAGACAGAAATGGAAAATTGGTTCTCAATGTTGAGGCTTTGTCTCATGCTGACATAGGTGAAGCTATTAGAATATTGAGTGAAATGGAGGACCCAAACAATCAAAGGTTGTTTGCTGGCGTTGATAATGGTGCAATTTCTAAGATTACAAAGGATAATAAACCAATACTTCAAGTGCAAATAACATGCACCTTGAACAAGGGAACAACACAAGAGAACGGGAAAAATGAGAAAAATAACAAATCGTGAAAAATTTATGATCGGTTTTGGGGCGTTAGCTGCTATTGGCATAATCGTTTATTTTCTGATTTTGCCTTTTTTCACAGGCGATCAGAAAAAAGCTGGTTCAGATCTTAAAGTTAAACAGGAAAAAATAGAATCGCTGAAAAAACTCAAAGCAATAGAACCATTGATAACTGATCTTGAAAGCAACATGCGAACACAATTAGGCTATAGTCAGATGTCGTTTAATAAAGACACTGCTGAACCTACTATAATGAAATATCTTGCGCAGATCGCAAACCAATCAGAAATTAGGGAAATTGAACAGTTAGACGTCAAGCCAGAGAAAAGCAAGAAAAAGCAAACAACTGCTCAAAAAGATGATCAGAATACCTTAAAATCAATAGTAGATCGTCTATATACAGTCCAATTATTAAAGGAGAAAGATAGCTCTTTCCAGTTAGATACAAAAGAAAGCAGTTCAAGCTCCGACGATAAAGCTGTAAGACAGGTATCAGATACCGAAAAAAGCAACGAAAGCGATAAAAATGACGATAAAAGCATTAATGAAACCGAGCAGAAGGGATCTTCGGAAAGTAGCTGGATTCTTTTCCCAATTATGCCGAAAGATGTCCCAATTGATGTAAAACGTGCATTTGTTGGATATGTTCAAACTCATAGTGGTCAAAACCCAATTAGCGAGGATTTGGATAACATAATAGATTCAGCAGGGGTTAAAGATAAAGAGGAAAAGGATAAAATAATAAAGAAGTTAAATCTATATAATGATCGCGTGAAACAAAGAAAAGGCGAGGTCTTTGGCTTAATTAACAAGATGGATATTATCAAAAATATAAAGTCAGAGAATAAAGTTGGAAGATTTACTGCAAAGATGGTATTTAAAAGCGAAATAACCCAATTGGTTAAGCTTTTATATAATTTACAGACATCTGCTAAATGGATCAAAATTGACTCTATACAAATAAACGTTGCAGATAGACAAAAAGGGATATTGGCTGTGGAAATGAGCATGACAGCCACTGCCCTTTATGAAGGAGATAAAAAGGACGAAAATGAAAGGATGTGAAAAAATGGTGTTACTAAGATTTGGCATTTTTTGTCTTGTAATCGTAGGCATTTTAGGATTAAGCTACTATTTTTTGGCGTCTGCACAGGAAAATGGTCAACGAGTTGAAATAAAAATAGAATCTAATCCGTCTGGTAATGTATCTGATAATGTAATGATCATAGAAGGCGAACCAACAGGCGAAAAACCTGTCCGAAGAGCTTTCATCAGATCGGAAGATGGCAAGACATTTACCGTTGAGCCTGAAAAATCTAACGATCCGAAAAAATCTGACAAAAATATCAATAAAGAGGAAAAGAAGGAAATTAAGCGAGAAATGCGTCAAATGAGTAAAGGAGAATCGCCACAAGCAGATACAAAAAATAAAGAAAAAAAGAAGTCCAGTGAAAACAAACAGGATCAGAGCGAATCGCAACCGATGCCACAAATGGCAAATGTGCCTCAACAGACACCATCACCACAACCGAAAGGTCAGCCACCTGCTAACAATGAAGGAATTAATCTATATATAAATGCAATTGTAAATAAAAATCTTTTTATGCCATTAGGCTGGGTTAAAAGAGAGCAAAAAGCCTCTTATATTCTTACAGGCGTTGTCTCAAATGCAGAGAATATAAATACTAGCAAGGCTTTTATTGAACAGGCAGGGGCGAATAAAAGTTATTATGTATCCCCTGGTGATACTATTGGAGACGCTAAGGTTGTAGAAATAGACGAATGGAGCGCCAAATTAGAGCGATCAGGAGAGCAAATAGCATTGAAATTAGGTGAAGGAACTCGCTCTGGAGCGATGGGCGGATTTAGAGGCGAAGGTCAAAGACAAAAAGGCGGAGGAGAACAAAAACCCGGTGGCGAAGCAAGAAGGGATTTTCAAGCTGGCGACTCGGGCGGTCAAAGAAGAGGGTTTGATGTTAGCAAATTACCACCTTTTGTAAAGCAGATGCTTGAAGAAAGGGGAATTTCTATAGAAGAACTGCAAAATAATCCTGAGCTTCAACAAAAACTAAGGCAGGAGTTTATGCAGAGGTTTCAAAGCGGAGAATTTGGCGGAAGACGAGGTGGAGGAGAAACACCAATGCCTCAGCCAATGCCCTAATAATGCTAATGCAAATATTAAAATAAAAACTCATAAAGGCAAAGATATATAAAATATTCTTGCTGTTTTGTCGGAGGAAAAAGAATGAATTATGGTTTTTTGGGAACTTCAAATGATAAACGTCATAGACTTTGGTCTGATGTTTGTCTATCTTATAATATAAACCTTATATTGTCTGCTATACTTATATCGGTGATGATATTTGTCTTTGTTGGCGATATAATAGCTCAAGGACCACCCCCAGGCGGACCTCCCGGCGGTCAGCAAAGCGAAAGAGATATAAGGGTTGTTGAACGTGGGAGAGATGGTAAAGCAACAAGAATATCATTCTTCAATGTTGTAAATGCTAATATTCAAGATATTCTTAAATTTATGAGCGATGAGACCAACCTAACCATAATAGCTAACGAAAGAGTTCAAGGAAAAGTCACAATAGTAAACCTAAAAGGTGTAACTGTTGACGAGGCATTAGATGCTATAAAAACCTCGTTACTCTCGTTAGGCTTTACTATGGTTCGCGTCAATAGGACTATCGTAATTGTCCCCGTTAGTGAAGCAAAAGCAAGACCATTAAGGGTTCAAATCGGCTCTGATCCAAATTTAATAGACTCTACTGATGAAATGATAACTCAGATAATACCTTTGAATAGTGCTGACGCAGCTGAGATGTCTCAAAATCTCAAAAACCTTATTCCAAAGGACGCAGATATTTTTGCAGATACGACAACAAATTCACTGGTGGTCACAGATACTTCTGCTAATATAAAAAGATTGGCTCAGATAATAAAACAGTTAGATACTCAACCTTCTGGTGTATTAAAGACGCAGATATTCCAGCTTAAATATGCGACAGCATCAACCCTTGCCCAAACACTTAACGATCTTTTCAGGCAGAATGTAGAAACTGCAAGGGCTTTTCAAAAGTTAAGCAGTAGAGGTCCTGATGAGATGATGAAAATGCTTGATATGGCGAGACGTGAGGGCAGAATGCCTACAAGGGGTATTGATGTAGTCAGAGGTCAAGTATTGATCGCAGGTGATGATAGGACTAATAAACTTATTGTAACTGCTTCTGAGACGAATTTGGAGATCATAGAGAAATTAATTGAAGAACTTGATAGCAGTAGGATTGCACAAGCAGAGATCAAAGTATTTTTGTTAAAAGCAGGCATTGCAGAGGATATTGCACAGGAATTACAGACACTTTTGCAAGGCACGGGTGCTCAAAATCTGCCTCCATGGGAACGTTGGCGTGCAAGGGAATTACAGACCACAACGAAGGGAATTCAAGGAACCGTTAATATCGTATCAGATGAAAGACTAAACGCAGTCATTGTATCTTCCGATCCACAAAATTTCCCAATAATAGAGGAAATAATAAATCAATTGGATCAACAAACCGCCCCACAAGAGGTAATTAAAATCTTTCCATTGAAATATGCCGATGCAACTTCTGTTGTGCAAAACCTTGAAGATCTATTTCAGAATCAAAGCACAAGAGATATGCCTTGGTGGGAAAGGGAACGAAGGAGATTTGAGAGAGGCGGTAGAGAGGAGCAAATAACCGGCATACAGGGACAGGTTAATCTTGTTGCGGATACAAGGCTTAACGCTATTGTAGTGTCAACTGCTGCGGTTAATATTCCTATCCTTCAAGACCTTATTGACAAATTAGACATTACCATTCCAGACTTAGAGACCGATACAAGAATATTCCCATTGGTCAATTCAGATGCAGAAAGCGTAGCGGAAATATTAAATAATATATATGCACAAGGAAATCAAAGGAGAGGTGGAGGCGGTTTTGATTTCTTCTTCTGGATGCCAAGACAATCACGAACTACGCAAAGATCGGGCGTCCTTACAGGGTCAATATCAATAGAGGCATATACAAGAACTAACTCAATCCTTGTCACCACTTCATCTGCAAGAAATTTTGAGATAATCCAAAAACTGATAGAGCAGTTAGATCAACCAACTCCTTCGGATTATAGATACTCAACCTTTATTTATCCATTGGAATATGCTGATGCGGAAGATTTGCAATCCCTTCTTAACGATGTCTTTTCTGAGGAAGGTGGCGGAATAAGCTCACGAGGAAGGAGCGGGCAAATGAACTTTTTCAGAATGATGATGACGGGAAGATCGCCTGTCCCAAGAGATACAGCCACTTTGTTCGGTCAAGTCAGGATTAATGCAGACCCAACTACTAACTCTTTGATCGTGACTACACCAGAAAGAAATCACGAAGCAGTAAAAGAGATTATTAGGCAATTAGACATAAGTCGTGGACAAGTATGGATGGAGATCAAAGTTCTTGAAGTCTCATTAGGAGAAGAAAACAATTTGGGAATTGATTGGACTTGGAAGGAAGGTAATCATCTTGGCAAAGATGGATTAAATGCTCTATTTGGGACTGATTTTAACGTCGGTGATTCAAGTATGGGATTTACATATAAAGTCTTTAACAAAAATCTTACTGCGACATTAAACGCTCTTATGAAAGAAAATAAGGTTGAAGTTCTATCTGCACCGTCAGTTCTCACACGAGATAATCAACCGACAACGCTCAGTAGAGGCAAGGATATTCCATATCTGCAAAGCACACAGACCAACCAATTTGGTCAAATTATATACGATTACAACTTCCTACAAGACATAGGTATAAATCTTAGCATAACACCTCATATCGCGAAATATGGCACTAAATCAAAAATGTTAAAAGAAGGTGAAAAGCGCACTATTGGGTTAGAAATTACAAGAATTAATGTAAGTAGCTTCCTTGAATATACTGATTTCAATGCCCCAGTGACTTCTGATAGCACAATAACAAGCTATATAGATGTTGAAGATGGAGAGCAAATAGCTATTGGTGGAATGATCAAAAAGGAAACTAAAAAGACTATCCATAAGATGCCGATATTAGGAAGCATACCTTTCTTAGGAAGATTATTCAATAAAACTGTTGACTCTGTTGAGAACACTCAGCTTTGGATATTAATAACTCCACATATAATTGACATTAGTAAACCAGAAGATAAAGAGACCTTGAAAAAACTTCAAGAAGAACAGAGAAAACAGGTTGAGATGAAGATGGAAACAGAGATGAATAAAACTATTCGTCAGGATAATAATAAATAAGTTCATATTCGGAGCGTGAATAAAAATGAAGTATGTGATCTTATCAGCTTTTGCTATAATGGGCATAATTGCGGTCTTGTATTTTTATGTTTTCACAGGTGTGATAACAATAAACTCATCAAGACCGTTAGACACCATCATAAAAGTTGACGGAGAAGAGGTTGGCACTACTCCACTAAAAATCAGAGTTAGAACGGGATCACATACGATCATGGCATATAAAGAGGGTTTTGAACCATGGGAAGGGACGGTTGATATTAAAGGGCTTAAACCACAGACATTATCGGTCAAACTCAGATTTTTGCTCAGAAGTGAACCGCCAGGGGCAAATGTTAAGATCAACGGGAAGGATTATGGCGTCACGGATACGGCTCTTGATCTTCCTCCCGGTGTTTATACATTTGAACTTACCAAAAAAGGCTATAACAGGACAAAATTTATGGCTGAGATCCCGCGAGATGTAAGCACACCCTTGCCTGTTGCTCCGATGATTCCAGTTGGATCAAAAACTTATAAAGAGGATGCTTCATCAACAGAAACTTCCACTGCGTCTGCCTCTCAAAAAGGTTATGGCTCAATTCAAATTACCTCAAAGCCAGACGCTCAGGTATATCTTGATGGCGAATTTCAGGGCGAAACCCCGATGACTCTGACCAAAATTCCCGTAGGAAGCTATGTCCTCAAATTATCAAGAGAAGGATATAGGGATTTAAGGCAAACTGTGTATGTCAACAAAGATGAGACAACCAAAGTTGCTGGTGAATTGAAGGCAGAACAATAGAAATTATATCAATTTTCGCCAACTTTACGCATTCTAACAGAAAAGAAACCGTCCATATTATGTAAATGCTGATAAATTTGCAGAAATCCTTTGTCTGAAACTATACCTTTGATTTGCCTTATTCCCTCTGGCAGAAATGGTAGGACATTTTCAAGCTGGAACTCTGAATGATTTTCTATAAATCTCTCTATGACTTGCTGATTTTCCTCTGGTTCAATTGTGCATGTGCAATAAACTAATATCCCATTATGTTTGACAAATTTTGAGATGCTATCAAGAATTTCATATTGCAGTTTAGAAAATTCCAATATTTGTTCTTGTGTTCTTCGCCATTTAGCTTCTACCCTTCGCCTTAAAACACCTAATCCTGAACATGGGGCATCAACAAGAACTCTGTCCACTTTTTCATTTATGTATTCTCCTATATTTCTTACATCATCATTGATTATTTTTATAATATCAATTCCTAAACGTGAGCAATTTTCTTTTAACAATCCAAGCCTATGAGTGTCTATATCAAAAGATAATATCTGACCCTTATTCCCCATAATTTCCGCTATATGAGTGGATTTACCGCCCGGTGCTGAACAGGCATCAATGATAGTCTCTCCTTCTTGTGGATCAAGTATATGTGCGATAAGCATTGAACTTTCATCTTGAACTTGAAACCAGCCCTGTTTATATGACTCCAAACTATCTATTGATTTACTTAGTTGTTTTATCTCTATACTTTCAGGAATACTATCACTTGGCAATGCAGAAATGCCCTCTTTTTCAAGTGATTTCAGAAGTTGATCTCGTGAGACTTTCAATCTATTTGTTCTTATAAAAAATGGGGGGCGAGAATTATTGGCTAAGCAAAGACTGATCGTTTGCTCAATTCCAAACCTGTTTAGCCATCGTCTAACCATCCATTCTGGGTGAGAATATTTAGCGGATATATGCTCAACAGGCTTTATATTCAGATCGGGATATTTTATATCTTTTACCCTTACAGCTCTACGAAGAACCGCGTTGACAAGACCAGATGCCCTTGAATTTCCATATTTTTTGGCGATCTCTACAGATTCATTTACCGCTGCATAGTCAGGCACTTTGTCCATATAGTAAATTTGATACAGACCGATATAAAGTGTCAACAATATTTCTGGATCAAGTTTCTTGAATTTTTTAGGCGGGATAAATTGATTGACAATATAATTGAGATTACCTTTCCAGCGAATTGTGCCGTAAACAATATCAGTTAGAAATGCTTTGTCTTTTTCAGTCAGATTTTTTCTCTGTATAGTCCTATTGAGAATATCATGTGCATTTTCGTTTTTGGCATCAGTTTCTAAGAGAATATCTAATGCGATTTGACGGATTGATTTTTCCACTATCGTCTCATCATTTTCCTTCCGAGAACTAAAATAAAGAGGGTGATCATTGAGATACCGATCAGTGCTTCAAGCATGATAAATGGACGCATATATCCTTTAATATCAAATTCGCTCTGTCCAAGTGTCGCAAAAGTCGTAGCACTTAAATAAAGCGAATGTAACACTCTTAAAAGCAGATTATTTGAGGACTCAGGATCGGCTCTATAAATAATACCGCTTGGAAAAAAGTATATTATAGCAAAGAATATTATAGTCAAAATCCATGTAATAAAAACATTTTTAGGTTTTTCACCATATCCGCATATAAGATCATATAGATATGATGTGAAACGTTTAATTGACCATTTTTTCATTCTCATACGTTTCATTAGCATTTCTTTATAGAACATATTTCCAGCGTCTTCATAAGCTCCTGCTTCTGTATATGCCATTTTGGCTTTACAATAGTTTTCTTCTGCTTCCATCCACATTTGTGCTCTTCTGTAAGCATCGCCTGATTGTGCATAGCTTAGACCAGCACTTCGCCATGCCCTTGCGGTTTGACATGCTTCGCCTGACTGTTGATAGCTAATAGCCACTTCCTGCCATTTTCCCGTCTCGCGATAGCATTCACCAGCCCGACGATAGCTTTCTCCCGCCTTTTCATATTCCTTGCTTTGTTCATAGGCATAACCTGACTGCGTATAGTTAAAGCCTGCACCAAGCCATCTCTCTGCTTTTTCATAAGCTTCACCAGAAAGCTCGTAACTAAAACCGGCTTTTGACCAATTCCTTATACGTTTATATGCTTCACCAGATTGTCCATAATTATAGCCGGCGTCTTCCCATGCCTGCAACTGCATATAGGCATATCCAGCCCAACCATATAATAGTCCAGCTTTTTCGTAGTCCTCAATCTCAGAAAGTTCTTTGGCTTTATTCTCTAATAACCGTGCTTTTCTGAAGAATTGTAGTCTCTCCGCATCTGTTAAATGATCTACCAATGCCATTTCTTAATCCAAGTTTTATCCTTAGATAGGATTTTGCTCAAATTTAAAAAATTCAATCAATTCCCAATAAGTTATTTTCCAAACATCATTTTCTTTTTTGAAATTAATCTTGCCAGATGCCTCAATATCATAGTCAGCAGCGTCTGGTGGCTTTGTTTGTGCCTTAATTTTAATTCGCATTAAAACAGAGGCATTGTCACCATCAATTTTAATGTCGCGATTGACAAACTTGAATTCAATTTTTGTATATTTATCAATTATGGTCTCTATGGATTTTGGTATTGCATCATAATTTGCGGGAACAACACCAGCTATAACACCAAAAATTGTCGCATCACTATTGCTTGCAACATAACTCTTGGAAAAATTAGCTTGTATGTCTGGAATTTTGTTGCCATCAAGAGATGCAATATTTGCACTTATTGAATCTAATATCAGGTTGATCGGAGCGTAAGGGCTTTTGCTTGGGATCAGCGATACATTGTAAGATAAAAGCTCTTGTTTAAAAGAAAACGAATCCTTGTATTCTTGATAATCAGTTGCAGTCACTATAATTTCAAGCTTATCAGAAGTAGGAATTGACTTTATCATATATTTTCCATTGTCATCGGTTTGGGTAGTTTTTCCAGCTATTTGGACAGATGCACCTTTAATAGGTTGTCCAGTTTCTTTATCAATGACTGTTCCAAAAATATCGCCCTGTTTGATGATAATTTGATCTTCTTCAGACCCATTGCCGCAACCGATGAAAATTGTTATACTAAAGATCAATAGGATTGAAAGATAGCAATTCACCATATAAGCATCACCACCTTTGGTTAATTGAGCGATAAAAACCCAACACTGGTGACTAATAGAAATTAAAGAGGTAGGATTTTCTCTGAGTATATTTTACATCATCAAATATAATATGTCAAATGTTGAGAAAAATACAGATACTGTATTAATTTAGTAGGCAACAAAAAAGCCATCTGTTATAATATACCCCGTATTATATAAGTATTATAATAAACAAAACAAATAAACAAAGGAGAAACAGATGGCTGATAATATTATAAAACAAGATGACCACATAAGGCAAGAAGAAATATTGCAGTCCTTTCAATCTATCTTTGCATAGTCAACATGCTTATAGACCTTGGGTTAGAGCATTAAAGGAACTGATTACTTTGGATTACCTACTAAATTAATACAGTATCCTGGAAAAAAACAAAAAGTTGCATTTTACATACGTTTATGTTATTATATAAATAGATTTTGAATTATATTATTTTGAGACTCATTCGTTCTTGTGTTTAGAGATTAAACTGATGATAAGTGACTATTTTGAGTATATATTTGATACATTCATTGAACTTAAAGGAGATCGCAAATCTGGCGAGGATAAGTCAGTGCCAGGAGGGCTGGCTTATATAAACGGTCAAAAAATTGCTGTGATCGGATTTCAGGGGATTGTATCTGATGGTGTTACTAAATATCCAGAGCCAGAAGGCTACCGCAAAAGTATAAGATTGATGACTCTTGCGGAGACATTTAATAAACCTGTCCTAATTTTTACTGATATTCCCGAGATAGACAACTCTGTTTCCACAGAAAAGCAAAAAATGTTAGAACCGACAGTGCATGCTTTGGAATGTATGCTCAATTTAAAAGTGCCTATCATATCTGTTATAATGGGTATGAACAATAATTCGTTAACTCTTGATTTATGTGCATCAGATCGGATCATTATGTATGATGGGGCATCTTGCATATTAAATATAGCTGGATATGATCTATCAAAAAATAAGGAGATCATCCAAAACATCAGTATTAGTTCAGACGAATTGGTCAAAATGAACATAGTTGATAGAGTCGTAAAATATTTGCCTGATGATCTAAAATCAAATGGGAAACTTTTAAAAGATGTCATTATTGATGAATTAAATGATCTTTTTAAAACTAACCCTTCCGCACTTGTAGAACAAAGATTTAATAAGCTTCAAAGTAAATTTTTAAGTCTTAAAAGTGTCTATAATCAAATGAAAAACCACTTATGATTCTCAAAAGGAATAGGATGTAATAACATGTTTCAAGCAAAATTAAGAAAGTGGACAAGTTATATCACAGAACCCATAGCTAAGCTAATCGCATCAATAGGCGTAACAGCTAATATGCTAACGATCATAGGATTGATCTTTGGTATTGTTGCTGGCGTTTGCATCGCATTAGGACGACTGAAACTCGCTGGTATTTTGATTTTGATCGGCGGAAGTTTTGATATGATGGATGGTGCAGTCGCAAGAGCTACTAATAAAAGCACGCCATTTGGGGCTTTGTTAGATTCCGTTGTTGACAGATATTCTGAAGGTATAATTTTTCTTGGATTAGCAGTTTATTTCGCGATGGAAGGGAGCATCAAAGATAGAGTTCTTGGTCTGATCCCGACATGCCTTGGTCTGATTAGTGCATTTTTGGTAAGCTATGTTAGAGCAAGGGCAGAGGGTCTGCAAATAGACTGCAAAGTTGGACTTATGCAAAGACCTGAACGAGTATTGCTTCTTGCTGGAGGAGTATTGTTACGAAATATCCCAATCGCTAATATTAGTGTTTTGATATTAGCACTATGGATCCTTGTTATCTTGTCACATTTTACAATATTACAAAGAGTGTTTTTTGCTCAAAGAAATCTTCAAAGCGCATTATAAGTTAAAGTTTAGGGCTAAAAATTAAGGGTTGAATCTGCTTTTTGAAACTTTGCAGTATTTGATCTAATTAATGTCAAGTAATATATCGGGGGAAAATGGGAATGCTAAATTTATATCGCAGTAAAAGATCAGGTTTTTCGCTTATCTATATTCTGATAATCATTGTCGTAGTCGTAATAATAGCAGTAGTAGCGGCACCAAGATTGTTGCGACAACAAGAAAAAGGCAAACGAACAACCGCTGTAAATGACATAGATGCTATCGGTTTAGCATTAGATATATATGCCAGCCATAACGGCACCTATCCAAGCACTGAACAAGGCTTAAAATCACTTTGGGAAAAACC
>Ga0078972_1013248_pt1 | contig 13712 bp, 10 predicted proteins | sample YelNatPaOPGAMG01_FD_67568 | JGI IMG/M metagenome (GOLD analysis project Ga0078972, IMG submission 67568) | Hot spring thermophilic microbial communities from Obsidian Pool, Yellowstone National Park, USA - OP-RAMG-01 (SPADES assembly) (version 2) | ecosystem: Environmental > Aquatic > Thermal...
GGCCGGGAGGGGCGGCTTCCGCCCGCCTCGCGGCGTATACTATCGCCTCCGGAGGAGGCACCATGGACCGGTTCCTCATCGAAGGCGGCACACCCCTCAGGGGCCGCGCGGCGGTTCGGCCGGCGAAGAACGCGCTTCTGCCGTGCCTAGCGGCGGCTCTGCTCACGGGAGAACCCATAGAATTCCTCGATTCGGCGGCCCTCGGGGACATCGCCTCCATGCTCACCATGCTCGAACACCTGGGCGCTGACGTGGAGGGGCGGCCGGGCGGCCCGCTCCGGGTACGGGTGGCGAACGGCGGTGGGGACCTCGAAGCGCCTTACGACCTCGTGCGCAAGATGCGGGCGAGCGTGCTGGTATTGGGGCCCATGGTGGCGCGCTACGGCCGGGCGCGGGTCTCGCTGCCGGGGGGCTGCGCCATCGGTGCGCGCCCCATCGACCAGCACCTGAAGGGGCTTGCTGCTCTGGGCGCGGAGGTCCGGGTGGAACACGGCTACGTCGAGGTTCGGGCGTCGAAGCTGAGGGGCGGTGACGTGCTGTTTGACCGGGCCACCGTGACGGGGACGGAGAACCTCCTCATGGCGGCCACCCTGGCCGGCGGCACGACGACCCTGCGGAACGCCGCCAGGGAGCCGGAGATTGTAGACCTTGCCGAGCTCCTCGCGGCCATGGGCGCGCGCATCGAGGGGGCTGGCACGGACACGATCCGGGTAGAGGGAACGGCGGCTCTGCACGGTGCCCGCCACGCCTGCATCCCGGACCGGATCGAGGCCGGCACCCTGCTCATGGCGGGCTGTATTACGGGCGGCGACGTGACCTGCGCGCCCGCCGTACCGGTACACCTGGAGGCGCTCCTCGCCAAGCTGAGGGAGATGGGCGCCGAGGTGACGGCCGGCGACGGCTGGATCAGGGCCGCCAGTCCGGACGGCCTCGCCTCCTCCGACGTGGTCACGGCCCCCTTTCCAGGCTTCCCCACCGACCTCCAGGCCCAGTTCATGGCTTTGGCCACACAGGCGCGAGGGGCCGCGACCGTGAAGGAGACGATCTTCGAAAACCGCTTCATGCACGTGCCCGAGCTCATGCGCATGGGGGCCGAGGTGAGCGTCGAAGGCAACGTGGCCATCGTGAAAGGTCCCACGAGGCTCACGGGCGCACCCGTCATGGCCAGCGATCTGAGGGCCTCGGCCGGCCTGGTGCTGGCGGGACTCTGCGCCCTGGGAACGACGGAGATCCGGCGCATCTACCACCTCGACCGCGGCTACGAGCGGCTGGAGGAGCGCCTCTCGGCCCTGGGCGCGTCGGTGCGACGCGTCACCGAGGGGGAGAAATGAGGGCGGGATTCGGAAAGGAGAAGCACCACCAAGAGACGAAGCGATACGGAATTTGGGAATGCAAAGATGACGAATGATCGGGCCCTTCACCTTTCACTTTTTGCTTTTTTTGCTTCTTTGCTTTTTGCCTTTTTGCTTTTTGCTTCTTGCTTTTTTGCTTTTCACTTCCCCCTGACCTGAGGTGCCCATGACCGACCTTCTCTTCGCCACGACCAACCCAGGCAAGCAGCGCGAGATCCGAGGGCTCCTCTCGGGTTTGCCGCTGAGGCTGCTCTTCCTGAATGACCTTCCCGCGGTTCCCGAGGTGGAGGAGACGGGCGCCACCTTCGAGGAGAACGCCCGTCTTAAGGCGACGGGCTATGCGGCCCTGCTCCCCGGCGGCTACGTGGCCGCGGAGGACTCGGGCATTGTGGTCCCCGCGCTGGGCGGAGAACCGGGCGTCTATTCCGCGCGCTACGGCGGGCGCCCGGACGACCTCTCGCGCAACGAACTCTTGCTGGAGCGCATGGCCGGCCTTGAAGGGCAGGCCCGCGCCGCCTACTACGAGGCCGTGGTGGTCCTGCTGGAACCCGGTGGTACGGAGCGCCTCTTTCGCGGGCGCGTCCACGGTTTCATCGCCGAGACCTCGGAGGGGAGTCGCGGCTTCGGCTACGACCCGCTCTTTTTCCACCCGGAGATCGGCAAGACCTTCGGCCGGGCCTCCCAGGAGGAGAAGGACCGCCTGAGTCACCGGGGCGAGGCGATCCGAGCCCTGCGATCCTATCTGGAAACGGTTGTGAAAGGGCGCGCACCGGAGGAGACGAGCGCAGAGAATGGATAGGGCCATCAAAGATTTCGAAGCCCACCTCCGGGACGAGAGGCGCGTCTCCGGCCACACGCTGCGCAACTACCTCTCCGACCTCGCCCAGTTCCGATCCTTCCTGAAGACGCTGTTCCCGTCGGGCATCGACCTGAAGTCGGTGGACACCCTGACGCTGAGAGCCTACCTGGGATTTCTCCACCAGCGGGGGCTGCAAAAGTCCACGGTCATGCGCAAGCTGGCCACCATCCGGAGCTTCTTCCGGTTCCTCCACCGCGAGGGGCGGATCGCCTTCAACCCGGCGCGGGCGCTGCATACGCCCCGCCAGGTGCGGAGGGTGCCGCGGGTGCTCACGGAGGAGGCGGCCGCCGCGCTCGTGGAGGCGCCGCCCCAGCCGGACACCAAAACGCTCGCGGGTCTGAGGGATAGGGCCCTGCTGGAGCTCCTGTACGCCACCGGTCTGCGGGCCTCCGAGGTCGTGGGCCTGGACCTAGAGAGGCTCCTGCTCGGTGACCGCCTGGTGCGCGTCGTGGGCAAGGGAAGGAAGGAGCGGATCGTGCCCTTCGGCGAGCCGGCGGCGCGGGCGCTGGAGGCCTACCTGGCGGCGCGCGCCGAGGCCGGAAAGCTTCGCCCCGGCGGCCCCGTCTTCTGCAACCTGCGCGGCGGCCGGCTTACCTCCCGGAGCCTCCAGCGCATCGTGGAGCGCTACCTGCCTGCGCTTCCCGAAGGGGGCGACGCCTCGCCGCACACGCTCAGGCACTCCTTCGCCACCCATCTACTGGCCCGGGGGGCCGACCTCCGAACCATCCAGGAGCTTCTGGGCCACGCCAGCCTCTCCACCACTCAGAAGTACACCCACGTGGCCACGGCCCAGCTCAAGGCCGTCTACGACAAGGCCCACCCTCGCGCCCGGAGGAGAGCGCAGGAGGAGGCCCAGGAGCCCGACGCATGAATGCTTATCTCAACGCCATGGTGGCGGCCGCCCGGGCCGCTGGACGGATCTTGAAAAAGGCGAGGGCGGAAGGCCCCGCCTGGATCGAGGAGAAGGGCCGGAACGACTATGTAACCTCGGCGGACAGGGCCTGCGAGGAGGTCATCCAGGCCACCCTCGCCAAGGCCTTCCCGGGCGTTCCCCTTCTGGCCGAGGAGGGGTCGGGGAGCGCCTCGGGAAAAGAGGGCCTGTTCTTCTGCGTGGACCCGTTGGACGGCACCAACAACTTCGTGCGCCACCTCCCCGTCTACTGCGTGTCGGTGGGGCTCATCGAGGAAGGGTTCCCCAAACTGGGCGTGATCTACGATCCCCTCCACGACGAGCTGTTCTGCGGCGGGGAGGGGGAGGAGCCAACGCTGAACGGACGGCCCTTCGCCACTTCAGGCCGGACCGATCCGGGGGGCGCCTTCGTGGCCACGGGCTTTCCCTTCAAGGAGCTGGATTACCTGGACGGCTACATCGAAGGATTTCGCCGCATGGTGCTGGCCACGGCCGGCATCCGGCGCTGCGGTGCCGCCGCCCTGGATCTCGCCTGGACGGCCTGCGGACGATTCGACGGCTTCTGGGAGCGGGGCCTGTGGCCCTGGGACGTGGCTGCTGGAGCCGCCATCCTCAGGGCTGCGGGAGGGGAGTGCTGCGATTTTTCGGGCGGGTCAGACTACCTCTTCGGCCGGACCATCGTGGCCGGGGCCACGCCTGCCCTCTGCCGGAGCCTGCAGGGGCTGGTGGAGGGATAAGGGGGCGGCGCCGGCCGAAGGGGCACTGGAAGCCACCCCCTCCGGGGCCGTTTCCACTGGGGAGAGCCCGATTCCGTCCCTCGGTTCAAAAGAGGCCTATATTTAGGTGTCGGCTGCTCGTTGGGCTTGGGCTCGGCCGGCGGAAGGCGGGCAGGGGCGCTCCTCTCCCGCGAAGCCGTCCGGGGGAGAGGCGAGCGTGAAAGCGGAAGGCGATCCCATCGAAGGAGAGTGGTACCTGGAAGGGCTCCTCCCCGACGGCAAGTCGTGGATCATCCCCCTGGCGCCGATGCCCTTTCGCATCGGCCGGCACGCGGACTGCCATCTCCGCCTCTCCTCGAACAAGATCTCCCGTTTCCACGCCGAGATCATCAGCGAAGGCGGGCTCCTCAAGGTGAGGGATCTGAAGAGCACCAACGGCACCTTCGTGAACCGGAAGCGCGTGGTCCGGACGGCCCCTCTCCGCAGCGGGGACCTGCTGCACGTGGGGGACCTGGCCTTCAGGGTGTCTCTCAGGACGGCCGGCGGAAAGGAGGAGGAGACCAGCACCTCCCTTCAGCTCGCGGAGGTCTTTCAGGACATCTTCCCGGCTTACGAGCCGCAACTGAGGGAGCTGATCGAAAGCCGTTCGGTCCAGTGTCTCTTCCAGCCCATTCTCAGGCTGCAGGACCGGGAGCGGGTGGGGTACGAGATCTTCGGGCGTTCCGGCCGGACCGGCCTTCCCTCGAATCCGGGCACCCTCTTCCGGATCGCCGAGGGGCTCGGTCTGGGGGCGAACCTGAGCCGGGTGTTCTGGGAGGAGGGGATCCGGCAGGGCTCATCCCTTCCCGGTCATCCCACGCTCTACGTCAACCTTCACCCCGCCGAGACCTTCCGCCCCGACCTCGCGGAGACCCTTCGCGCCGTGCGCGAGCTCCATCCAGAGACGCCGGTCACCGTGGAGATCAGCGAAAAGGCGGTGACCGATCTGACCTTGATGAAGAGGCTGCGGGACCGCCTGTCCGAGCTGAACGTGGGGTTGGCCTACGACGACTTCGGGGCCGGGCAGGCGCGCTTCCTGGAGCTCATCGAAGTGCCACCCAATGTCCTTAAGTTCGACGTCTCGCTGATACGCGGCATCCACGAGTCGCCCCGCCGCCGCCTCCACCTGGTGAGGACCCTGGTGCGCATGGCCGCGGAGATGGGAGTGGCGTCGCTGGCCGAGGGCATCGAGTGCGAAGAGGAGGGGGAGACCTGCTCCCAGCTGGGGTTCCGCTACGGTCAGGGATTCCACTTCGGAAAACCCGCCAGAATCGACGTGGCTTGAGCCGCAGTGCCCCATCCCTCCCTCCGCCGCCAGAGGGTGGCGGGGCGGTCAAGGAGCGAGGGCGAGGTTGCTGAGGTGGCGGGTGGTCTCGTAGACCTTGGCTTCGATGAACAGCTTCACGAGGGCCTCATCGAGCAGCCCTGCACCGGCTTCGTCCCGGAGGATGTCCAGCGCCCGGTCCACGGGCACGGCTCTCTTGTATGGGCGGTCGGAGGCCGACAGGGCGTCAAAAATGTCCGCCACCGTCATCATCCTCGACTGGACCGGAATGGCCTGGGCGCCGATGCCCCGCGGGTATCCCCTGCCGTTGAGCTTCTCGTGGTGGGCGTAGGCGATCTCGGGGATCTCCCGCAGCTCGGAGGTCCAGGGGATCTGCTTGAGGAAGTGGAAGGTGTGGGTGACGTGGCTCTCGATCTCCAGCCGCTCCTCCTCGCTCAGGCTGCCCTTCGGAATGGAGAGCACGGCCCTCTCCTCCGGCTCCAGCAGCGCCCGCCGGCGGCCCATGCGGTCCGTGAAACTGGCCGCGGCGATCTCCTTCAGGGCCGAGAAGTCGCCCTCGGGTAGAACCGTGGGCTCATTGGCGCGCAGGATCACCTCCTGGAACCGGTCCAGCTTCGCCGTCCTCTCCCGCAGTTCCCGAGCGAAGGCCTCCAACTCCTGGGGGGTGACGGCGCCGGCCATGAGGCGCTCCACTTGACGAAGCAGGATGTCGCGCTCTGCGCACAGGCGGGCCGTTTCCAGCCGGGTGAGGACCCGTTCGAGCTCGAAGGGGTACAGCTTCTTGGCCTTCACGAGCACGCTCTCGCGAACGCCGACCTTCCCGAAATCGTGCAGGAGGGCGGCGTAGCGGATCTCGCGAAGCTGCTCCGGAGTGAAGCGCAGGCCCGCCAGCGGGCCCCTCTCCACGCGTCCGGCCTTTTCAGCCAGCTCCACCGTGAGAACGGAGACGCGCAGGGAATGGCCCGAGGTGGCCGGGTCGCGCTGTTCGATGGCGGTCACCGAGGCATGCACGAAGCCCTCGAACAGCCGCTCGATGCTCTGGTAGAGCCTGTTGTTGTCGATGGCCACGGCGGCCAGGCTTCCCACCGTCTTCATGAGGCTGATGGTGGAGGCATCAAAGGGGACGACCTCCGCCTCCACCTCTTCGGGCGAAGCGAGAATGGCCGAGGGGTTCCGCTTCTTGTTGATGAGCTGGAGGACGCCCGTGATCTCCCCCTTCTGGTTGAGCATGGGGAGGACGAGCTGGGACTTGGTTCGGTACCCCGCCTGCTCGTCGTAGGCCCGGTTGAACCGGTAGGGGGCTTCCCGCGGGATGGTATAGGAATCCTCGATGGCGAGCGTCTCGCCTGTGGCGGCCACGTAACCGGCGAGGCTGGACTTGGAGATCCAGAGTTCGGTCTCTTCGAAGGGGGTCGGCTTGGAGTCGTTCTGCACGGCCGCGAACAGCAGCTTCGCCGGCGGGCCCTCCTCCTCGGGGATGGTCAGGTAGAGGCTCCCCGCGTCGCAGCCCGCTAGGAGCAGGGCGCGGGAGAGGATGAGCGAGAGCAGACGCCGGTAGTTGTGCTCGCTGGAGAGGGCCAGGCTCACCTCCGTGAGCTGGTCCAGGACGAGCGCCTGCGCATCGAACTCCTGCCGCAGGCGGGCGAAGGCCATGGCCACGGGGATGAAGGGCCACCGCGTTCGGGTGAGATTGACGAAGGTCTCCAGGGAGGGGGAGCTCCCGATGCAAAGCCAGCCTCCCTGCGCGTCGCCCGGCCCATCTTCCGCACCATCGCCGACCACGCAGACGTAGGAATCGATGCCGGCCTGTGCGGGGGCGCTCTCGCCCGGCGCCAGGAGATAGAGTACGGGCGTGCCCGGACTGGGGGGCTCGGCGGAATCGAGGGGGGCCAAGTCCAGGCCGTCCAGCAGGGCGCAACTCTGAACCAGCTCGGTCTGCAGGAGCCGCGGAGAGAAGCGGATGGCTAGCACATCCACCGTGTAGGGCCTCCTCTGGATACAATGCCTCAAAGCGGAGGGGTTGTAAATTGTTGGGAGAAGGAGACAGGGGACAGGGGATCATGTCCTTGCGGCGATGATTCTCGGGACCTCCTGTATGGTTGGTGATCCTGGCTGTCCAATACAATTTCAGCTTGCACTTGAGGGGTATGCCTTCTGGAGCGAAGCGGAGGAAGGCGCGTCCCGGCGCCGATGGGCCTCATGCAAGGAAGGTGAGGCGGCCGCACCGGAAGCGCACTCCCTGTACGCTGAGGATGTGGGCGCCGAAACCTGACGCGGCAGGAGGGTTCGAAGTTACGGATGCGGCCTGAGGCGCGAAGGCATGCAGGGCCGAAGGCCAGCAGCCGTCTGAAGAACGCCTGGCCCAGCGCCGAGCCCAAGGCGCGGCCCAGGTCCAGCCGGGGTTCGGAGCCGGCAAGGCGCTCGATTTTGGTTAGGTATGATATACTTTAAACCATAGGGCACTAACCTGTGGGGGCGAGAGCACGGGAGAGCGCCCGAGGAGCCAACATGGCCGGCGATTCAACCTCGCGAAACGTGGCCTACATCGTCACCTGTCCCACCTGCCGGAACTCCTTCGATGCCATGCAGGCCCCCTGGTGCTCCTGCCTGACCACGGCGCGCACCTTCGTCTGTCCCTCCTGCCTGAACTGCTTCTGCCAGGCCCCGAGGGAGTATAAGGACCGCTTCTGGGCTCAGGCTCCGCCCGAGCTCTGGCGGCGCAAGATGGAGGAGCGGGGGCTCCCCTTCCAGCCCGAAACGCCTCCCGCCCCGGAAACGATCATCCGCCCGCTGGTGCTCGTTGCAGACGATGAGCGGGAGATCCAGCGGATCGCCTCCGGTGCCGTGATGAGTCTGGGGTACTCCCTCCTCGTGGCCCGCGACGGCCAGGAGGCCCTGGAGCTGGCCCGGCGCTACCTGCCGGACCTGGTCCTCACCGACGCCCTCATGCCCAAGATGGATGGCCGAGAGGTCTGCCGCCGGCTCAAGAGCGATCCCGCGACGAACTCCATCAAGGTGGTGGTCATGACCTCGGCCTTCACGGCGGGCAAATACAAGACCGAAGCCATGCGCCAGTTCCAGGTGGACGACTACATGGCCAAGCCGTTGGATTTCAAAACACTCAGAGCCTTGCTGCAGAAGCACCTGGGCTAAGAAGCCTGGGGAGCGGATAGCCGCACCGGCAAGGGGGAATCATGGGATCGTGGGACGCCCAAATCGCGGCGTTGAGGGAGCAATTTCTGCAGGGGGTTCCGGAGCGCATCAGCGGGCTCAGAAGGAGCCTGGAGCGCCTGGCCGCCGACCCCGGTAACCAGGGGGCCCTTCGGGATCTTCTGCTGAGTTTCCATAAGCTGTCCGGATTAGGTACCACCTTCGGCTTCCCCGAGGTCACCCGCATGGGGCAGATCGGCGAGGCCGAGGCGGGGCGGCTGCTCCAGGCCTCCGAGCTCCCCGGCGCGCAGCGAATCAAGGAGTGGAGCCGACTCGTGGACGACATCGAGGGGGCGCTCTTCCAGACCGTTCCCGCGGTCCCCCGGGCCGCCGAGGAGGCGACGGATGCCGCGCCTCGCCGCGAAGAGCCTTACAAGATCGTGGTGGTGGAAGACGACGAACCGTTCGCCACGGCGCTCCGGGAAGTTTTGGAGCAGAAGGGGATGACGGTGGCTCTGGCGAGGGGTGCAAAGGAGGCCAGAAGCTTGCTTGAAGGGGAACTGCCCGATGCCGTGGTGACCGACATCCGCTTGGGTGACGGATCGGGATTCGATTTGGTTCGCTGGTTCAGGCTGCAGCCCGGCGGGGAGACCCCGGTGGTGTTGGTGGTGAGCGTCTTGAGCGATTTCCTGGACCGGGTTGAGGCGATCCACTGCGGAGCCGACGGCTACTTCGCCAAGCCCGTCCGGTGGGAGGAGCTCGTGAAACGGCTGGAGGGCCTCCTGGAGCGCCGCCGGACCCAGCCGCCGAGGATCCTGTCGGTGGAGGACGACCCGCTGGAGGGCGGGCTCTTGGCCACCATCTTTGAGAGCGCCGGGTACCACTTCAGGCTGTGCGATGATCCGGCGAGGCTGGAGGCGGAACTGGCCGCCTTCCGCCCTGACCTGCTGCTCATGGATGTGCTCCTGCCGGGCCTATCCGGTTTCTCCCTCGTGCGCTACCTGCGGCAGTCCGATGCCTTCACGGCCCTTCCCGTGATCTTCCTCACCACCCAGAGCCAGCTCAGGGATCAGATCCAGGCGCTGAAGGCGGGGGGCGACGCCTACCTGACCAAGCCGGTGAACCCGTCACTCCTGCTGGCCACCGTTTCGGCGCAACTGGAGAAGGCCCGGCAGCTCAGCCGGCTCGTGGACCACGACGGGCTGACGGGGCTGCTGACCCACTCGGCCTTTTTCGATCGCGCCGCGGCCGTCTACTCGCAGCGGGCCAGGCCCAGGGGGCGGGGAGCGGTGTTGGCCATGCTCGATTTGGACCACTTCAAGGAGATCAACGACCGCTGGGGCCACCTGGCCGGAGACCGCGTTCTCGTATCCCTCGCGGGACTCCTGAGGCAGCGCCTCAGGCAGTCCGACGTGATCGGCCGCTACGGAGGCGAGGAGTTCGCCCTCATCCTCGAGGATTTGAACGGCGAGGAGGCCCTCCGCCTCGTGCGGCGCCTCCTGGAAGAGTTCAGCGCCACGGCGGTGTCCATCCCCGGCGGGGAGACCGTTCAGGCGACCTTCAGCGCGGGCCTGGCCGTCCTTTCCCGCTCCCTAACCGGAGTGGACGCGTGGATTCAGGCCGCCGATGAGGCCCTTTACGCGGCCAAGGTTCAGGGCCGAAAGCGAGTGACCCTCGCGGAGGAGAGGCCGTGAAGCGCCCCTCCTCCCCGAAAGACCCCCTTGGGGGGGAGGATTGGGCTCGCCTCCGAAAGAGCGAGGCGAGGCTCAGGGCCATCCTCCAGCAGGCCACGGACGGCATCCTCACGGTCAGCGAGGAGGGGGTGGTGGAGTCCTTCAACCCCGCGGCGGAGCGGATCTTCGGCTGGAGCGCCGAGGAGGTCGTGGGCCAGAACCTCTCGCTCCTCATGCCCGACCCGGAGCGCGGCGAGCACGCCGGGTACATCGAGCGCTATCTCCGAACCGGCGAAGCCCACGTCATAGGAAGCACGGTGTTGGTGGAGGCCAGGCGCAAGGACGGGGCGGTCTTCCCTGCGGAGCTGAGCGTCAGCGAGGTGCGGTTCGCGGAGGGGCGGTTCTTCCTCGGGATCCTTCGCGATGCTTCGGCCTCTCGGTCCGCCGAGGAGGCCCTGGCGGACTCCACGGAGCGGCTGGGGGCCGTTCTGAACGCCGCGGCCGAACTGGCCATCATCGCCACCGACCCGGGGGGTACCATCACCCTCTTTAACCGAGGAGCGGAGCGGATGCTGGGGTTCACCGCGCAGGAGGTGATGGGCGAGGCGTCGCCGCTGGTCTTTCACCGCGGCGAAGAGGTGGAGGAGTGCGGACGCGACCTGTCCCGTAGACTGGGCAGGCCGGTGCGGGGCTTTGACATCTTCGCCGAACTGGCCAAGGGCGGCCCGGCCCGGGAGCGCGAATGGAACTGGGTGCGCAAGGACGGCTCCACGCTTCTGGCGCTCTGTTCGATCACCCCCCTTTACGACGCCAAGGGGCTCCCCTCGGGTTTTCTTTGGATCGGAAGGGACATCACCGAGGCCCGCCGGCAAGAACAGGCGCTGCGCGAGAGCGAGGAGCGCTTCCGCACGCTCTCCACCTCTTCGCCCGTGGGGGTCTTCCAAACGGACGCGGAGGGGCAGTGCCTCTACACGAACCCTCGATGGTGCGAAATCACGGGGCTGGGACCGGAGGAGAGCCTGGGCGTGGGCTGGATCCGAGCCGTCCATCCGGAGGACCAGGACGAACTCCTCATGGCGTGGCGGCGGGCGCTGCTCTGGGACACGGAGATGATCCACGAGTTCCGCTTCCGCCGGCCCGACGGGGAGGACCGGTGGGTGCTGGCGAGGGCCGCGCCGGTGAGGTCCCCGGAAGGGAAGGTGCGGGGTTACGTGGGCACCGCGGAGGACATCACGGAACGCAAGCGGGCGGAGGAGGCCCTCAGGGACAGCGAGGCGCGGACCCGCGCCATCGTCCAACAGCTCCTGGACGGCCTGGTCACCATCACGGAGGAGGGCATCATCGAGCTCGTCAACCCCGCCGCCCAGCGCATGTTCGGCTACACCGAGGAGGAGCTCGTGGGCCGGCACCTCTCTCTCCTCCTGCCCGAAACGGTGGGGGGCGACCCGAAGGCGTTTCTGCGGCAGGCCCACCGGCGGGCCATCGGCCGCGTTACCGAGTGGGAGGCGCGGCGGAAAAACGGCAGCGTTTTCCCCGTGGAGGTCTCTCTCTTCGAGTTCCAGGCGCTCCAGGGCAGGCGCTTCGCCGGTAACGTGCGGGACCTCACCAAGCTGAAGGAGGTGGAGCGCCTGAAGCGGGAATTCGTCTCCACCGTCAGCCATGAACTGCGCACGCCGCTCACCTCCATCCGCGGGTCCCTCGGCCTGCTCGCGGGCGGCGCCGCGGGGCCGATCCCCGAGAAGGCCGGCGAACTGGTCTCCATCGCCCTGAAGAACAGCGAGCGGCTCATCCTCCTTATCAACGACATCCTGGACATGGAAAAGATCGAATCGGGGCGGATGGAATTCGCGATCCAGCCCCTGGCCGTCATGCCCCAGGTGGAGCAGGCGCTGGCCGCCAACCAAGCTTATGCCGGCCAGTACGGTGTTCGGCTCGTATTGGCCCAGGCGGCGCCCGGGAGCCAGGTTCTGGCCGATCCCAACCGGCTGGCCCAGGTGCTGGCCAACCTCCTCTCCAACGCCTGCAAGTTCTCTCCCCCGGGGGGTACCGTGGACGTATCGGTGAGGGCCGATGGCGGGTGGGTGCGAATCTCGGTAAAGGACCACGGGCCGGGCATTGGAGAGGAGTTCCGCGGACGAATTTTTCAGCGCTTCGCCCAGGCCGACGCTTCGGATGCGAGGCAGAAGGGCGGAACGGGCCTCGGCCTGAGCATCAGTAAGGCCATCGTGGAGCACATGGGAGGGCGGATCGGGTTCGAGACCGAGACCGGGCGAGGCACGACCTTTCATGTGGAGCTGCCGGCCCCTCGCTCCGTGGACGGGACAGAGCCCTCCCCAGGCGGAGCGAGGAGGCCCGTTCTGGTGTGCGTCAACGATGCCGAAGCCAGCCGCCGCCTCCAGGAGGCCCTTGCGCAGGAGGGCTACGCGGTGGAGAGTGCGGCCACGGCCTGGGAGGCCAGGGGGCTCATCGAGCGGTCAGACTACGCGGCCCTTTTGATGAGTCCCGAACTCCCCGACGGAGACGGCCTCACCTTCGTGCGCAACCTGCGATCCGGCGCCTCGGGCCGGTCGCTCCCGGTGGTCATGGTCTCCGGGCAGCGACCCGGCCCCTCGGAGCGGGTGGAGGGTGAGGCCCTGCTCATCCTGGACTGGCTGAGCCCTCCGCTGGAGCGGGAGAGGCTGGCGGACACCATCCGGCTCGCGGCGCGAGGGGGCCGGACGGCGGGCAAGCCCCGAATTCTTCACGTGGAGGACGACCCCGACGTGGTGCGCGTGCTGGCCGTGGTGCTCGCCGGGGAGGCCGAATTGGTGTCGGCCCGCAGCCTGGAGGAGGCGAGGAGGCTGCTAAAGAGGGAGCCCTTCGATGCGGCCATTCTCGACCTCGATTTGCCCGACGGCCTCGGGTTGGACCTGCTGCCGCAGCTCAAGGCTCCCGGCGGCAGGGCCTTGCCGGTCATCGTCTTCTCGGCGGCCGAGTTGCCGCGGGAGATGGCGAGGAAGGTGGACGCAGCGCTCGTCAAGTCCAGGAGCACCAACCAGGACTTGGTGGCTACGTTGCACGCCCTGATCGAGACCCAGGAGGGGGCGGCGCGGGCTGGATCGAAAACCGAGGAGTAGGCCATGAGCGCATCTTCCCTTCATCGGATCCTGCACGTCGAGGACGACGCCGACATTCAGGCCATAGCCAGGCTGGCCCTGGAGGGGGTGGGGGGCTTCGAGACGGCGACGTGCGGCACGGGCGAGGAGGCCCTGCGCCTGGCGCGGAGCTTCCATCCCGACCTGATCCTCCTGGATGTCATGATGCCCGACATGGACGGCGTGACTACGCTGAGGAGGCTCCGCGAAGATCCTCAGACCGCGGCCATCCCGGTGGTTTTCATGACGGCCAAGGTCCAGCAGGAGGAGGTGGCCAGGCTGCGAGGAGCGGGGGCCCTGGAGGTCCTCATGAAGCCCTTTGACCCCATGACCCTGGCCCAGGCGCTCCGCCAGATCTGGGCCGGGATGGCGCCCCCCGAATAAGGGGCCCGGTCAGCCGCCAAGCGAAAGGCGAAGGCAGGAGCGGGGCCTCCCCCCAATCCCGCGATGGAAGGCGAAATGGAAGTGCCAATCCCCATGGATCTTCATGGCCGGCATAACCGCCCAATCACCTGCCAAGGGATTGGGGGCATTCGACCCCGGACTGGATCCGGGGGAAGAATGCGCCAAGGGCGGGGTGAGGCTCCGCGGGCC
>Ga0078972_1008657_pt1 | contig 13711 bp, 11 predicted proteins | sample YelNatPaOPGAMG01_FD_67568 | JGI IMG/M metagenome (GOLD analysis project Ga0078972, IMG submission 67568) | Hot spring thermophilic microbial communities from Obsidian Pool, Yellowstone National Park, USA - OP-RAMG-01 (SPADES assembly) (version 2) | ecosystem: Environmental > Aquatic > Thermal...
AACGCGTTGCCCCGGATTCCCTCTCCCCCTGGGAGAGGGCAAGGGTGAGGGCCCCAACCGGTCAATGAACAGTCAACCTCCAAAACACTCGACAGGACCAATCATGAAACCGTGCAGATACTCTGAGCAGATTCTGCAACATTGTACTCCAAAGGCCGCACCGTGGTGACCGCACTGCTCGCTGCCAGAGAAGCAGATACTGACAAACTGAGCCAACTCGCAGTTTGAAAATCTTCGCAAATATGATCGATTTGGCAATATAACAATATAAATGCTCTCGTTCCAGGCTTGGCACTCCGTCGCGCCGCGCTGAAAGGGGCGACTTCGTCGCCTTGAGGGACAGTGAGGTTCGCATGGGGGAATGAATCCTTGCAGAACAATACAATCGAACAATCACAGAGTCTGCGATCGACGGTCAAATTCTGTGACGTTCGCGGCGCGAAAACCGTGAAAAGGATACCGACACTGCAGATAGCGACGCCACAGTAAGGTCATAAAAAGCCCGGTGACAGGTGTTGCCGTAACTCCGTGTCTGTCCCCATATCCCGCCCGTTCCTTTTGTCAGTTTGAATGCGTCATTCCAAAGACGCCAGACGTCCGAGCCGGTTGCCTGTGGCTCTGGCAGTATGTATTTTCGCCCGCCTTCATCTCCGTGGGCCCGCGGAGTGGAGAGAGGCGGCGTCCGAAGAACAGACAATGGCGCGCAATCGCAGGAACATCTTGGGCAAGTGGGCGAGCGACGGTTTCAAACGCCATACGGTCAATTCTCTGCCATCTCCGATCGGTTGTCTTGAAACCAGTTCAACGTTGTCTCTTGCATCCACCCACTTGACAAGGTCGGTCGATAAAGAGACGGCAACTTGAACATTTTCAGCGGCCGGGTTCACGGGGTAGATCAGCCGCAACGAAACCGTGCCGTCAGGGGATTCGGGTTCGAGCGCCAATCTTGCTGTGACGGGTGGAAGCCCCAAATCATTGCCAAGGGCGTAATCGACCAGATCGGGCTCGCCATTGCCGTTTGCGTCGCCGAGCGGGTTTCTTGGGAACCCCGGCGCATCGGGCCAGCCCGGGTTACCGCCAGGCATGTCACTCGCACGCCAGTTTTCAGGCAGAGCGTGGTCTGGGTTGGATTCCGGATTGATCAACACAAGGCTGTGACCGGCATTGGCGGATGTCGGCCAAGGCGGCTGATCGTCGTATCTGTATTCTCTGATGGTGTTGTTGTCGGCATCCTCGAGTTTGATCAGCTCGCCGCTGTTGCTGAGCGCGGTGCCATTGGCGAAAACTCCCGCTATGGGAAGGTTTGTTCCGTAAACGGCAGTGAACGCCGACAAGTCACGCACAACGAGAACGCGCCCGCCCGGAGGCAGGGAAGTGATTGCACCATTCGCGAAATCGAATTCCACACCGGCGGTAAACCGTACTCCTCTCAAATCCAACGTGACGGACCGGCTGATGTTAAGCAACTCGATGAACTCGGCGAGTCCATCGCCCGCTGGATGGTACATGAATTCGCTGATCACAAGGTAACGTTGAACGTCCGACGGTTGGCCCTCGTATGCCGCCACATTGTTCGTCGCGCCATCTGAATCGATCAAATACAGCGTTTCTCCAAGGTTCGAAAGATGTCCCTTGTAGCCGCCCTGCACAAAAAGCCCCTCTCCGCCCTTGGGCGAAAGACGTCTTGCCCGAAATGCGGCTGCATTCGGGCAAAGGTAGATTGAGCCGTTGGGCGGCAGGACCGTTCCCGGCAGGAATGTGTGTTCGACTCCGCCCATAATGCGCCAGTTGGAAATATCAACTGCGATTGAATTTGGGTTGATGAGCTGGATGAATTCTTCGTCCTGATTTCCGGAAGCGGGGCTGAATTCGATCCTGCCGAATTCGATTTTCGGCTGGTTGTTGCTGGGCGGGACGAGCTTGCCCCCGTGCAACTCCGGAACAATCAGCATGTCACTGCTGGTTACGCTTTCGTTGAGGCCATGGATCGCGAGGATGTTACGTCCCCGGCGCAGAAAAGATTTCTTGTCAGAGACATCGTAAACTGTGAACGCGTTCACGTTGGCTTCGCGCGATACCAGGGCCGCGGAATTCCACTTCGGCGATTCCGGCGCATTCCATGACGCGATCATGGTACCGTTCAGAAAAGCAACAAACCCATCGTCGCATTTCATCCTCAGCTCGAGGATTTCAAATGCGGTTGGGTCGGGCACATTGAATTCAATTCGGATGTATGCGCTGTTGTTGCTGCGCATCAAATTGTCAATGTTGAGACCGATCAACGATTGATAACCGCTTGCGCGTTCGTAGCCGACGCCCGTGGTTCCGGTCAACCAGCCTGTCGTGTTGAACGGTTCAAATGCAGGGTTGCCTGTCCATGTCAGCCCCAAGGCGTCGTTGGTGGGTACGAAAGCTTTTGCGGGTGCACCGGTCACAACCAGCGCGGTAAAGTTTGTGCTCGGACCGGCGCCAGATTGTGGAAGGGGGATTTCGCCGCCGCGCCCGACGGTTTGTGTGTTGTAGATGTACTTGCGACGGGCGGGCAAATACTCGGTCTTGAACCGTTGGATTGCTTCGGCCATCGTTTCGACGTCCGGGCTTGTGTTTGTGTAACTGACGACATTGCCCCCGTGCAACCACGAACCCCATTTTTCGAAATCCAGTTGAGCGTCGGATGGAACGATGTACGGTGGATCAATCAGCGCCAATTGCTCGTTCAAACGTCTCTCCAGGTAAAGATTAGTCTCGGGCGTGCCCGGGGCCGGAGGCGGCTGCAAAAACTCGTCGGTCAAGGTCCGAATGCGCCGCATGATCATTGACCGTATGTTCGGATCAGCGAACAGATGCGCGACGAGCCGGATTGCCGTTCCCGTCACCACAAAACCGTCGCTGTAAAGTCCGTTATCGAAATATGTGTTCTGTGTGTTCCAAACGCGCCCGAAGGAAAGATCAAGGTCCCACGGCAGGATTGCCCACTCGCCGGTTCTGCCTGTGTCGCGATATGCATACCAGTTTTTGCTGTGCATATCGATGTTGCGGATGACGGAGTTGGCGGCCAGCAGATTGACGCACCTTGGAATATCGATGTTGTCGTAAATGTACTTGCGCAGGGCATCGCCTGTGAGGTCAAGGCCGTTGATCAGCGCCTGAAGATCGCTGTTGTTTTCGAACTTGCGCGTCTTTTTTTCAACGCCCTTGGTCCCGGTGTCCCCAGCGTCCTTGTTCAGCAGGTTGTCATAGACCTTGTAGAGCGCGCCCGCCTTGTTCAGTCCCGCCCGCTCGAGATATATCTCGTCAGCATCTTCGACAAAATCCGCGGTGCTGAAGAAACTTCCGTTCCGTTGAACGCGCACCGTAAACGCAAAGTGTGCGGGCACGCCTGAAAGGCGCATGACCTCGTAGGCAAGCACATGGCGCACTTTCGATTTGTCCGCCCAGTTGCTCAGCAGATCGATGTCGGCAACCCGCGGTGCGTTGTTGTTCCATCGAAACCGGTGTGTCCGATTGAAATCGATGTTGTAGCTCTTTTTCGGGAAACCGATCGACGACTGGCCGTGCACTTTAAAGAGCACATTGTCGTAGAACTCGCCGTCGTAATACACGCATCCGCGCGAACCGGTGGTCGTGTCCGCACCACCGGGATTGCTGGTGAACCAATGGAACACGGGCAGCAATGTCTTGATCCGATCGTCATGCGCAACTGTGCCAAAGTATTGCTCTGAATCGAGTGGATCACGGAAAGCGGGCTCTTTTGTTGTTGTGCCGCTGCTGTCGGTCGCAACAATCCGCCAGCGCGTCATCTCGCCCGGAGCAAATGCCGACGCCGGAATGACGGCTGTCCAAGTCCCGTCCCCTGCCTGCACGTCCGACTCCGTGCCATCGTCTGTCATGGGCGTGTTCTGTTCCACACCAAACATCCGCCGAAAATAAAGGCGGACAGACGTAACCGGGCTGTTCACGGGTATGACACGGGCGGAAACAATGAGCGGTCCGGTCACGGGTTGCGGCGGGTTCTTCTCGAGAACTTGAATGATCGGGCCGGCGCGTGTGCCAGGCCCATTTGGCGCCCCCGGAGTTGGAACAGAGAAATAACTCCAGGCCGGCGAAGACGACGGCCCTGCCGCACCGTAAGATTTGTCCTCAAACTGTGGTGGATAAAAAGGTGCACACTCTGTCAGGACCGTTTTCCCGTCCGGGGCAACCAGGGCAAGGTACTCGCCATCGGCTTCAAGCCGGAAATCTGTATGCAATCGACCGGCGATGTTCGTGCGGTTCTTGCCGGAGGCGAAAACGACCAAATATTCTCCGGTTTTCAGCGTGACGGGCGGGAAGCTCCACTTCGTCAGATTCGACGCGTTATCGGTAAGATGATATCCCTCCAACGACAAATCGTTGCTGTCAGGGTTGTGTATCTCGATCCAGTCGGAAAATTCGCCGTCTTCGTCGGCCAGGACGGAATCGTTGGCAGCCATGAACTCGGTTATTACCGGTGCGCCCGGACAGGAAATGCACAAACACAACACAACTCCCAGCCACAAATTCCGGAATATGTACTGACTCAGAATTGGCACCTGCATCCCCTATAGCAGATTTCATGCGAAATCAAGCGCATGGCGGACTGGCAAGCGCACCGTCTGTCATTCATCAATTTATGCAAGACCGTGCGTCATGCGATTGCGGTCTGCGCCCGTTTGTTAAAATTTTGATTATTGGTTGACATGCTGATGATGCGTGCATAGGTTGCTTGCAACGCAAAGGTATGGCCGAAAATATTCCAAACGCGCCTGCTGGCGCTGAACCGCCGAAACCGCCTGAACCCGCAAAAGTTCAGCCGAAGAAAGAGACGGTGCGAATCAGTTTGCCTGCCAAACCGACAACCGCACCTACAATCAAAATTCCAACACCGGCGGGGGCAGCTCAGCGGCCGCCTGCTCCAGCTGCGGCCCCTGTTCCTCCTCCGGCTGCTGCCACCCCTCCACCACCGCCACCGGCGGCTGCGGGTGCGGCGCGCCCCGCGTCTGCCGCTGCGCCTGCTGCTGCTGCTGCTCCTAGACCGGCTCCGGCAAGGCCGGCGGCACCGGCGGCTTCAGTAGGGGTGCTTGAAAGCGCGCTCGCAATTGCCGCCGCGTTGCTGAGTGCATTGGCGCTGGTTCGCGTTTTTTTGATAAACGGGATGTTTTAGCGGGGCGAATCAGCGGCTCGGATATAAACTCTGGGTTTGGATCAGGGGCTCGATAACAGCCCTGAGCACGTGGGGATCACAAAGAGGTGTTTGCTTATGGCTGTCAGGAATATCGTCGAGCTTACAAAGGATACCTTCGCCTTTGAGGCACTCCAGTGTTGTGTTCCTGTGATGGTCAGTTTTTGGGCTGATTGGTGCAAGCCGTGCCTGATGCTCAGGCCGCTGATCGAGGACCTTGCACTTGAATACGAAGGCCAGGTGAAGTTCGCAACCGTCAATGTTGATGAACAGCCCGAATTGGCGAGCGAATACCGGATCAGCGCTGTGCCGACCATGGTGCTGTTCAAAGACGGCGAAGTGCAGGATGTGATAGTTGGACTCAAAGGGAGAAGCGACCTGCAGTCAAGCCTTGAAAAAATCTTAACACCGGCCTGAACCCAAACCTGGTCGGAACACGCCATGCCACTGATTATTACGCCGGGCTATTTGTCGCGGCTGGCGGAATATTATCATCAACTGGGCACAATGCTCACTGCAGGCATGACGCTCGTCCAGGCCCTGGACCAGATTCAGAATTCGCCTCCTGCCGGGTTTCTGCGCCTGCCAACTCAACGCGCCCTGGAAAGCTTGCGAAATGGATACACGTTCACCGAAGCCATGGCCCGCCTCGGAAAATGGCTTCCGTCGTTTGATCTGGCTCTGCTCAGATCGGGCGAACTTAGCGGGCGCCTTGACACCTCCTGCAAGCTTCTCGCCGCATACTACAATGACAGGGCTCAAATGGCGCGCCAGGTGCTTTCAGACCTTGCCCTGCCACTTTTCATCGTCCATGCTGCAATCTTCATCGGTGCGTTCCCGGCATTCTTTCTCGGCGGCAGCCTGAAACAGTTTCTGGCGCAAACCTTGGGTGTTCTGGCGCCGTTTTATCTGATCTTTTTTGTAATTACTTGGGCGTGCCAAAGCCGCCGCAACGCAACATTAAGAGCCATCATCGAAAGACTGTTGCATTACGTCCCGATTCTTGGAAAGGCGCGACGCCACCTTGCACTTGCGAGGCTTGCCAGAGCCCTTGAAGCTCTGCTGAATGCCGGTGTTCCAATCGGCGAAGCATGGACAATCGCTGCCGAAGCCAGCGCCTCTCCCGCAATCGAGCGCGCCGTGCGCAGTTTTCCCGCACGGTTGCAGGCAGGCGAAACGCCCTCCGAGTTGTTGAGGGCACGAGGCGAATTCCCCCCCATGTTCACAAACTTGTATGCCACCGGCGAAATAAGCGGGACTCTCGACGATACTTTGAAACGCCTCTTCGATTATTACCAGGATGACGCTGCCAGAAAAATGAAGGCGTTGGCCGAGTGGACGCCGCGTGTGATTTACCTCATAATTGTCCTTGTCCTTGCGTTTCAAATCATTTCGTTTTGGACGAATTACTATCAGTCCGTTATGGGACAATGACCTTTCCCGCGGACAACCGCTCGCTCCCACGCTCAATGAACATAGCTGAGATTCACTCGAACGAACGCCTGCGCCAACATCAGTTCCCGGTCACCCGCCGATCCGCATACTTCGCTCATGCCGGTGTTTGCCCCATCCCCCGGCGGGTGAGCGACGCCATTGCTGAATATGCCTCTTTGTGCGTACACGGCGATCAGGAAGATTTCACACCGGAAGAGTTGATCCCCAACACTCGCGCGCTCGCAGCCCGCTTGCTTGGCGTTCAACCGGACGAAATCGCACTCGTCGGCCCGACATCCGTCGCTCTCGGCTTGGTCGCAAGCGGACTTCCACTGAAACCCGGCGACAACGTCTTGATCCACTTCGACGATTACCCAAGCAATGTTTATCCATGGATGGCGCTTGCGCGGCGCGGCGTCGAGGTGCGCTCGCTCAAAACCGCCGAACTCGGCAGGATCGAGCCCGACACCGTCATGGACATGGTCGATAGCCGAACCAAACTGGTTGCGATTGCTTCCTGCCATTTTGTGTCCGGCTGGCGAATCGACCACGCCACCATCGGTCGCGCTCTTCGGGAACGTGGAATCTGGTTTTGCATGGATGCCATCCAGACGCTCGGCGCTTGCCCTGTCTCCGGGCCCGATGTCGATTTCATCGCCGCAGACGCTCACAAGTGGATGCTAGGACCGTGCGGCGCCGGCATCCTGTATGTCCGCAAGGAACTCCAGGAGATTCTGCAACCGAGTCTCCTTGGGTGGAACAATGTGCTGTGCCCGAACTTTGTTGCGCAGGACCGCATCGTGTTCCAGCCCGGCGCAAGGCGTTACGAAGCGGGCTCAGCCAACCTGCTCGGCTTGGTTGGACTCAAAGCCGCTCTTGAACTGCTGCTCGATGTCGGGATCGAAAACATCGCAGCAGAGCTCCGCAAACAACGCGAAAGGATCGCAACCGAACTGCAGTCGCGTGCATATCGCGTGCTCCATGCAACCGCTCCACCCACCAATACAGCCGGTATTCTGAGCTTTTATCGGCCAAACGTTGACTCGCTCACGTTGCACGCTCGCCTCGCAGAACGCGGGATCGTCACTTCCCTCCGATCAGACCGTTCGGGCCGGTTCTACGTGCGTCTCTCGCCACATTTTTACAACACCGACGCCGAATTTCAGCGGCTGTTCGACGAACTGTAACTCCTCAGCGCGGCGCAGCCGCAACCCAGCGCGGCGCAGCCCATGCGCGTCAGGCTAAGCTTTAGCACGGAACTGGCGGGCTGGCCTATTCCGCGTACGGCACAACAATAGTGTGTTTTTGTCTTCGACCAGCCATTTCATTTCCTCCCCTTTTTCGATTTCCAACGCTTCGGCCAGCACGACTGGCAAGTTCACGTAGTAGGACCGATTGGTTGGTCGTTCCACCTTTTGAACCTTGACGAGATAACCTGTGGTTTGCGCTTGTGCTGTCATATAGTATTAATACTATATACACCCAAAAACGATGACAACTCCAAAATTAGACCCTAACGATACCGACACCTTCTTCTCCGACCTTTGCCAACAAGCCCTGATCCGCCTCTCCCATCTCCACAACTTGGACGCCGAAGCCCTCGCCCGGACCTCCGGCTTCCTGGAGCGTTCCCCCCGTAAAATCCCGATGGACGACTTCCTCAAGGGCCTGCTGGCTGTCTGTCCCCAAACCAGCCTGTCCTTAGAGTACATCGCCGAGGTCATCGGCTTGGCCGCCCACACAACCTACACCAAGCAGTCTTTGTCTCAACGCCTCTCACCGGGATTGAAAACCTTCCTGGCCAGCCTGGTCACCGCCTTGTTCGGTCAACTGGATCAGAGCCTGGCCGTGGGAAAGGCCTTCGAAGCTTTCGGCCGCGTCCTGGTCCAGGACAGCACATCGGAGCGGCTGCCCAAGCACTTGGCGGCGCTGTTCCCCGGAGCGGGCAATCAGCATGGGCACGACTACGCCACGCTGAAAATCCAATGGATCACCGACCTCAAAAGCAGTGCGGTCGAGCACGTCTCCATTTCCGGCTTCACACGCAACGATCAAGCCGCCGCCCCGGACATCTTGGAGGTGGCTCGCCCGGGGGACTTGGTCCTGCGGGATCTGGGTTACTTCGTCCCTGCGGTCTTGGCCAAACTGGTCCAGCAGCACATCTTCTTCCTCAGCCGCTACCGCCATGGTGTTAATCTGTACGATCCCAAGACGGACAAGCCGTTGAATTTGAAGGCCCTTCTGAAGAGCTCGGGCTCCCTGGATTTGGAGGTACTTCTGGGACCGGAGCGGGTACCGGTGCGCTTGGTCGCGCTACCCGTCCCCGAGGAGGTGGCCAACCGGCGGCGACATAAAGCCAAGACCTCCGCCCACCGCCGTCGCCGCTCTCCCCCTGGCGCCGAGCACCTCTTCCTGATGGGCTGGAACCTCTTCGTCACCAATGTGTCAGCGGCGACTTGGCGCCCCAAAACCTTGGTCCTGGTCTATAGGCTGCGCTGGCGCATCGAGATCATTTTTAAAACTTGGAAGAGCCATCTTGGATTGCGCCAACTCAATTGCCGCACCGCCCCGCTGCTGCAACTGTCCCTATTGACCAAGTTACTGTTCTGCGCCTTGGTTTGCCATTTCACCGACCTGTTGGAGCTGGCTTGTGCCCCTGATGTGCATGTCAGTCTATTACGTGTCGGGCGCATTCTGGGGCAGTTCGGTTGCTGGTTTTCGGCAACAGTGCTTGGTATCTCGGTCGCTCGCTGGTTAGAGTTCAATCTCGCCCGGCATGCCTTTTACGAACGCCGACAAGACCGCAGTAACTACTATGAACTCCTCTCCCAAGCGGGCCGGCCCTTAGCCTGACGCGCATGGGCGCAGCCGCAACCCAGCGCGGCGCAGCCGCAACCAAACGTTCAAGGCGTAACCATTGCGCTGGTTGCAGGTGCAACGATGTGTTGCGCCGCGCTGCAGTGCTATCGAATCGGGTCGGACAACTCCGGTGACAAAGCCAGACGCCCCTGTTCGAGCCGCTCTTGCACAGGTGAGGTCCATTCGAATGCCGCATCAATCGCCCGGTGCATCGCTCGAAACCACCAACGTGCCCTGGCAATTTTGTTCTCCCGCGTCGGACGTGCGCTCGGAAGAGGCGGGTTGCCCAACGGCAACTCGAGTTGCAATTCCCGGTCCTGTTTTCTGCCAATTCTGCCAAACATAAGTTTCATCGGGAAAAAGTATCGCACAGGGGGTTGGACAAATGCTGTCCAAGCTGAAAATAAATCAAATGAACCTGTTTCGCCCAAAGACCGGGCCATGACGCTCCGCGGAGGTCGTGCCACACAATGCCCGCCAAAGCCGATCCGGTCGCCGCCAGTGGAGTTTCACCGGCTTTGACTTTCACCATAAGCCGGTCAAGAATATCCACGTGAAGATTCTTCGTCATACCGACCCTGACTTTGGCGCGCAGATCGAATCAATGAGCCGCCAGACAAGCCTGTTTGATCCGGCTATCGAACAACGCACACGCGATATCATCAACGCGGTGCGCGATGGGGGTGACGCCGCCTTGCTCGAACTGACTGCAAGGTTCGACGGCGCAAAATTGACGGCAGACCAGCTCGCAGTCACAGCGGCTGAGTTTTTCAACGCATCCGTAAAGGTCGGCAAAGAACTCCGGGAAGCGATGCGTCTTGCTTGCAAGAACATTGCCCGGTTCAGCAAACGGTCTCTGCGAAGAAGCTGGGTCGTCCGCAACGCCCAGGGCGCTCTTGTCGGCGAAAGGTACGATCCGTTCGAGCGCGTGGGTGTGTATGTGCCGGGCGGGACGGCGCCACTGGTGTCAACAGTGCTTATGACGGTCGTTCTTGCGCGAGTGGCTGGATGCCGGCAAATCGTGATGTGCACACCGTGCGGACCGGATGGGTCGATTGAACCTGCGCTTCTTGTGGCGGCAAAAATAGCGGGTGCAACTGAGATTTATCGCGTCGGCGGCGCGCAGGCAATCGCAGCCATGGCCATGGGAACAGAGACAATCAAACCAGTGCAGAAAATCTTCGGCCCAGGCAACGCATACGTCGTCATGGCCAAGAGATTGTTGTTCGGCCGCGTTTCGATCGATTTGTTGCCCGGTCCGAGCGAACTTTTGGTGCTGGCAGATGACTCGGCGAAACCCGCCCACGTCGCCGCAGACATGCTCGCACAAGGGGAACACGGGTCCGGTCACGAACGCGTTTGGTTGGTAACGCCTTCGTCACGGTTGATAACCGCCGTACAGCGCGAGATCGAACAAAGACTGCCGTCGCTCTCGAGACGGGAGTATATCAAGGAAGCCCTTGGCCGTGGCGGGTGGCTCGTTCAGGTCCGCGACATGGAAGGCGGCGTTGAAGTGGCAAACACTCTCGCGCCGGAACACTGCGAGATTATCGCCAAAAACGGTCGCCGTCTTGCAGCGCGGATTCTGACCGCCGGCGCAATTTTCCTTGGACAGTGGTCGCCGACAGCAGTAGGCGATTACCTTGCCGGTCCGAGCCACACTTTGCCAACCGGAGGTGCGGGACGCAGTTTTGGTGGTTTGGCCGCCGACCAATTCCAACGCAGAACAAGCATTGTCGAGTACAATCGTTCCGCACTTGCCAAATCTTTGCATCCGCTCGATGTCCTCGCCGGTCTCGAAGGACTTGAAGCGCATGCGGAGTCGGCAAAAGTACGGTTCATCCGAACCGGCTCACGGGCGAAAGGCATGTAGAGTTGCCACGCCAGCGAGTTTCGGAATGCCCTCAAGTTGATCAGAGTGACAAATTGCAGCTCCTCATCGCAGAACATCAGCATGAAATCGAAAAGAAAGTCTGACCGACCGATTTCGCTCATTCGGCCACTGGTGCGCAGGCTCAAAGCGTATGTTCCGGGCGAACAGCCCAAAACAGCCGGATTCATCAAGCTCAATACAAACGAAAACCCGTATCCGCCATCCCCGAAAGTTCTGAAAGCAATCAAGGCCGCCGTCGATGGACGATTGCGGTTGTACCCGAACCCGACAGCAGAACCGTTGCGACGCGAGCTTGCCCGGTTCCACGGCTGCAACCCTGAAAACATCATTGTCGGGAACGGGTCTGATGAACTCCTTGCCCTTGCAACGCGCGCCTTTGTTGAACCGCTGCCAGACCGCGCGCCGCACAGCGCAAGTTCTGTCAGAAGCCCGGGTCGAACAAACATCGCCCGGTCACTGGTTCAGTACTTTGTGCCAAGCTATTCCCTGTACCCGGTCTTGGCCGATATCCACGGCGCACAGCGCAACCCGGTCTCGCTCGCCCCAGATTTTGGTTTGCCAAACCCGAGCGCCCTCGATCGCGGCAAACGCTGGAACTGGAGCGCCGCGCTGACTTTCATTACCACCCCAAACGCGCCGACCGGTCGGGGTTACTCGACCGCCGAGCTCGAAAAGTTGTGTTCGAGAATCAAGGGCGTTGTTGTCCTCGACGAAACCTACGTCGATTTCGCCCCTGAAAACGCCCTCGAGCTGGCCTTCAGGCATCCTCACGTTCTTGTCTCGCGCACATTCTCGAAGGCGTACTCTTTGTGCTTCCAAAGAGTGGGATACATGATTGGACACCCCGACCTGATCGGCGCATTGCTCAAAATCAAGGATAGTTACAACGTCAACGGACTCGGACAGGTGGCCGCCTTGGCCACTTTGGATGACATCGAGTATTATCGCGCCAATTTTCGCCGAATTATTCAAACTCGAGACCGGTTGTGCGAAGCGCTAACGCAAATCGGATTCGAAGTATATCCGAGTGCAACCAACTTTATCTTCACCAAACCGCCACGCTTTCCTGCGCGCGACTGGCTCGAACACCTCAGAGAACGCAAAATCCTGGTTCGCTGGTTCGACCTTCCAGAAACCCGAGAGTTCCTACGTATTAGCATCGGAAGCGAAGCTGAAACAGACAGGCTCATTGCGGCGGTGGCAGAAATAATCAAGATGGGTTGTCGGGCTGCTTGATTTGTTGACAATTCTGGCGCCACGCGTAAACAAATGTCAAATAAGCTTGACACCAAAGAACGGTTCGTGAAATAAAAGGGGCGTATTTACGGCACATTGCAGAGAGATAAGCAATGATTCGACAGAAAAATACAGCGGGTTGCGACTGCTAATTCAAATATGAAGTGCGACTGGAAAACGAAATCTCTGTTCACTCTCTCCCTCCTCGCAGCTTCCCATGCGGTGGGAGCAAGTTATTCTTATGGGCCAGCGGCTTACCCAGCGGCCGGAAATGGTGATTATACGGACATTGATGGAATACTTTACTCTGACTACAAAAGTTTTGATTGGTCCGGAGTTAGCTTGGCAGTCGAAAAATTCAATAGTTCACTCGGCGAACTCCAATCTGTGAGTCTGCTATTCAAAGCTGAGGTCGCTGGAAGCGGCGGAGCGGAAAATTGGGGCGAAGGGGCAGCCACAATAACATTTAAGTTGGCGGCAGATCTATCTCTCAAGAAGCCTGACGGCTCCGCTATTATTACGCTTAACCTTTCGGACACAAGTTATTCAAAAGAATGCACCGCGTATGACGGGACCACCGATTACGGAGGAACATCTGGTTTAAAGGTTGAAAATTATACCGTCATTGGTCAAGGCGGAACAACCCTGACGCTTGCGAGTGATTTGCAGTTGTTCATAGGCGAGGGTACGATATCCCTGCCAGTCAGTGCAATAGGGCGGAGCGGTTTCTCTGGTTCAGGTAACATGTTGGTGCAGGTACAATCAGGAGGAAAGGCTTCCGTCACGGTGACCTATAGTTATGCTCCCGTCGCCGAGCCATCATCGGCCGGTTTGGCTACCGGTATCGGGCTGATCGGCCTCACAGGTTGGCGTCGAACGCGGCGGCTCGTAATAAAGCCTGCATGGTGCAAACGCGGCTGAATTTCGCTGTGCGTTCACAGCGTGCCCGTTAGCCCTATTTCGTCGACCTTGTAACGAGACGTTGCCGGATCGTTCTGTGGAGCTGATGGCGGGTTTCCGGACGCGATCTATTCTCGCCAGCGATCCCCATCCCTGCCTGCACCGCAGTCAGTTGGGGGAACCAAGCC
>Ga0078972_1013250_pt1 | contig 13710 bp, 9 predicted proteins | sample YelNatPaOPGAMG01_FD_67568 | JGI IMG/M metagenome (GOLD analysis project Ga0078972, IMG submission 67568) | Hot spring thermophilic microbial communities from Obsidian Pool, Yellowstone National Park, USA - OP-RAMG-01 (SPADES assembly) (version 2) | ecosystem: Environmental > Aquatic > Thermal...
GATTAATGCAGGTCAGCATACTGTATCCTCTTCGGTTCCTGTTGGAATAGTTGTTTATGGTTATGCGAGATATACATCATATGCCTATCCGGGTGGGCTGAATCTGATTCCAATCAACAAGTAATAGTTTTCTCCCGAAACTGCTGATGCAGATTACAACTAAATAATAGGAACAAAGATAATTTGTAAAGATTTAGTTATTAGTGGTATTTTCGTTGGGTGCACAGCAATAAAGTAAAGTGCAAAGATTAAAAGTTAAAATTCCCCTCTGATAAAGGGGTGGCTGCCTAAATAAATGGATAAGTAGGAATTGGGAAATAGGTAAGCTAAGTTTTTATCTGAAAGAAATGTGGCTTTATAAGTAAACGGTTAGATGGATAAGTTGTGAAAAATGTTTATAAAAAACAGAAATTACATCCTAACTTGCTGAAGTCACAGAATCTACAAATTTAATGGACAGAAATGTTTTACAATTACAATTGGAACTGAATGATTACGATAATTTATTGTTTATTATTGAAATTTTTAGTATAATCTTATCATTATACGGAGGAAGTATTATGAATAGAAATCTGCTGATTGTTTTTATTTCGTATATAATGTTAGTCATTCTATCCTGCTCCGATACTCCAAAAGGGGAAATCACAGATAATGATGGAGGGACTACAACGAGGTGTTCTTATAATTCTGAGTGTAAAGCAGACGAGTACTGCAACACCACGCTGAACAAGTGTGTAAAGAGGGAGAGTAAAGACAGTGGAGGGCGCAAGATATGTAATCCTGGGGACAAGGGATGTTATAATCAGTATCTATCTGTTTGCAATGAGGACGGGACGGAGTGGGAGATTACGCCGTGTAAGAGTGGAGAGTACTGTGAGAATGGGGAGTGTACGAGTGCGAAGTGTATACCCGGGGAGAGGCAGTGCACATCAGATGGGAAGTTACAGATATGCAATGCAACGACGAAGAAGTTCGACACATTCAACTGTCCTGCGAACACATACTGTTTGAACAATGTATGTATAAATGTAATCTGTGTGAAGGGGGAGACGAGGTGTAGTGGAGACGGGAGGTTGCAGACCTGCAACGAGAAGGGGACGGGATTTGTAACTACAGATTGTCCGAAGAATCAGATATGTGATTTGAATGGATGCAAGGATATAATCTGCAAGCCGAACACGACGGAGTGTAGTGAAGACGGGATGTTTCTAAAGAGTTGCAACAATGCGGGGACGAACTGGGATGTAAGGAGTTGTGGAGCAGGGTATGTATGTGATAGGGGAGGCAGCGATGGGAATGGGGATCCGATCTATGCGTGTTTGAAGCAGCAGTGTATACCGAAGACGGAGAGGTGTTCGCCGGACAATAAGGAGGTGCAGGTATGTGATGATAAGGGGGCGAACTATGTGAGGAAGGAGGATTGTGAGGGGAAGAATGCGGTATGTATAAATAATCAATGTGTACCGAGGATATGTCAGCCGAATTATCAGGAGTGTGATACGAACAATGCGAATACTTTGAAGATATGTAATGAATTGGGAACTGAGTGGAATCTGAAGGGATGCGGAGCTGGGATGGTGTGTGTGGGGAACAGTTGTATTGTGAAGGTATGTTCGAGTGGGTATAAGAAGTGTGATGGGAATAAGGTGGTGAAGTGTAATGCGAATGGGACGGGATTTGATGAAGTGGAGGAGTGTACGGATCCTAACAATGTAGGGAATCACTGTGAGAATGGGAGGTGTATGACACTGTGTGATAAGGCAGAGGCAGAGAAGTCATACATTGGTTGTGAATACTGGCCAACGGTGACGATGAATTCACAACTGGGTACAGGATTCAGCTTTGCCATTGCCATTTCGAATACTCAAAAGTATGTTGCAAACATTTCCATTTATAGAGGAAATAATGTAGTCTCTACAACAACAGTAAATCCAAATGAAGTAAAGACGGTAGTACTTCCGTGGATTAACGAATTGAAACTCACATATAGATCGGAGGCGTCTATAAAACTTGCGAACGGTGCATACAGGCTGGTGAGCAATATTCCTGTAACTGTATATCAGTTCAATCCGTTAGAATATCAGGTAGGTTCAAACTATACCTATACCAATGATGCATCAATATTACTACCCACGAGTGCCCTTGGATACAGGTATTACATTTATTCCTATAAAAATCTTTCAGTAAACACGGGTGGTTCGGTCATAGGCTCTCCCTCCGGTTTTGTAATTGTTGCAACAAAGGATAGCACCAATGTCAGTATAAACTTTTCGTTCAATACTCTTTCAGGGAGTGGTTTGCCTGCATATTCAAAGGGTCAAACGGCTAATATAACATTAAATAAGGGCGAAGTGATACAGATTGCCGCTGCAATGCCTACTACCTGTCCAAGCTGGCAGGGGGATGGGAGTGGGTATTCATACTGTGATCTTGGGCAGGACTATGATGCGACCGGAACATATATTCAGTCGGATAAACCGATAGCTGTATTTGGAGTGCACAACTGTGCTTTTATTCCATTTAATCGCTGGGCCTGTGACCATATGGAAGAGAATCTGTTCCCTGTAGAGATATGGGGAATGAACTATGTGATTACCCATACCATTTCAAAACAGAACCCTCCTGAGCCTAATCTATACAGAATAATCTCTGCCTTTGATAATAATACGATAACATTTAATCCATCAAGCGTACAGCCCTCGAGGACATTGAATAAGGGACAGTGGTTCGAATTCTATTCAACTGCTGACTTCGAGGTAAAGGGGACGGCTGCGTTCTCGGTAGCTCAGTATCTCGTTGGAGAGGATTATAACGGATACAATGCTCATACCTCTGATATGGGAGACCCTGCAATGTCCCTTGGTGTTCCTGTAGAGCAGTATAGAGACTATTACAATTTCCTGACGCCTGCGACTTACACTGAATCCTATGTTAATATTACAGCCCCTTCTGGACAGCAGGTGCTACTGGATGGTTCTCCTGTAAGCGGTTTTACACCCATTGGAAGCGGGAAATATTCTGTTGCAAGAGTTAAGATTAATGCAGGTCAGCATACTGTATCCTCTTCTGTTCCTGTTGGAATAGTTGTTTATGGTTATGCGAGATATACATCATATGCCTATCCGGGTGGGCTGAATCTGATTCCAATCAACAAGTAATCAGATAAATATAATTCTATTTCAACTTGACGAGAAGACTGGTTGATTTTATAGTACAGTGGTGTCATAACCCTATATAGAGGAGAGCATTATGCCTACATATAAAGACGCCGGAGTAGATATAGATTCAGGTGATAAGTTCGTAGATATCATAAAAAGAGATGTAAGATCTACATTTTCCAGAAATGTCATTGGTGGACTTGGTGGATTTGCCGCCCTGTACAGGATTTCATCAAAGGGGATGAAAGAACCTGTTCTGGTCTCTTCCACCGATGGGGTTGGGACAAAACTAAAGTTTGCATTTTTGACTGGTGTGCATAATACAGTCGGGATAGACCTCGTTGCTATGTGTGTAAATGACCTGATTGTGTGCGGGGCAAGACCCTTGTTTATGCTGGACTATTTTGCAACAGGCAGGTTGTCCCTTGAGGTGGGGAGGGAGGTAATTAAGGGGATTGTTGTGGGTTGTAAAGAGGCGGAGTGTGCCCTCGTCGGTGGGGAGACGGCAGAGATGCCATCTTTTTATCAGGATGGGGAGTACGACCTTGCAGGATTCGTGGTGGGTATTGTGGACAGAAAGAAAATAATCGATGGCAGAGATGTTGAGGTTGGGGATGTACTGGTAGGGGTAGAGTCCAGTGGTATTCACAGCAATGGGTATTCCCTCGTGAGGAAGATATTTTTCGAGATAAAAAGGTTTAATAAGGATACTGTGGTAGAGGGTTTTAAGGGACCTTTTGTGAATACGATTATGAAACCTACTATTATATATGTTAGACCCGTCCTCGAGGCCATCAGGAGGTTCAGGATAAAGGCAATGGCTCATATCACTGGTTCAGGTATACCGGGGAATATACCGAGGGTCCTCCCTGAGGGGACTATAGCGGTCATCAAGAAGGGGAGTTTCCCTGTACTACCCATCTTCAGATGGATTCAGGAGAATGGGAATGTGCCAGAGGAGGATATGTATAACACCTTCAATATGGGGATTGGGTATGTATTCGTAGTTGATAGATCTGTTTCGAAGAGGTTGATAAGGATGCTCAACTCTAAGTATCGGCTCAGGGCATATGAGATTGGTGAGATAGTAAAGGGGAGGGGAGAGGCGAGGGTAGAGTTAGTATAGAATTATGTCACTAAGTAGATTTGATACATTGATTGTAGGAGATGATCTGAGCGGTATACTGACTGCTAATCTGCTTACACATTACGGATATAATGTAGTTCTGTTGCATAATTCTCCTCCCGTTGACAGGTATGGGTATCAGGGTTATGTATTGCCTGTATCTCCATATATTTTACCGCCTCTTGAATTCGGAGAGTTGATGTCTCAGATAAAGAAATACCTCTCCATCTCCCAGATAGAACTGGAAAAGGAATCGGAGAGGGTTGAGAAGTTTCAGTTTGTGACGAGGAGGCTGAGGCTGGATATTCATACGAGCGTGGAGGACAACGCTGAGGAATTCCTGTGTGAAATTGGGCGAGATAAGGAGAAGACAAAGAGAGATTTCTCCCATTTTGGCAGGCTTCTCAAGAATGTTATTACGCTGTTCAACAGGCACTATCCGTATCCACCTTACTCCTTCTGGGATAAAAGAAGGGTGGATTTTGAGGATATGCAGGACCTTCTGGGGGAGGGATCTTACTTTGACAGGATTGAGGATGAGAGGGAGGTACTCTCCTTTAAGACCATGCTCAATTTTATTCAGAATTGCTCACCCGAAAATACCACTGTGTTGCAGCAATCCCTCATAGGGCTAATACCCGTAAATAACTGGATACTGATGTCCTCCATCGAGAGGCTGAAGTCCATATTGATAAAGCGACTTGAGGAGAAGGGGGTCCTGATACTCTACAATAATAATGGGGGGTATCATATTGAGAAGAGAGGTTTTGGACATTATTTGAAGAATCTCAGGAATAATAATAGTGTGAGGATAGAGTCTGTAGTCCTGTCTACGGAGTTTGACAATCTCACCCGTATAATCCCCGACAGGCTTCTTTTACGTCTGAATGTCGAAAGGCAGGACTACCTTTTAAGGTATACTACCAATTTTGTTGTGGCCTCGAAGGGGATTCCAGAGATTGCCGCAAAGGTGATATTTTATAAAGATGATTCGAATGTGGATATCACCCGAAACTCCTATCAGATTACGATTACCAAGTGTATGAGGAATCGGGCGTTAATAAAAGAGAATGCGGTAGTATCCGTCACATTCTATATAAGGCCCGAAGACTATGTAAAGAAGAATAGTGAGGCTCTGAATGGAAGGGCTAAGGGGGTTTTGTTGAGAGTATTTCCATTTATGGAAGAGTCTATCCTTAATGTATCCTCAGTACTTGACTCTGAAGCCCTCTTTGATGTCCATATGAACGAGATAACTCACAATGACTTTAAGCCATCTCAATATCTTATGGTTCACAATGACTTAAAAGATGGGATACTGCTGAGGGATATGAAGACGGGGATAAAGAATTTTATCTTTGGGAGTTCCTCCATATTCCCCTCGTTGGGGATTTACGGAGATTTTATGACCTCTGTACGTGCCTCTGAGATAATTACGAAGAATATCCTTGGGAGGTAATCGCTTGGGAAAAAGGATTGTGGCGAAAAATGGCAGGTTCTTTCCCCTCGGTGCCACCCCGATAGAGGGGGGAGTAAATTTTGCCATCTACTCAAAATATGCTAAGGCGGTTGAACTCCTCCTCTTTGATAATGTGGATGACCCTCGTCCTTCCTGTTCATTTGTATTGAAGAATCGTACGATGAATGTATGGCACATATTCCTTGAGGGTGTGAGGGAAGGGCAGTTATATGCATACAGGGTATACGGAGATTATGAGCCAGAAAAGGGTCTCAGGTTCAATCCGAATAAGTTATTGATAGACCCTTATGCAAAGGCAATTATAGGGGATTATGAATTGGAGGGGGACCACTATGGTTATGATATCAACTCTATCAGAAAGGACCTCTCCTTTTCCACCACTGATAATACGAAGTATGCCCCTAAGTGTGTAGTAATTAAGGATGATTTTAACTGGGAGGGAGACAGACACCCGAGGGTCCCATTGAATGAACTGGTGATATATGAGACCCATATTAAAGGTTTGACAGCACATAGTAGTTCAAAAGTGAGATTTCCGGGTACCTATCTGGGTGTTATAGATAAGATAGATTATTTTAAGAAATTAGGGATAAATTGTGTGCAGTTTCTGCCAGTTCACCATTCCCATCAGGATATTTTCCTGAGGAAGAAGGGGCTATCAAATTACTGGGGGTATAATACCCTTGGGTATTTTGCCCCTGATATCAGGTTTTCGACCCGTTCTTATACAGGGTGTCAGGTAAATGAATTCAAGGAGATGGTAAAGGCTTTACACAGGGCGGGTATTGAGGTGATACTGGATGTGGTGTACAATCATACCTGTGAGGGGAATGAACTGGGTCCCACTCTCTGTTTCAGGGGGATTGACAACCTCACATATTACAAATTGAAGGAAAACAAAAGATATTACGAGGATTATACCGGCTGTGGTAACACCCTCAACTTTGACGACCCGCAGGTTATAAAACTTGTGATGGACTCTTTAAGATACTGGGTAGTGGAGATGCATGTGGATGGTTTCAGATTTGACCTTGCCTCTGTGCTCGGAAGGAGCAACGGGAGGTTTTCGCAGTTGAGTTCATTCTTTGTGGCAGTCCATCAGGACCCAATACTTTCGACGGTGAAGCTTATCGCAGAGCCCTGGGATATAGCCCCTGAGGATTCTTATCAATTGGGTAATTTCCCTCTCAACTGGTTCGAGTTGAATGGGAGATTCAGGGATACAGTGAGGAGGTTCGTAAAATCGGACCCGGGGATGATAGCAGATATGGGTTATCGACTCACAGGTAGTTCTGATCTCTATGGTGCCAGCGGGAAAACCCCCTCTCACAGCATAAACTTTGTCACCTCCCACGATGGATTTACCTTAAATGACCTGGTCAGTTATTCTCGAAAGCACAATGAGGCAAACCTCGAGGATAACAGGGATGGATTTGATATGAATTTCTCGTATAACTGGGGTGTGGAGGGAGAGACGCAAGATGAGAATATCCTGCGGCTCAGGGACAGATTGATGAAAAATTTTATCTTTGTTTTGATGCTCTCTCAGGGGGTCCCTATGCTGTTAGGTGGCGATGAGTTCAAGCGAACCCAGAAGGGGAATAATAATGCATATTGTCAGGACAATGAGATATCTCATTACAACTGGGAATTGTTGAAAAAGAATCAGCAATTCTTTGAGTTTGTAAGGAGGTGCATAAAGCTCCGTAAGGATAATCCTCACTTCAAGAGGCCATACTTTTTTGACGAAGTTCGTAAGGTAGATGAGTATCACTTCACTGTAAAATGGTACGATGAGAATTTAAGGCCTCCTCAGTGGAATAAGGAGGATGAATACTCTCTCTCGTTCTTGATTGAGGGGTGTGTGTGTGATGAGGCAGGGAAGAGAGTGAATAAAGATTTCTTCATAATTTTGAACTCCTACTGGGAGCCGAAGTTGTTTAAGGTGCCAAAGGTGAGGTTTAGCAGGTGGTACAGGATAATCGACACGAGCCTCGAATTCCCATATAATATAGTGGAAGACGAGAGGGAATACCCGATTGATGTCACCAGCGGGTATTATGTACAATCCCGCACTTTCGTCTGTCTTATGAGGTATGATGAGAGATAATCAGAAAGGAGTTTATCTATGAGACTGGCAATTATAGGGACGGGTTATGTGGGGCTTGTAACAGGTGCCTGCTTTGCAGAGATGGGTAATATTGTGTGGTGTGTGGATAAGGACAAAAAAAGACTTATGGAGCTAAAGGAGGGCAGGGTGCCCTTTTATGAGCCTCAATTGAGTGAGATAGTGAGCAACAACTTCAGAGAGAAGAGGCTTTTATTTACGGACGATTATAAAAAGGCCATTCCTGATGCCGATGTGGTTTTTATCTGTGTTGGTACACCTCCGAGGGAGGATGGCTCTGCCGATTTGCAGTATGTCCTAAATGCGGCATCTGAGATGAAGCCCCTCTTAACAAATAATACGATTGTGGCTATCAAAAGTACGGTCCCTGTGGGTACATGTGATATGGTGGAGGATTTATTGAATAAAGGGAGGAAAAAGAAGATTGTTGTAGTATCCAATCCCGAGTTCCTGAAAGAGGGTGATGCAGTCAGGGACTTTATGTATCCCGACAGGGTAGTAGTAGGGACCGAGGATGAGAGGGCACGTAAGGTCTTTCTGGAGTTGTATTCCCCTTATACTAAGAGAGGACAGGCGATAATCTTTATGAAGCGTCGCTCCTCAGAACTCACGAAGTATGCAGCAAACTCCTTCCTCGCCCTCAGGGTCTCTTTCATAAATGAGATCTCGATGCTCTGTGAGCGTATAGGTGCCGATGTGGAAGAGGTGAGACGGGGGATAGGTACGGACAGGAGGATTGGTATGCAATTTATGTACCCTGGAATTGGATATGGTGGTTCCTGCTTCCCTAAAGATGTGAAGGCCCTGATAGAACTGGGGAAGAGATACAATATGGATATCAGCACGGCGAGGGTGACTGACAGGATTAATCAGTTGCAGAGGGAGAACTTCTTTAAGAAGATATTGAACAGGTTTGGTGGGAGGCTTACGGGGCTTGTCTTTGCTATAGAGGGGGTATCATTCAAGCCGAATACAGACGATATCAGAGAGGCACCGTCGCTATATGTCATAGCAAGGATACTCGAGGCGGGTGGTAAGGTAAGGGTGTTTGATCCCATTGCTCTGAAGAATTTTATGGATTACTCCGGTCTCTATACAGGGGAGAACAAAAGGAGAATATATATCGCAAAGGACTATTACGATGCAGCAAGATCGGCTGATGCCCTTGTGCTAATTACAGAGTGGAACGAATTCAGGAGACCCGATTATAGACGCCTGAGTAAGATCATGAGGAGAAGGATAATATTTGACGGGAGGAATATTTATACAAAGGAGGTACTCCTTGAGAATGGTTTTGAGTACTTTGGGGTTGGAATCTAATAGCGGGGGTGAGATATGAGGATATTAGTCACAGGTGGTGCAGGGTTTATAGGTTCTCATTTGTGCAATAGACTTGTAAATGATGGTCATTATGTTATCTGCCTCGACAATCTCTTCTCTGGCTCAAAGGATAATATCTATCATCTCTTAAAGAAGAGGAACTTTGAGTTTATAAGGCACGATATCACCATCCCCATCCTTCTGGAAGTGGATATGATATTCAATCTCGCCTGTCCTGCGTCTCCCATCCATTATCAATTCAATCCTGTAAAGACGATTAAGACGAATGTCCTGGGTATGCTCAATATGCTGGGTCTTGCAAAGAGGGTGAAGGCTCGAATCCTTCAGGCCTCCACGAGCGAGGTATATGGAGACCCCACTGTCCATCCTCAGAGGGAAGACTACTGGGGGAATGTGAACCCCATAGGACCGAGGGCCTGTTATGACGAGGGGAAGAGGTGTGCCGAGGCGCTCTGCTTCTCATATCACCATCAGAATGGAGTAGATATAAGGGTGGTGAGGATATTCAATACCTATGGACCCAATATGCTACCAAATGATGGGAGGGTGGTATCCAATTTCATTGTACAGGCATTAAAGGGTGAACCATTGACAATCTACGGTGATGGGAGGCAGACCCGCTCATTCTGTTATATTGACGACCTCATCGAGGGGATGGTCAGATATATGTTTGCAGAGCCTTCAAAGAATATCTCAAGGGAGGATCTCGCAGGCCCGATCAATCTGGGGAATCCCTCTGAATTTACTGTGCTCGAACTGGCTAATCTGGTATTGAAACTCACAGGGTCAAAATCGAAGATAGTTTATAAGCCACTCCCTCAGGATGACCCTGTTAGAAGGTGCCCAGATATATCAAAGGCAAAGAGAATTATTGACTTCAGTCCAGAGATAAAACTCGAAGATGGCTTAAAGAGGACCATAAAGTACTTTAAGAAGATTGTAAAGAAGTGAGAAATGTCAAAGGGCATTAAGAGATTCCATCCAAAGAAGTCCTGGGGACAGCACCTCCTCGTGGACCCCTATGTGCTGGATTCGATAGCCTCGAGTGTACAATCTGAAAATAATATCTTAATCGAATTTGCCTCAGGAACCGGGAATCTGACTGAGTATCTCCTGAGTAAGGGTTATAGAGTAATAGCAATTGAGATGGAGAGAGAGGCGGTGACAGCACTCAAGGAGAGGTTTAGTGGAAAGGAGGGGATAGAGATTCTCGAGGAGAATATGATGAAGTTCGATTTTGAACTCTATTATAAGAGATATGGAAGAATGACGGTAGTCGGGAATCTCCCTTATAATCTGTCCAAGGTGTTTTTATTCAAGGTATTTGATAATTCCCCTTTTGTAAAGGATGCCTATCTGATGTTTCAACTGGAGGTGGCGAGGCGAATAGTCGCCGATGTGGGTGAGAAAGAGTGGAGCCCTATGTCTGTCTTTGCGAGGATACTCTCCGAGCCAGAGATTGTGATGGTTGTAAAAAGGGGGAGCTTCTTCCCGCCTCCTAAGGTAGAGTCTGCACTGGTACATTTAAGATTTAATAGTGATGAGAACACATTTAATTTCTACAAAAGATATAACAGGTTGATTCAGGAGGTATTCAACTATAGCAGGAAGACCTTGAAAAGCATCATCAGGCTCAGATTTGGAGATGAGTACATCCAGAGGCTTGAAAGAGTCCTCGATCTATCGAAGAGACCACAAAACCTGACACTTAATGAACTAAAAATAATCTGTGAGGTGATTGATGAATAAATCCCTGATTATGGTTTGTATCCTGACTGCATTTATTTCCTGCAGTAAGCCCTCCATTCCCTCTGCGAACAAGAAGTCATCTTCCTATGAAGATAATAGATATTCGAGGATAGAGTATCGAATAGATGCCCACGCCCATATAGGGTATGACGGGTTCGACCGTGCCATCAGGATTATGGACCTCGCCGGCATCAGGAGGCTTGTAAACCTGAGCGGAGGAATCCCTGGTTATGACTTTGAGGTGATGCAGACCCTCTCTAAGATGACGAATAATCGGATAGTCAATTTTGTGAATATCAACTGGCATTATGTAGACTATCCCGATGCCTTTCAGAAGATGAACATCAGGAATTTAAATCGGGCTAAGGCAATGGGTGCAAAGGGGTTGAAGATATTCAAATCCCTTGGATTGGGAATCAGGTACGGAGATGGGAGGCTTATGCGAATAGATGATGAGGTACTGGATCCGATATGGAGGGAGTGTGGGAAACTCGGGCTTCCTGTATCAATCCATTCGGCAGACCCTGTGGCATTTTTCAAGCCGTTTACACCGGATAATGAAAGGTATATGGAGCTCCTGGCTCACCCGTCCTGGTCTTTTTACGGAGGGGATTATCCCACCTTCGAAGACCTGATTAGTCAACTGGAGAATGTAATAAAAAAGCATCCAGAGACTACCTTCATCGGGGTTCATTTTGGCAACTATGCCGAAAATCCTGATTATGTAGGGGAGATGCTCGATAGGTACCCAAATTATTATATCGATATTGCTGCCCGTGTACCAGAGTTCGGGAGGCACAATGCAAAGAAGATGCACGACTTCTTTATAAAGTATCAGGACAGGATACTATTTGGAACCGATATTGGGATTCACTCGGACAGCCTGTGGCTTGGTTCAAAGGGGTTTGAGGAGGAGCCCACAGACGAGGATGCAGTGGAATTCTATAGAAAGCATTATAAATATTTTGAGACCTCTGCAGTTCAAATGGAGCATATGACACCCATTCAGGGTAACTGGAAGATAGATGCTATTGACCTCCCCGATGACATACTTGAGAAACTCTATTACAAAAACGCCGAGAAGGTCATTGGCATAACACTTATGGGCAATGAGTAAAAAATTTGATAATTTAATCGGGTCTATTATAATAATCGTATGAGCTTACTGAAGTCATTATATTCAATCGCCATCCTCGGTTTTCTATTCCTGATACACCTCATAAAATATCCACTCAGGAAACTGGCAAGTAGTGACGATTTTATTATGAGATTTAAATCTGATGGGATAGATAGGATAGACAGGGAGAGACTTGATATACTACTCGAGTCATCAAATTGTATATCCTGTAATCTCTGTTCGGGTTTTAATGCGATGATGGGGAGATCCATTGATAACCCGGATATATGTTCACGTCTTATAAGAGACCCGATGAGATTCTCGTATCTCTCTGATAAATCGCACTCTATCCAGGACGGTGTCTATAGTAGATATTGCCCGTATGGTATAGATATAAACAGGGTATCTCGTCTAATTTCCCGTTGAGGAGGATGTTGTGCTCTGTAAAAAGTGTGGCAGTTACAACCCCGATGGCTCTGAATTTTGCAGTGTATGCAAGGAGCCACTTCTCGTAAAGAGCCCCTCCTCTATAAGGCAGAAGATAGATGCAGATAAACTCCTTTTACAGATAAAGAGCACATTAAGTGACAGGTATTTTATCACTCGTTTTATAGGAGAGGGGGCTTTTGCTCAGGTCTATTATGCCATAGACAAGGCTACGAACACAGGTGTGGCGTTAAAGGTATTCAAATCTTATGTTTTCAAGAATGAAGATGAGATGTCCCGACTCGTCTGGGGGGTCAGGGGGATTAAGGATATTTCCCATCCGAATCTCGTGAGGATATTTGATGCGGATATCGCTGAGGAGGGGTGGGTATTTGTCTCGATGAAATTCATCTACGGGATGTCTCTTTTGAATACAATAAGGCTCAGGGTAGAGGTTGGGAAGCCCTTCAGTTTTGAGGAGATAGAACCCCTCTTCTATCAGATGGGGGAGATCTTAAATGAGATGCACCCTACCATCTGCCACGGGGACTTCAAACCCTCCAATATCATAATTCAACCCGACTACATAAAACTCACAGATGCGACTATCTTGAGTTATATAAACCTCTCCAACTGCTTGAAGGAATTAAAGTCTGACCCCCTGAGTATATACCTCGCCCCTGAGGTGTTAGAGGGTGGTGAGCCATCCTACAGGAGTGATATATTTTCCTGCGGAAGGATATTGAGGACCCTTCTCTCGGGATCCGAGAGTGTGGATCTGGATAAAGTGGAACTGTTCAAATATAATAAGGAGATTGATAACAGGCTGAAGGGGTTGATAAAGAAGGCCACTTCCAGTGACCCGCTGGCGAGGCATAATGACATAAATGAATTTAATTCCGAGCTATTCGATATCCTTGCTGCCTATAATGAATTGCCCCAGAATATTAAGGATGAGTACCATCAGAGTATCTCTGCTGTTGAGGCTAAATTTACTCACATCAGACAGAGACAGGGTATAGACAGAGAGGTAAAAAATGAGAAGGAAAAGACAAAATCCAAAAAGGGTATCATAATTCTAACGCTGGTTATTACATTTCTGGTGTTGTTGATTGGGTTTTTTGTATTCAAGGACAGGATTTTTTTAGAAGAAAAAAGATATATTATATCATATGACATCTCAGA
>Ga0078972_1013251_pt1 | contig 13710 bp, 27 predicted proteins | sample YelNatPaOPGAMG01_FD_67568 | JGI IMG/M metagenome (GOLD analysis project Ga0078972, IMG submission 67568) | Hot spring thermophilic microbial communities from Obsidian Pool, Yellowstone National Park, USA - OP-RAMG-01 (SPADES assembly) (version 2) | ecosystem: Environmental > Aquatic > Thermal...
TTTCTGTCCCACTCTATGCCTGAATTATACGGCGGATCAGCTATTACCAAGTCAACACTTTCATCAGGGAAACTTTTTAATACTTCTATCGCATCCCCTTTATACAGAACACCTAACTCCGATCTAAAATACTCCACCACCTTCCCAACCTCCTCCCTTCTTACCCCACTTTTTAAAAAATTCTTCCCATCCTCTCACTTTATAATCATCCCATTTTCTCTCATACCACCACTCTTCTATCTTTTCTTCAAACACTTCAGGCTGAGACATTAACTCAAACTGACCTTGCTTCCACTCCTTACACACCATAAATACTGCTCCAGCCACAGCATCAGCTATATCTTTACTACCTCCAGTAGGATGATCTACCTTCTTGCCATCCCACTCCAGCCCAAACAACTCTCTTCTATACACTACATTTTCTACATGCTTTATCCTCCTTTCAAAATACAAAGTCACTAAATTCCTATATGCCTCGTCCGTCTTATCTACTGATAACTTATCAACCTGAAATCCTCTCCTCTGCAAAAGCTGTATCATATCCACTGATTGGAAACTATCAAAAGTTACCTTCACTACATTTACACCACTATCCTTCAACCACACTAAAAACTCCCTTATTTTCCATAACGGCACTTCATCATCTACATATCTCTTATTCGGCTCTATACCTACCATCCACTCAACTTCCACAACTGGCAAATCACCTAAATCCGTCTTCTTTATACCTATCACCTTCGCACACGCCATTCCCGTTCTATCACCCTTTATACCTAAGTCTACATGAATATACCGAGGGACATCCCTATCTACCACCAAATCCAACCTAAACATATCTTGAAGCCTCACCTCATCCTTGCTACTCAACTGCACTACATCATCCTTAAATATCTTTGGCTTCTGCACCAACGCTTCATCATAAGCAAGCATTGACCTAAACAACTTATTCTCACCTCCTACACTCACTCCTAACACATCCTTCAACGCCCTATAAATATCCTCTTCAAACGCCCTCCTAAAATCAACAGGCACTTCCTTGAAATAAGCCCTATACTCCACTGGAACCACATTCTTTACTGAATATTTTACAGGATATTTCCTCACCTCCTCAATAATGCTACCACCTACCTTAAACCACCCTAGCACCTCCACTAAATCCTCTATCGTATCTATTATCTTTGGTCTACTAAACTCTGTTCCTGTAAACACAACAAAACTATCACTACTATAATGATGTCTCTTCAGCTCATACCCTACTACCGACACTACCAACACATCATCTAAACCACTCACTTTCCTTACCCTTTCCTCTACAAAACTGCTAAGTTCCTCTGCTGAACTTACAAGCACGGATAACCCTCTATCCTTGCCATCAACCACAAACCTGCTCTTCCTCCTCTCTATTATCGCCGTATACAAAGTTCTTGCCTTCTCCAACGGATCTTTAGCTTTCAGGAAATTAGCCTCATCAAGCACTGCTCCCAACAGTGCTAATCCAAGCTGGTGAGTAAACTCACTACCAGTATAAACCGACATCCTCGGAAACCTAATCTCTGAATTCATCTCTTTATCTCTCATATACTCTTCACGAAAATATGGAGTCGCATCTATCATATCCCTCAACATCGCAAACCCTGTCCATGCTGCCTGCTTCAATGTCACTGTAAAATACATAAAAGCTATCCTCGTTCCTACCAACATCTTAAATAGTGCCTCAGGATTTTTATAACAACTCAACTCATACAACTTCCTCATAAGTAGCGCATTAGCAAAGGTTGTCTTTCCTCCTCCTATACTACCTATTACTATCACCTCATTTATTCCTTTTTTAAACACCTCCACTATCTTCTCTTTCCAAAAATCATACATCCTACAAACAGGTCCTGCATAATAACTACTTTCAACCCACTCCTCAACTGGAACAATTTCCCTTACCTGAATAGGCTCGTAACCACTAGCACCAGCTAAACTATCAAGCATTCGCTCTATCTCACTTAATACATAATCCTTACTCACCTGTACCACCCTCTCTCTTCTCCTTTAACCCCTTTATAAACTCTAACACTTCCTTCCTTTCCTCTTCACTCAGCTCCATAATATAATACGCCAACGCTCTTGCTGCCTCATCAACAGTATCTAACTGGGACACTTCCTTTTCTAACTTTGCAAGCCTTTCCATTAACAACAGAAAATCTGCTATCCTCTTCTGCATCTCCTCTAACAACTTACCATATCCATATAGAGACAAATTTCCTCTTTCTACACTCTCCTCACACTTCCTATACCATTCCTCGCATACTCTTTCACATAAAGAAATAACTTCACTCAACTTCCCTCTCATTCTTCTCAACAAAACTCTCTCCACCATTTTCCTCTACCTCCTCTTCTTCACATTCATATAAACCAAGCCTGCCCAAAGGAAACCTTTCCCTGTCATTCAAGTCAAACTTCACTCTTCCTTCTACTACTATTTTCTCGGCAAACTTACCAACAGCACTATCTACCTTCATTCCACTAAGCACTCTTTGGACATCTTTTACTGCCCTTAAAAACCTCTCTAAACTCGGAAACTTCACTGTTAACCCCGCAAACAAATAAAAGAAAAACCACAAATCTTTCCCATACTTATCAAACAAAAACAACAACACTCTCAAGTCTATCCTAAACCTCTCAGCTACCCACAATAGCAACACCGCATCTTGATCTATATCTTCAACAACAAGCTTATCACCTTCCGTCTCATACCACTTCATTCACCTCTCTCCTTTTACTAACTTTCCATCACATACCACAACACCGCTCTTCTGTAAACTGAATCCTCCCCTCTTAATATACTATCCAATACTTCATCCCTCAACCCTTTCACTACTTCATCACTCACCTCCACCACCAGAACCTCCCAAATTAAATCATCCTTCTCATTATCTCTCTGCCATAAATCCCACAGTAACTCCTCTCCACCTTCACACTCATAACCATAACCTTCCTCAAGCTCCCTATCCCTAAAACACCTCACACCTAACCAATACTTTTTCTGAGACACTTTATCCCTTATTAACGAATACAAAAAAGACAACAAATTCCCTTTCTCCCTATCCCAATACTTCACCTTCTCCATCATAGATAAAAAAGCTTCCTGAAACACATCCTCATCCCAACACAATCCATGCCTCAGCATCACATAAAATACAAACCCTTGCACCACAAAATAAAACTGCTCACTATTAACACCATACTTCTCAAGCACCGACAAGACAAAATTCTCTTTACTTTCACTACTCAATTCCTTAAACCAAAGCAAAAAAGAAGCTATGTCAAACCTTCGCCCAAATAACTCACACTCCCATAAAACAAACCGCTCCACTTTCTCCTACCTCTCACCCCTCCTTCTGTCCAAATCTTGGGCAACACAAATCATATTAGCAAACCAACCTTGCACCCAACCTAAATCAAGCTCAACATCATACAGTTCTTTCACCTTTCTTACAAAACTTTCCGCCCACACTCTCGCATCATCAGTTGAATACAATTTCAAAACCTCATAATCCACCTCCTCTCTTTCATTACGATCCTTCGCCAAATAAGCCCCTGCTTCTCCCTCCATTTCTAAATTCATAACTGTTTCCTCATCTACCCATTCATCTCTTGCCATCTTATCCCTCCCTTACTTTAAAATTTGCACCACTTACCTTCACCCATCTTCTCTCTTTAAACTCCTGCTGTTTCCCCCGGTTCCACTGAGAAACAGGTCTAAAATAACCAACTACCCTACTATACACCTCACAAGGCACTACTTTCTTCTTCATCTTTCCACCTCCTCCTGTCTTTTATTTTTTCCTTCTTCAACTAACTTCCCATAACACTTCAAGCTACAAACCCACTTGCCCCAATGCCTCTTATCAACAAATTCATCACCCCTCCAACTGCCATCTATCACTCTACCGTGCGACAAAAACTCTCTCCTTACTCCGCATACAACACAACTATGCTCCATCATCATCCTACCTCCACTTCTATTCCATATTTTTCTAATTCTTCCTCTGTATGCTCATATGGACAATACTTATGAGCTCCAGGAATATATCCATGAACAGGACATATTGAAAACACAGGAGTCACCGAAACATAAGGCAACCTGAAATTTTCCATCACCGCTTTAATTAACTCCTTCACCACCCTCCTATCACTTATCTCTTCCCCAACATATAAATGCACTACTGTTCCACCAGTAAACAATACCTGCAAATCATCTTGATGCACAAGAATCTCAAAAATGTCATCTGTCCACCCAACAGGCAAATGACAGGAATTCGTATAATAAGGCGTCTTCACAGTTCCAGCTGTCCTTATCCCAGGATACATCTTCTTATCAAGCAGGGCTAACCTATACGAACACCCCTCCGCTGGTGTTGCTTCAAGATTATACAAATTACCAGTCTCCTCCTGAAACTCCTTTAACTTCTCCCTCATAAACTCAAGTACTCTTATGCTAAACTCCTTCCCTTCCTCGTGCCATATCCCTACACCAAGAAAATTCTCACACATCTCATTCATGCCTACCAAGCCTATCGTTGAGAAATGATTTGCCCAATGCCTCCCAAACCTCTCTTTTATACCACTCAACCAATACTTACAATACGGATACAACCCCCTCTCTGTAAAATCTTCTACCACCTTTCTCTTTATCTCAAGTGAAACTTTTGCAAGCTCCATTAACTTCTCCAACCTCTCAAAAAATTCCTCCTCACTACTTGACAAATACCCAACGCGCGGCAAATTAATCGTAACTACTCCTATTGACCCAGTAAGAGCATCAGCACCAAATAACCCACCGCCCTTTCTCCTTAACTCCCTCTTATCCAGCCTCAACCTACAACACATACTCCTTGCATCTTCAGGATTCATATCTGAATTGACAAAATTTGCAAAATAAGGGATCCCATACTTCCTCGTCATCTCCCAAAGAGGTTCATATTCAGGATTGTCCCAATCAAAATCTTTCGTTATATTATACGTCGGTATCGGAAAAGTAAAAATCCTACCTCTTGCGTCACCTTCCATCATCACTTCACAAAAAGCTCTATTTATCATATTCATCTCTTCCTGAAACTCCCCATATACCTCCTCTTTCACTTCTCCACCAATAACTACACCCCAATCCTCAAACACCTTTGACGGCTTCAAATCAAACGTCAAATTACTAAAAGGCGTCTGGAATCCTACCCTTGTTGGCACATTCATATTATATACAAATTCCTGTATACACTGCTTCACTTCCTCATAACTCAGCCTGTCATACCTTACAAATGGCGCAAGCAAAGTATCAAAACTTGATAACGCCACTGCTCCTGCTACCTCCCCCTGTATAGTAAACAGGAAATTGACAATCTGCCCTAATGCCGACCTAAAATGCTTAGGCGGTCTACTTTCTATCTTCCCATATACTCCACCAAATCCTTTTAACAACAGCTCATACAGATCCCATCCACAACAATACGCTCCTAATATTCCAAGATCATGTATATGAAAATCTCCATTCTTATGTGCCTCTGCTACCTCCTTCGGATACAACTTCTCAAGCCAATACTTAGCTGTTATTGACGAAGACACATAAAAATTCAACCCCTGCAAACTAAACCCCATATTAGCATTCTCTTTCACCCTCCAATCCACTTCATCCAAATACCCATCAATAAGCACCACACCATCAACAAGTGCTTTACCTATCTCCCTTGCTTCCCTTCTCTTCTCCCTATAAAGAATATATGCCTTAGCTACCTCCCCAAACCCTTTCTTTATCAAAGTTATCTCTACCAAATCCTGTATCTCTTCTACTGAAGGAATTAACCCCTTACTAAACCATTCCTGCCTTAATCTCCTTTCAACTGAATTTGCTACCTTCTCTGCATCTTCTTCCCTACCTACACCTACCGCCTTCATCGCTTTTAACACTGCATTTACAATCCTACTCTTATCATAATCAACAATCCTGCCATCCCTTTTCTTTACCTGCCAACCACTCATACCTACTCCTCCTTTCATTTCTTTTGGAACACCATTAAATACTCATGAGCAAACACAAAAAATCCAAACTTCAACGCTCTATATCTCCACAACCCTCTACTACTACCATCACTTAACCTTGTCTCCCCAATACTCTTCACAACAATACCCTTTAACCTATATCCCACATCCATTACCTCCTCCATACAATAAAACCCTAACGGTATCCACTCACCTCCAGAGTACTTATCTCCTATTACAAGACCTAAATACCTGCCCTCCTCCAAAACTTCACTTACCTTCTCCACAACCTCTTTAAACAACTTGAGAAACTCCTCTAAAGACTTTGCAGCCGAAAGATCTTCTGGATCATTAGAAAACTTTATTACGTCCCAATAAGGCGGATGCAAAATCACCAACTGGACCTTATTTATTCCATATTTCTCCAACAATTCGTCATAATTCACCTTTTTTGCATCCCCTACTACTACATCCACTACTACATCATAAAAATTCAACTCTCTACAAATTGCTTTCCTTGCTTCTTCCGCTACCTTTTGATTTAACTCTATCCCTATTCCATTCCTTCCTAACCTCTTACACTCAATCAAAGTCGTCCCACTACCAACAAACGGATCCAAAACCCACTCCCCCTGCCTCGTATACCTCAACATTAACTGCCTGGGCACCTGCGGTATAAAATTACCATGATACCACCCACTATGCGCACCTGAATTATCTCTTTTTCCAATTATCCACAGCGAATCAACTAACAAATCCTTATACTCTCTCCATCTTGACAAATCTAAATCATTTACCTTACCCACCACCTTACTCCTCTCTGAATTCTACATATGCATTCTCACTTTCCCATACTTTCACCCATTCAATTTTCCAATTCTTCTCCTTCATCCTCTTATACACCTCCATAGCTATCACCTCTGCCGTCGGGTTCTGAGGAAACTCTACCACCCTCGTTGGCATCTTATCAAACATTGCATCCCCTTTCTTCATCAAGACAGCATGATCAAATTCCTTCAACACTGATTCAAGAGCTGTCTTCAATAACTTAAAATCTACCCCCATACCTAAATCATCAAGCTTATCTACTCTTACCGCTATCTCCACCTTCCACGTATGCCCGTGCACATTAGCACAAGCCCCTGGATACCCTACAAGCCTATGCGCAGCATCAAATTTCTTAGAAACAACAATAAGCCAACCCATCACCTATCACCTCCCTTTCCTTGATTTTCACTTTCTCTACACTTTAGAAACACTTAGAGCAGAGCACTACAACAGACCCATTATCAAATGTCTCTTTCCAATCTTCTCTACTTCTGATTTCTTTCAAGGCAGCCTCAAGACTCGGAAATATCTTCACACACTGTTCATTCCCTTTTTCACAAAGATACCTGCCACACTTATAACACCTCACAAACCACATCTCTATTCTATCAAACGACTTTACGCCATACGTCACCTTCTCTCACCTCCTCACATCAAAGGTACTTCACCTCCTCCTTCACTATCTTTCACACACCCAAAAGGATCAAACAACTTCTCCCTTAAGTCTAACTGCCTCACCCTTTCAGCAATCTTCACCCACAAATTCACCGCATACTCTCTAACGTCATTCTCTACCTTCTTACTGAACACCAAATACTCCTTCCCAAACCCTCTTTCCACTTCCACCTCTTTAAATCCATTCTCCTTCACTAAAAACTCCACCACTTCCTCAACAAATAAAAACTGAGGATCTATCAACACTAAAACTTCCCATCCTCCATCAATAACCTCCAACACACATATCCTTACCTTTCCTCCACAACAAATAAAATTCATATTTATCACCTCCCCTTCTTTCAAAACACCTAAATTACTACCTCCCCCACCAACATCATCACATCACCACCTTCATCTTCTAACCTGTCTCTCAACTTCTGATAACAATCTGAACATAACACCTTTAACCCATATTCTCTAAACACCCACCAATCCTTGCTCTCCGAAATAACTTCTAACGCCTTCCCTATACTACCAAACAAAACTGCACCATTTCCATTACCATACACTTTCCCACATTCAGCACACTTTACGACCCACAACTCTACCTTCTCAAACGAACTCTTGCTCTCAAAAGTATTACTTGCCAATGCACTCCTATCTATCATCTTACCCACCTCCTTTCTTTTTCTCCTCTTCACCCATCTCCTTACACAGGAGCTAAGGCTTCCTGCATCATTGCAAGCTTACTAGCCCCTATCCCTGTTCTAATGAACAAGGACTCAGGGTTACTTTTGTAAATCCAATCCCATAACCTAAACCTAATCGGATTACACAATTTCACAAACAAAGTCTTAAAGTCTAACAATAGTCTACGGAGCTTAGCTCCAACCTTCAAAATGTTCATCGCACCAACTAAGTCAGCATTAAATACCTTATTCAGCTTCAAGTCTTTATATAACCCTCTACTTACTCTCCTTCCTGAAAATCCCATCTCCTCTCCATAACAAATTCTGAAATTGAGCTAAATCATAGACAAAACTTCTAACTTTAGCTCTATACTTAGAACTTAACCTGATTGGCAAAACTCTTTTTACTATCATTCATATCCCTCTTCAGATAAATACACCAATCTCCCATAACAAACGTGACTACACACCCATTTACCCAAATACCTCCCACTTAGGAACTTATCCATCCAATACTTCCCATCAATTACCCTGCCCTCACCTTCATACTTTCGCTCAACACCACACACCGCACAATACACCTTCTCTTTCTTCTGTTTCAAATCAGCTATTCTCTTATCCCAACGAATCATCTGGCACACCCTCCCTCTTCAGGAACTCATACAAATCCCTATCCTTCTCAACTGTAAACCACAATGCTCTTATGCCACAACCCTTCAGACACTCAACAATAAAATAGTCATCATCCACAAACACACTAATCCCTAACTCCTTGCACTTCTTCGCTTTATCACCATTTGGACCTACACAATACACAGGAACTAGCACTTTTCCAAACCAATACCTGAACCACTGCTCAATCGGACTTCTTAACAACCTTCTTGTAACAATTGCCTTTACCCATCCCCAACTGAACACTTTATCTACTCCTTGAACTGGCGGAAGATCCTCAAGTGCCGCCAAAATCGTATCCTCTTCCCTTATATGCCTACCTTTCAGTTTTCGCTTCAACAGAGATAAATCAATTACTACTCCGTCAAGGTCTAAACCCAGCATCCTCACCAAACCACTTAAAAGTTCTTTCCATTCAAAAACGCATCCAAATCTCTTTGTACTTCTTTTGCCAACCTACGCGTCTCAACTGTATACGAACCAGCCTGTATTTTCTCCACTACACCTATAGCATCCTCTGCAGCTCCAGTAAACAACTTCGTCACGGCTGTATAATTCTCTTGAGTCAACCTAGCCCCACTCGCTACCAACCCTGCCAACACATCTACCCCAAAAATAATCTTATCTACTTTCTCAGCTGCCAAAAAAAGTAACTGAGCCTCTGAAAATAACCCCAACATGTTCGTTGCCACTGCATCATATTGCGCTACAGATCTTGCCTTTGACAACTTCCACGATTCCTTCTCAGCTAAATCCAAAACCTTCTCTGCTCGCTCCTTCAATGCATCCCTATCTCTTTCAAGCTTCTCTATACTAGCAGCACTTACCCATGATACACTAAAAAGCAAAACAAAACTAACCAACACTAACACCTTTTTCAACATACCTACCACCTCCCTTGCACCAATTTTCTTTATCACTTTCATTTTTTAATTTTACTCTCCTCAACACAGACCTCACTTTCCTTATATACCTCAACTGCTTCCCTCTGTTCTTTGCGTTATATCTCCCAACACCTTTCCACAAGTCACCACCACTTTCATCAATATGCAACTTCAGAACAAATGCCCCAATCAGAATATTATAACACGGATCCATTATCCTCTTCACATCAAAGCCCTTCCTTTTCAACAACGGTATCCACGAGCTATTCACTTGCATTATCCCCAAATTCCTCGACCTTCTTTCCTTACTCACTGCTCTCTGATTCATTTTTGACTCTATTATTGCAATCGCCTTCAGCACTGCTGGGTCTATCTGATACTTCCTTCCTGCTTCAATAAAACACCTGTCCAGTCAATCAACACACCTTGCTTCCAACCTTCCTTCTAAACCAAGAACTAACAACAATATTCCTACCAGAAAACTAACTAACAGCCTCCCTCTCATTTCTCACCTCCTTAAATGTAATCTTTCTACCCTTTCTTTCTCATCTCTACTCCTGCTTTTAGTAAATATTTCCTCACTGAACAACCTGATACACCAAGAAAATCTGCCACCCTTTGAAAAGACCACCCTCGCTCATACAACTTCTTTGCAAGCTCAACATTCATCACTCCTTTTAATTTTCTACCTCTACTCCTCCTCTTTATCCTACACCACCGCAACAGTTGCCTTATCCTTTCTTTGCTTACACCAAACTCCTTACCTATCTCACTCAGCGACTTACCTTCTAGCACATACAACTTGTACAGAAACTCCTTCATCTCCTTATAAGCGTACTTTCTCCCTTTCACAGGGACAGGTAATAATGGCTTTGACATACTACAGCCTCCTCTTCACTATTTCTTTAGTTCACCACTACTACCCCTAAATCACCCAAACGTTTCTGGAATTCTTCAAACATTATTCTAATAAGCCACTCAAAAGTCCCTTTCCCATACACTTCATAAATCCTCTTCATACCTCTCTCTAATGCTTCCAGAGTCTCATTAAACTCCCTTAACTCCATCCCATGCATTAATATCTTTGCTAAATGCCACGGATGCCAAGTCCCTGAAGCATACGCCACATCTGAAGCTCTTGCCTCATCCATCAAGAAACAACACAAAGCATACTTTAGCACATAAGCATACGCCTTAGAACTAAGATCCTGAGCTGTTTTTACCTGTTTGAATACATCTACAACCTCATCAAGCCACTTCACTAACTCTTTTTCATTCTCCAGATCTACCTTTATGTTTTCTAACTCTACAAAGACCTCTTCCCAATTGGGCACTATCCTTTCTCCTCTAACAACCCAGGATTTTCCCACTTATTACCGACTACTTCCAACTGATCAGGTTTCCAAGCACACAATAAAAACGAAACTACCGCATCCTCTTTTGGCTTTAATACAAAACATCCTTTCTCAAACATCACCAAGAGAGGTATTCCAACACCTTCCGCCTTCACTACATCACCTTCAAAAATATCCCTCCCATACTTATCCACCATTCCTGCAAATCGCATAACTACAACGTCACTTTCACTCCTAACATGCCAGTTATCAAAGTCATACGGATCGCCTATACTAATAAACCCTGCAAAGAAACTGACCACCGAGACAGGGTATATCTTACCCGTTTCTTTATCAAAAACTCTGAATTTGAAATCGTTGAAAAACATCTCATTTAAATATAAAACAAGCATACCTTTTTCTTTACCTCTTTCTTTCATAGACAAGCTCCAAATCAGGAAACTTAAACCAATCTACATTCTCCAGCTCACTCTCATAACAACTATACCACCAAAAATCAACAACAGAGAACCTTTTTCTTAACTCGTGTTCAACTCTAAACAACTTAGCTCTCAATCTTCCAACTTCTTCAAGCTCATTCCAATCATCCTTATCATACTCAATCGGCTTTCCAAAGAGAACTAAACACACATATAACTTTAACCTTCCTTTACACCTTCTTACATATACAGCCTTTACCTCCTCAACAGCAGAGCACACTTCCACAACAGCAGGAATCACAGAGTTTATATACTCCTCAAATGCTTTCACCTTCTCTTGATACCACCAAGGCACCACACTTTCTCTATTCTTCCATCTCCCTTTTACCCGCTCCATAATCCTTTCCAATCCAAAATGTCTTTCAACAAAATCTACAAACCAAAAAGGATTACAAAGCACTTCCCAATATCCTTCACCAAGAATCACAGCATTATCTACCTCATAAGCACCTCTCAAATACCTAAACGCATCAATCAAATAATCTTTTATATCTTCAACAGTCAACTTATTCCTTGCATCATCATAATCCCAAGAAATAGACAAAATCACACCATCCAAAATCACATCTAAATCTCTTTCTTTCAAAATAACAGCCTTTTGAAATAAATCACTCCAACCTGCAGGAATTGCCTCCTTATTTATTGCCTCATTATCAAATAACTCCTGCACCATATCTTACACCTCCTCCTATAGTTTTTACCCTCTCTTCAACTTAACAGAAACCCTTTCACAAATACGACAAATCCTATACCTCTTCACCCATCTCCTTAACTGGCAACTACTCATATCTGAATTATATCTACCCAAACACTCAGGCAATCCTTCCTCCATCAAACAACCCAACAGATATATAGCTTCATCTTTTTCAATACATCCTATTGACCACAACCAATTTATCTCACGCTCCCAGTTCATCATAGCCATCACCTCCTTCCACTACTCAGGCTCCTTTACCAAGCCCCACTCCGCTTTATCAAAAGAACATATAACCCACTCTACCCCTTGTCTCATTATCACTGGAACCTCCACCAAAAAGAATTTTTCTATCTCCCCTACATACTTCACTCCACGCCCTCTAACAACTTCACCACTCTTCTTATTCACTACAAACACCCAATCACCTGGCTTTACTTCACCCACTTTACCTTGGTTCATACACCCACCTCCCTCCCTTCTTTTCTACTACCCTTCCATCATAAAGAACTCCCTTCCCATCATCAATCAACTTCGCAATATATGCCTTAAACCTGCTTACAACTTCATTGCCTATAACAACATGAACAATCACCTTATCCTTAACCCTTTTCTCTATTCTTTCGCACATAACCTACCTCTCCACTATTAACCTACTTACTCCATTTTGCCTTTCCACAATCCACACCTCATTCCAATCTACCATCCTTTTCACATCATCATGATGAGTAACCACTACAACAGTCTTATCAACACCCTGAAGCCACCTCAATAACTCCACTAATCTTTCCCTCCATATCCTATCAAACGGCGCAAACACCTCATCCAAAATAAGTAAATTCGTCCCCTTCCCTTGATAACTCAAAAACTCAGACAATCCTAACATAACAACAAGCATTATCGCATACCTCTCACTACCACTCCACCAGTTGAGCTTACTCATACTCTTAAACCCATCACTCACCTCTACCTCTAACTGTCCCCTACTACCTATCCTAAACTGAACATCAATACCTAACACCTCACCATACTTCCTCATCAATTCATTAAAAACTACTAACACCTTCTGAAGCACATAAGCTACAATACCATCATCACTTAATCCCTTCTCCCACTTCTTCGCTGTCTCAAGCTCCCATTCAAGTTCCTTCAAAACAGAAAAATCCACCTCCTGCAGCATCTTCCTTTGTCTCTCTTGCTCCTCTGCCTTCACCTTCACTTCCATTGCCTTCTTATACTCCTCTACATCTCCAACTTTCTTCCTCATCTCCACAACTTCTCTTATCAACCTTTCCCTATCTACTCCTCTCCCTCTTATATAAACAGCTTCTAACTCCCTCAACTGCTCTTCCACTTGAGCAAGCACCGAACTAACCCCAGAAAGTTCTATATTCGCTTTCTGCAATAAAGTCTCCGTATCTACCTCCG
>Ga0078972_1013252_pt1 | contig 13710 bp, 16 predicted proteins | sample YelNatPaOPGAMG01_FD_67568 | JGI IMG/M metagenome (GOLD analysis project Ga0078972, IMG submission 67568) | Hot spring thermophilic microbial communities from Obsidian Pool, Yellowstone National Park, USA - OP-RAMG-01 (SPADES assembly) (version 2) | ecosystem: Environmental > Aquatic > Thermal...
TTAAATAAAATTAGTTAACTATGGAATTTAATGATTTAATAAAATTAAAAGTAAAAAGAAGACTGAAAAATATTTATAGAAAAAGGAAGAGTTGGAATGGTGCAAAAGGTCCTTTTGATAAGCCAACTATCAAAGAAAGAGAATTAGTTTTAATTGAACAATTTATGTTAGAAAAATTAGTTACAAAACTATGAAATTTCAAGATTTAATAAAACTTTACGAAAACAAAAAAACTAAGTATGGAACGGAGGCTTTTAGGCATATTTCAGAATTATTGAAAGAAGCAAAAGAACTTCATAAAAGAGATTGGCAAAAATCTCCGACACCGAATAAAGACCATGAACAGTCTTGGCGCGCTTTTAAAGGTAAAAATTTAGAGAAAATTTATGAGCTATCATATACTTTTAGCAAGTAAAGAGAATTTTGAGATTTGTATAGAAAAAGGTGTTTACGGAGCTGTAAAGTCATCTTCAGATAAGTTAAATGCTGAGGTTATTTCTTGTACTCTTGGAATAAAGCCGGGAGATTTCATTTTTTTCTATGTAAAAAACATTGGCATTTATGGTCTATGGAGGGTGACCACTCTTCCATTTTATGACGAAGAAAAAATTTGGCCAGATGAAGAATATCCGTTTCGATTTTGTTTTGAACCTGTAATAAGAAAATTTACAAAACCAGTAGTGCTGAGCGATATTTTAGATTTAAGAGACAAGGGAAAAATTTGGACTTTTGACTTAGGTTCACCGACAAGAAAAAATCAATATACTGTTACTACCGATGAAGGGAAAGAAATAATTCGTCTTCTATTAAGAAATAATCCTATATTTATACCAGCGGAACATATTAAGAATCCCTACAAACCAAAGGAGCCAAAGTTTATTCCTTTATCATTAGAATGTGATAATCAAGGAAGAATAAGATATGAAGGATTTTTAAATGCTTGGTTTATGAAAAATTTTAGCGACAATAAATTGAACCCAACTTTTGCTCAAGCAAAAATGTCCGAAGGACTTGGTTGGGTCCAACCATTGGCTTTGCTTGAAATTATAAGCCTTTCGCTTTAGCGAAAGCTTTTCTTTCATAAAAAGCTTTGGAACTTTTTCTTACGCAGGCAATGGCTAAACTTGTTGCACAATAATAACTTTATGCTTACAAAAAGAGCCTAATGCAAAATCTCGGTTGAAAGATTTAATTGGTGATTACAAGGATTTTATAAATTATGTACCAACCTCTTTTAATAAAGTAATGGATTTATTTTTAACTCATGTTACACCAATTGATTCAGTTGAAATTCTTCATAAATTTACATGCATAGAGTTAAAAACTGACATTGTGATTGAAGAAAATTTAAAACAAATCATTAGATACGAAAATTGGTTAATTAGAAAATTAGCGGATGGCGATTCAGAAATGGTTCAAAGTATTTTGGTTGGTTTTGACTTTGATAAAGAAGTATTGAACTATCGCGAAAAAAGGAAACTTATAGAGGAAAAATCAGTTAGATTAATAAAATATAAAGTAGATATAGAAAGAAATGATATTTTGTTAGAAGAAGTATGGAAAGAACAAAGTCAAAAGTAGTCAATATTAAGGAAATTAAACAACTTTTTGACGAGTTTATTCAAGAGAACCAGATTAAGAAAACTAAGATGAAAAATTTTGAGAGTTTTTTGAAATTTTTAGAAGTAGATTTCTACGATTGGATAAAAGAGAATTTGAGAAGTTATTTTAAAGAATAGGCTGCGAAATTTATAGAATTTTAAAACCCGGTAAGGTAATAGGGTGGTTAATTGGTGATCAATGGGTAAAAAGAAGATTTACACCTGTAGGATTTAAAATTTATCAAATGTTGGTTGATAATGTAGGTTTTGAGCCTATTGATATGATTTGTGTAGCACGTAGAAATCAGAGTTCGAACACTAGAATTTGGCACTATCGGGCACAAAAATTTAATTTCTTTTTACGAGGATTTAAATATTTAATTTTAGCGAGAAAACCTTATGAACAAATAGAAAATTACAAATCTGCCAATAAAGTAAAATGGCATAAATATAAATAGGCTTTTGTTCCTCTATTTAGAAAAAATCTTTAAAAAACCATAAAGAAGTTAGAGATGTATATTTTTACTATATATAAAATGTATTTTTTTAAAAAATAATATTAAATGCATAAAAACAGAGTAAGAAATAGTTTAAAATTTTCATTTTTAGATGGGGTATTTGCTTCAGGTATGACTGGTTTAACCTCAGATTATATTACCCCTTACGCATTAATTTTAAAAGCCACATCTCTACATATTGGATTTTTAAGCGCAATGCCTAATTTAAGTTCGGCTTTGGTGCAATTATATTCTGCGGATATTGTTGATAGATTTAAAAGTAGAAAAAAAGTAATTAATTTATTTGTATTTTTACATTTATTAATGTTTATACCAATAATGTTAGTTCCTTATATTTTCAGTAAGCCTGTTATATTTTTAATAATTTTTATCACTTTGCTTAATAGTTTTAATGCTATAGCTTTACCTGCCTGGGGTTCTTTAATTTCTGAATATATACCAGCTAAATCAAGAGGAAAATACTTTGGCTGGCGCAATAAAATTCTTACTATTATAACTGTATTTTTTAGTTTTGTTTCAGGTTTTATTTTACATATTTTTAGAGATAATGTATTAAGAGGATTTTTAATTATTTTAATTTCAGCTTTTACTTTTAGATTTCTTTCTTGGTATTTCTTGACAAAAATGTATGAACCACCTTACAAATTAAAGGAAGACGCTTATTTTAGTTTTTTTGATTTTATAAAGAGATTAAAGGTCTCTAATTTTGTAAAATTTGTTTTATTTGTTGCTCTATTGCATTTTTGTGTAAATATAGCCTCACCATTTTTTTCTGTTTTTATGATAAGGGATTTAAAATTTAATTATATTATTTATACTATTTTAGTTACAACTGTTCCAATTTTTAATATCCTTACAATTAATAGATGGGGAAGACTCGCAGATAGGGTAGGTAATCTTAAGATTTTAAAAATAACCTCCCTGCTTATTGCCTCTTTGCCATTCTGGTGGATTATTAACCAAAATCCAATTTTTCTTATTTTAATTCAGGGTCTGTCCGGATTTGCTTGGGCTGGTTTTAATCTTTCTGCTACAAATTTTATTTACGATGCTGTTAGCCCAACTAAACGCACACGTTGTATTGCTTATTTTAATGTTTTTGTAGGTTTGGCCTCTTGTTTTGGTGCTCTTTTTGGTGGTTATTTAGTAAATATTTTACCTCCTCTTTTTGGATATAGAATTTTAAGTTTATTTCTTATTGCAAGTATTTTAAGATTTTTAGTAGCCTCCCTTTTACCTAAGAAGATAAGAGAGGTAAGAGATGCTGAGGAATTAAATAATATAGATTTATTTTTTAATATTGTTGGATTGAAGCCAAATTTAGATAGAGATTTAAAGAAATAATTAAAATCATAAAGTTTTATAGTCTCGCTTTTTTACTTATTTTAAACACTTTGAAAAATTTTAAATTTTTTATATTTTGAGTATTTGACTTAAAAATTATGTTTCTTTAAATTAATAATCAATTTTTTATAATAGAAATGAATCTAACTTTAGACACAATAAATCCAATATCCAAATTCAAGAACACGAATTTTAAATTTAAAAAATCTGTGCAATCTAAACCTAATCTTGTATCTATATTATTTAATGCTTGGAATTTGGATTAAATTTAATAAAAATGAATAGATATAGAATAAAGTGTATATGGCATAGTTTAAGAATTTAGAAACTATTGCTGTATATCTTTCATTACAATTTAAAATTAAACATTACGAATTTATTGCTTTATACTTCTCGCATTATGCAACATAAAAAGCTTTATAACAACCTAATATAAAATTTCAGATAAAATTATTTTGATAACAGATATACATTTGGAGTTAACTGATTTAAGGTTTTCTTATTTTTATGAGATTATAAATAAAAATTTTTGGTTTGCTTTTTTATATATTTTTTAAAGACATTTCTTTAATCTATATAAAAAATCTTGGCAAGATAAGTTTTTTAAATAAAATAAAGATAGAACTTGCAATTATTAATAGCAATATTTTATGCAAACTTCTTTTATTAAAACAATTTTTATAATTTTTATTTCTTTAATTTTTTCAATGGAAGTTTTTGCTAAAGATAAAATCTATATTTTGCCATTAGTAAAGCAAGAAGATGTAATTGTATATCTAAAGAATAATCTATCTAAAATATTCTCTTTGGAGGTTGAAGTTTTAGAAAACATAGAAATTCCATTATATAGTTATAATCCAAGAAGGAAACAATACAATTCCACTTTAGTTTTAAAAGAACTGTTAAAAGACAAGTTTAAAGGATATACTTTAGCAATATGTGATGTTGATTTGTATGCGGAGGGGTTAAATTTTGTTTTTGGAGAGGCTAGTTTTTTAAATAAAATTTGTATAATCAGTTTAACCAGATTAAGACAAGAATATTATGGTTTACCTAAAAATAATAATTTATTTTTAGAACGCACCTTAAAAGAAGCAGTGCATGAGTTAGGTCATCTTTTTGGTCTGGGACACTGCTCTAATCCTAAATGTGTAATGTATTTTTCTAATTCCATATTAGATACAGATAAAAAAGACTTTAATTTTTGTATCCTTTGTAAAAAAAAACTTAAAAATGTTAATTGATGCAAATAAAATAATTAGAAAACCCTACCCACATATTTTAATTATAACCAAAAAAGAAATTCATGGCTGGTATCCGGGTAAAAGAGAATGTACTTCCGAAAGACTTCTTATTAATCCTTATAATGGCTGCTCTGTAAATTGTTTTTATTGCTATGCAAGGGCTTTACCCGGATATTTTGAAGTTTTTAATAAAAAAAATATTATTTTTGTCTGCAAAGATTTTGATAAAACTGTTTCAAGACAACTTGACTCTTTAAAAGTTGTAAGTTGCGGTTATTTATCGCCTGTGACTGACCCTTTTCAAAAATTAGAAAGTATTTATCATTTATCAGAAAAAATAATTGAAGAATTTATAAAGAGAAATATCCCTATTGAGTTTATCACTAAATGTAAAATACCAGAAAAAATAATTGATTTAATAAAACTACAGAAACATTCCTTTGGACAGGTTTCTATTTTAACTTTAAATGAAAATTTAAGAAAAATTCTTGCTCCGGGAGGAGCGACTACTGATGAGTTATTTAATAATTTAAAACTATTATCTAAAAATAATATCTTTTGCGTTTTAAGAATTGATCCAATATTTCCTTTTATTACAGATAAAAAAGAAGAGTTATTTAAATTAATAGAAAGGGGGATTGACTGTGGAGTGAAACATATTATTTCCAGTATCTTAGATATACCTTTTAGGATTAAAGGATTAATTTTAAATAGGATAAAAAAATATTTTGGTTTTAGTATCTATCAAAAATATCTTTCTCTTTATAAAGAAAAAATAGGTTATTTAAATGCAAAAATAGATTATAGAAGAAATATATTTGGTTTTATAAGGGAATTTTGTGATAAAAAGAAAATAACCTTTGCTTTATGTATGGAGTACGGGCTAAATGGCGGAGAAATCTTTGGACTTAATAAAGAATTTATGAGTTCAAAAAATTGTGAAGGAATAGATATTCCTATATATGTGAAAGAAAATAATGTTTTTAAGCCAATTTGTAATTGTTTAGGTAATTGTCTTAATTGCAAAGAACCTTTGTGCGAGATAAAAGATTTAGCCTTAGCAAAAGCAAAAGATATGAGAAAATCTTTTAAGTTAAAAGATTATAAAAGGTGGTCAGAGCAGTTATTTAACCTTTTTTCTAAAAGATGTTTAAGTTAATTTTAGTTCTTAATGCAAAACTAAATCAAATTATTTTGAGACTTTTTTAATTATTTCTCTTTAGGGGGGGTAGAGTTATATTATTCTTTCGGTACGGGTTTTATCCAATTTTTAAAATTTAAAAGTATAATTAAAGAGGTATTTTAAAAAAATTCGAAAGAGGCATCAGCCCATTTCAGGTAGTAAGTGTGGTTTTAACCGGAACTATGGAGGTAGCAAATATTGCCGTAGTAGCAGACGCTATTTCTTTAGATGGACCTAGTGCGGTTTTCCGGATGTGGATATCATTTCTTTATTTTTATTAGGTAAGGTGGTTTTTAATTTAACCAAGAATTTTTTAAATAAAAAATAATATATAATTTAGATGTTTAAAAATAATGCAGGTTCTTGCTTCAAAATATATATACCCTAAGGACCAAAAGAATTTAGAAGTAAATTTTTTATCATTTAACAATTTAAAAGTTCAACTATCTTTTTTTCAAAAGAGGGTTTTTAAATTTAAATCATCAGAAAATGAAAGAGATCTACGATTTGTTAAATATAGAAATTCCTATACAGTCTATGCTTCCACTTTAGATGTATTTGATGGAGAATTTATTGCCCTTTTTAATTTGATAAAAAAGATTTATAATGTTAAAATAATTACTATCCATCCGCAGAAAGGAGATTTTAATTTAGCTTTTAAAAAATTTAAAGATTTACCAGATGAAATTAAAAGTTTAGATTTGATTTTAGCCTATGAAAATTTCCCATCAAATACTGTAAATAGGAAATGGATATATGATGCTAAAGATATGTATGATAGTTTTAATTTTTCTTTTTTAAAAATAACATTTGATATAGCATATTTTGATAACTCAAAAGATTGTATTAGCAAACTTAATGAAGTATATGATAAGGTGAAAATTATACACCTTTCAGATAGCAAAGATAAGAAAAACATTTACCTTTTTTTGGGTGGGGAGATTTTTATTTAGAGTTTTAGAATATCTTAATGGGTTTGAAGACAGGTAGTTTTTGGTTTAAAAAGATTGAAAGAATTTTATGTTAAAGATTGGTTGTTGCGGGTTTGCAGTTAAAAAGAGAGAGTATTTCAAAAATTTTTCTGTGGTTGAATTGCAGCAGACCTTTTATCAATTGCCTTCAAAAGAACTTATTTTAAAATGGAGAAATGAATCGCCTTTGGATTTTGAATATACATTAAAAGCCTGGCAATTAATTACTCATCCTCCAAGTTCCCCTACATATAGAAGAATAAAGATAAAAATAAAAAATGAAAGAAATTATGGGTTTTTTAAACCAACGGATGAGGTATTTTCTGCTTGGAACAAAACCTCGCAAATTGCTGATATCCTAAAGGCAAAGGTAATTATTTTTCAATGTCCCGCCTCATTTGGTCCGGAAGAAGCAAACATAAAAAATATGAAAATGTTTTTTAAAAAAATAAAAAGAAAAAAATATATTTTTTGTTGGGAACAGCGGGGAGGTTGGGAGAATAACTTAATTAAAGAAATTTGTGAAGAACTAAATTTAGTCCATTGTGTAGATCCTTTTAAAGGTAAACCGGTTTTTGATAATATAAATTACTTTAGACTCCATGGTATAGGAACTTATAATTATAAATATACTAAAGGTGATTTAGAGAGATTAAAGGAAGAATTAAATAAATTTTCAAAAATAACTTATGTGATGTTTTAATGTTTATATGTTTAATGATGCTTTAAATTTTAAAAGATTGATAAATGGATAAGCGGTTAAAAAGAAGTTTTTTTAAAAAACATCCTAAATTTATTGCTCCAAAACTCTTAGGAAAGTATTTAATAGTAAATACAGGAGAGGGGAAAATTATAACCAAAATTGTAGAGACAGAAGCTTATGGTGGAAAAGAAGATTTGGGCTGTCATGTGGGAAGATTTGGTTTTAATAAAAGGACTGCGCTTTTATTTGGAAAAGTAGGTTGTGCGTATATTTATCCGGTTCATATCAATACTTATTGTTTAAATATAGTCTGTCATAGCGATAGAGAGGCAGGAGGAATTTTAATCAGGGCATTAGAACCTTTAGAAGGGAAAGATTTGATTTTAAAGAATATAAATAAGAGTAATTACGATATCCATAAAGTATTAAACGGTCCGGGAAAGGTCTGCAGAGCCTTAAAGATAGATAAAAATTTAAATGGAGAAGATTTAATTAGAGGAAATAAAATTTATATTATTGAAGGTGAAAAGATTGATGATAAAGAAATAGTAAAAACTCCACGTATAAATATCCCTTATGCAGGAATATCTAAATACTGGAAGTGGAGATTTATAATAAAAAATTCAATCCAGATTTTGCATTAGATTGTTAGAGAATATAGTGCGTAGAGCATAGCGTATAATAAAAACCATGGCTAAAAGAGCATAGTGTATAGATTAAAATATTTTCCTATTCTCTATACATCTATCCAATTTTTTAAAATTTTTATTAAATAAACCCAAACACTAAATAATATATAGACTACACAGATTAGGTTTAGATTGCACAGATTTTTTAAATTTTAATTTAATCAGTGTAATCTGTATTTCGGGATTTGGATATTGGAATTTTAATTTTATAATTGTATAAGTTTTATATTTTGATAAAATAAAAAAAATGCAAAAGAATAAACCTACTTTGTCAGTTATTATTACTGCTTTAAATGAAGAGGATAATATAGTTTTTGTGATTAATAATATTTTAAATGCATTTGAAAGATTTAAAATTAATGGAGAGGTTATTGTAGTAAATGATGGTTCAACTGATAATACTAAAAAATTAGTTGAATCTTTTATAGAAAAAGATGAAAGGATTAAATTAATTAATCATAAAACCCCACAAGGAGTTGGAAAATCTTTTTGGGACGGAGTTGATTTTTCAAAGAGTGAAGTTGTGGTATGGTTTCCTGCAGATAACGAAAACGATCCAAATGAGATTTTAATATATTATGATTTAATAAATGAAGTAGATTTAGTTTTACCATTTATATTTAATAAAGAGGTTAGGCCATTTTTAAGACATTTTCTTTCTTTTGTTTATCGTTTTATTATAAATACAACTTTTCTTTCAAGTTTTAATTATACCAATGGAACATCTTTGTATCGTAAATGCGTTTTAGAAAGATTAAACAGAAGAGATTATGGATTTTTTTTCCAGACAGATATAGTAGTTAGAGCCTCTAAAATGGGTTATTTATTTGCAGAGGTACCATGTAAACTTAATCCAAAAGACAAAAAAACTTCTAGGGCTATATCAATTAAATCTTTTTTAAGTGTTATAAAGGGTTATTTAAGATTATTTTTTGATTTTTATATTTTTTATAGAATTAGAAAAGAAAAAGAATTCCCTTTTAATTCAGCAACAAGATTAAGACGCCTAAATGATAAAAGATAGATATATAATTATTTTTTTATCCTTATTATTTTTAATAGTTGCAATACCAAGGATAATATTTCCCGAATTAGACCACGGGGATGAGTTTGCAGATGCCTGTACGCTTAATGCGGGAAAGAATTTTGAAAAATTTGGATTTATAAAATGTAGGTTTTTGCCATTTTATGAACCTCAGATTGATACACTTGAGAATCCATACACACATTACCCACCCGTTCCTGAGATTTTAAATGGTATAATACGTATAATATCTAAATCCGATTCTTTAAGGATATATAGAATAATTTCTTTATTTTTTTCACTTCTAAATTTAATATTTTGGTATTTGTTTTTAAAAAATATAACTAAAAATAGTTTTATTGCTTTTTTGGGTTCTATATTTTATTTTGCAAATCCATATTTTATATTTGGAGTAGATTCAATAAGGGAACAGTCTTTAGCGGATTTCTTTAGATCTTTGGTTTTATTTTCCTTTGTTAAAATTTTTGATATTCCAAAAGAAAAACAAAAAAAATTTTGGCTAATCTTGTGGTTTATTATATTTTTGGAATCTTTAATTACTCTTGATTATATAATCTATTTATCTTTATTTATAATCATATTTAAATATTTATTTAAAAAAGAGTTTTCTTTTACAATAATTCTTTTATTAATTTTAGCGCCTGTATTTGGTTTTGCTTTGCATTTTTTTCAAAATGCTTGGTATTTTAAAGGCATGCCTCTTGCAATAGAAGATTTTAAAAATATAGCAAAGGATAGGATAATAAAAAGTAAAGACGCCCCCTTAGAAAGATTTGACTTTTTTATCTGGTGGGATTTTGTAATTGTAAGGTATTTTTCTTTAATTTTTTCATTTAGTTATTTTATTTTAGGTATAGGAGTATTTATTTGTTATCTGTTTTATAAATCTTTATCAAGTAATATAAAAAGTGAGATAAGGATTTTATTGAAATTACTTTTGATTTTTTGTCTTTGTGGTATAAGTTGGTATGTTGTTTTTCCGGCGCACTCCTTTGCGCATGCTTTTGTTCCTTATTTGGTTAGACATTTAGTACCTGTTGGTAGTCTTTCTTATGCTTTATTTTTTTATATAACTTGGAATTATATAAAAGAGAAATCAAAACATAAATATTTTTTAAAAATACTATGGTTTTTTTTAATCTTTATAGTTTTGTTTACAAGTATAACAAATAGCGATCTTCCAATAACAAAAGAAAGGATAATATTATCTAAAGATTTTTTGGTATTTAAAAATTGTCTTTTAAATTTAAAAAACAATAGCAATCCAAAAGATATAATAGGTGTTAATTACTATAGATTTCCATTTATGCGATATTATTTAGATAGGAATATGATACCTATTTTTAATAAAAGTTTTTTTGAAGAGAAAAATAGTTTTCCAAAATATTTTATATTTATAACAAGAAATGATCCGGTAAGTAAAGAACTTTATGATTTTCTGACACAAAAGTATAAAGAAATTTATAGTTGTAGATCTATTAGATTCCCTAGTGTATTTTTTGAATTAAAAGAATAATGCATTTTGCTTTAAACAAAAAGGTCTAAGGTTGGCATTATTGGATTTATAGATATATCCAATATGAAAATAATAAATTTGAATATTGTTTCCAAACAACTTAATGAATTAAGAGATGAGAGTCGCGGTTATAATACCCGTTAGAGGAAAAGCTATTTATTTAAAAAAATGTTTAGATTCTATTTTTAGTCTAAATTATAAGGATTTAGAGGTTATAGTAGTTGATGATGGTATTGATGATGACAGTAAAGATATCTTGGATAATTTTAAAGATAAGATTAAGATTTTAAATAGTCATTTTAAAGGCCCTTCTTTTGCGAGAAATTTAGCAGTTAACTCTACAAATGCAGAGTTTGTCGCTTTCGTAGATTCCGATTGCATAGTGGATAAGAACTGGATAGAAGAATTGTTAGTTGGTTTTAAAAGATTTCCAATTGCTGTATCTTGCGGAGGAAGACAATTTTTGCCACCTGATTCCAATTTTTTTGAAAAAAAAGTTTTTAATTTTATGGAAAAATTAAATTTTATATCTGATTATACACATAATTTTAAAGATATTGTTAAAGTGAAACATAACCCTTCTTATAATGTTATGTATAAAAGAGAGGTTTTTTTAAAAGAAGGCGGTTTCAAAGAAGGTTTATGGCCTGCTGAAGATGTAGAATTTGATTGGCGTTTAATAAAAAGGGGTTATACTTTAATATTTAATCCAAAAGCAATTGTTTACCATTATAAGCCTAAAAATTTAAAAGATTTTTTAAAGATGATGTATAGATATGGTCTTTCACAAGGTTATTTGGTTAGACAGTATGGTTTATTTAGAAAAATACATTTTGTGCCTTTGTTGTTTTTTGGAACTCTTTTTTTATTAATTATTCTTTTTTTTAATAAAGCTTATCTTTATAGATTTTTATTGATTTTATTTTTTTTATTAGTTTTACTTTTTATTTTTGGCATAAATATTTTAGATGTGGTGATTTTGGGTTCTTTATCTTGGAATTTTGGATTTTTAAAAGGTTTGTTTTTAAAGATAAAGTGAATTATGAGCAATAAAAAATACGATAAATCTTATTTTGAAACAAAAGAAAAGGCAAAAGCGCCTCCCTATACTTGGGAGGCAAAAAGATATCATTTAGAGATTATAGCAGAGAGTTTAAAATATTTTAACCCAAAGACTGTTTTGGATATAGGTTGTGCAAAAGGATTTCTTGTTTACTTATTCTTAGAAAAAAAAATATCTGCTTATGGTATAGATATAAGTAGATATGCTATAGAAAATTCCTTTGTTCAAATAAGGGATAAACTTTTTGTTGTTGATGTAGAAAAGGATAGTTTCCCATTTAAAGATAATTTTTTTGACCTTATAGTTGGATTGGAGGTGCTTGAGCATTTAAGTAGTTTTGATAATTTATTTAAAGAGTGTTTTAGGATTTTAAAAGATGGTGGTTATTTATTTTTCACTACACCACAGCCTGGGAGTTTTGATGCAAAAGGAGACATTACGCATATTAATGTAAATAATAATAAATTTTGGGAGGATATTTTTTTAAAAGCTGGATTTAAAAAATTAGATAAAAATGAAAAAAGACTTTTCTTAAAAGAGTTTATAAAAAATTATAAAAAATTTATTTCTCTTACTCCTTCAGATAGAGGACTTATAAAATTTTTATATAGATTTGGTGCCTTAGGAAGATTTATAAGAAGAGAGTTTCAGGTTTATATCAATTTTTTTTCTCCGTTTAAAACAACTCAAATTTTAATTTTTAAGAAATGTCAAAATTAGATTTTTTGTTAGTTAAAACATACAAACTTCGTCCTAAATGGCAACCCACAGGTCTTATGTATGTTGCTAAGGCTTTGGAAAATGTAGGTGCAAAAGTTAAAATTTTAGATTTATTTTTTGAACGCAATCCAATAAAAACATTAGAATCTATTTTAATAAAATATAAACCAAATTTTGTTGGTGTAAGCGGTCTATATTCTGAATTTGATACAATAGAGCTAATTTCAAAAGTAATAAAAGATTTAGATAAAAATATAAAGGTAATCGTTGGTGGTCCTATAGCAGGTGTTTTAACAAATGAACTATTAAAAATAAAATATATAGATATAGTTGCTTTAAGAGAGGGTGAATCCATCAGCAAAGATATATTTAAATATTCAATAAACAAAATGCCTTTGGAGGATGTATTGGGTATAGTTTTTAAAAAAGGAGATGATGTTATATATACAAAACCAAGACCCATAGAAGATATTGATGCGATACCAATACCTTCTTGGCATTTAATAGAAGTAGAAAGATACATTACTACAAATGATAATTGGTTTGGGAAAGAACATCTGCGTATGTTAAATATTGTTCCAGCAAGAGGTTGTCCTTATAGTTGTATTTTTTGCGATAAGAGTGTATTTGGAAATAAATGGCGCGGAAGAAATCCCAAAAATATAGTTGATGAAATAGTTATGTTAAAAACCAGGTACAATATTCAGGCTGTTATGTTTCTTGATGATATTTTTGATGTAAATAAAAAATGGGTATTTTCCTTTATAGATGAGTTGAAGTCAAGAAATGTAAATATATACTGGGGATGTAGTTCAAGAGTAAATCATGCGGATTACGAATTGTATAAAAGGATGCATGAGGCAGGCTGTCTATATATTTTTTATGGTATAGAATTTGGTTCAGATGAGATTTTAAAAAGAGCTAATAAAGGTTTTACATCAAAGGATATAAATAGAGCAATAGATATAGCAAAGAGTGCCGGATTAAGGGTTGTGGGTTCTTATATGCTTGGCATGCTTGATGAAACAGAAGAGGATATAGAAAAAACAATAAAAAGTGCAATAAATTCAAAAATAGATGTAGGCGGTATTTCGGTTTTGACACCAATAGCAT
>Ga0078972_1013256_pt1 | contig 13705 bp, 11 predicted proteins | sample YelNatPaOPGAMG01_FD_67568 | JGI IMG/M metagenome (GOLD analysis project Ga0078972, IMG submission 67568) | Hot spring thermophilic microbial communities from Obsidian Pool, Yellowstone National Park, USA - OP-RAMG-01 (SPADES assembly) (version 2) | ecosystem: Environmental > Aquatic > Thermal...
AATTAAAAATTTGGTTAAAGAAAGAGAAAAATATAGCTTTGAAAAAAATTGGCAAAAAGCAGATGAGATAAGGTGTAAACTGGAAAAAGAAGGTATAATTTTAGAAGATACTCCCAAAGGAACTATAATAATTAGAAGATTTTTATGAATAGAATGATATTTGGTAAAAACTCGGTGTATGAGATTTTAAAGGATGCAAGAAGACAGATTAAAAAACTTGTAATTGCAAAGGAGTTAAAAGAAGAATTATCCGATATATTACAACTTGCAAAATCAAAAGGAATTAATCTTCAGTATCTTTCCAAAAAAGAACTTGATAAAATCAGTAAAGGAGTTTCTAATCAAGGAGTAATCCTTTATACATATCCAAAAGACTATGTATATATAGAAGATATATTATCTTATGCAAAAGAAAAAAAAGAAGCACCTTTTATAATTATTTTAGATTCTATCCAGGATCCATATAATTTAGGAGCAATTATTAGAACTAGTGAATGTTCAGGGGTTCATGGAATAATTATTCCAGAGAGAAATGCTGTCCATATTACTTCTACTGTTGAAAGAATCTCTGTTGGAGCATCAGAGTATGTAATGGTAGCCAGGGTAAGTAATTTAAATAATGCTATTGATGTATTAAAACAAAATAATATATGGAGTATTGGGGTAGAAAGAGAAGGTAAGGAGGAATATTTTAAGATGGATTTTAAAAAGCCTATTGCTTTAATCTTTGGAAGTGAAGGAGAAGGTATTAAAAAAAGTATTAAAGAAAGATGCGATTATCTGGTTAATATTCCTCTTAAAGGTAAAATCACATCTTTAAATGTATCAGTTGCTGCAGGGATTTTAATGTACGAAGTAGTTAGACAGCGCTTTTTTAGTTAAATTTATTATATCGGATGATAAGCAAATATTTTTACTTGTAAGGAGGTGGGGAATATGCTTAAAAAGGTTTTAATAGTTTTTAATATAATGATGATATTTGCTTTTTCTAAGAATATTTTTTCTGAAGAGCCTTCATTGAGAGAAACATATAAAGATAGTTTTGAAAAATTGGGAGAGGTTGCTAAACTTATACATTATGAAGAAGGGAAAGAAAGGCAAGGCCATATTGGTTTAGGTATTTCTGGTAATTTTTTATTTGAAATTAAAAGTTGGGATCCCTCTACATTAAGATATGGATTTGTTGATTTAGATTTAACTTTTTGTTTAGCTCCGAGTTTAAATATAGTTATAGGAGGGGGTTATCATAATACTAATGTTCGCTCTATAATTCCTGTCTATGGAATGTTACAGCTACTTTCTCCAGAGATGCGTCAATTGGAAAAAGAGCCAGTTAGTGTAGGTATAGAATTAGGAGTAGTGTATTATGGCTCAAGCATTAATGAGGAGTCGGTAACGAGTTTTAAGTTAGGTATTTGCAGATATCAGTTTTTTACAAAAAGATTGGCGCTAACTACAAACATAGATTGGATTACACCTTCTTTTAGAGATAATAATTTTGAATTTAAATTCGGATTTAAGTACTTTTTGTAATAGAAAAAATATTTTCAAATCCATGTTTGGAGAGGTGGCCGAGTGGTTTAAGGCGGTTGACTCGAAATCAACTGTACTCCAAAAGGGTACCGCAGGTTCAAATCCTGCCCTCTCCGCCAAAATACTATCTTAAAAAGCCTTAAAAAAAGATTTATTGACAAAAGACTTAAAGGCTATTATAATAATAACATAATAGAAAAGTTCATTAAAAAGGAAGTAATTTGAATATATACTCATATTCAAAATTAAATACATTTAAAAATTGTCCTTACCAATATAAACTTAGATATATTGATCTTATAAAAGTTGAGAAGGAAACTATTGAGAGATTTTTAGGCAGTACTATTCATTTAACACTTGAATATTTGTATAAAGATATAAAAGAAGGTAAAAGAAGAGATGTTGAATCAGTTGTTAACTTATACCATTGGTTGTGGGACAAAAATTTTAACGATAAAATATTTATAGTAAAAAAAGACTATAATTTTAATCATTATAGAGAAATAGGAGAAAAGTGTATAAAAAGATATTACAGTAAGCATTTTCCATTTAATAAAAATAAAATAATAGGACTGGAAGAGAAAATTTATATAAAAGTAGATAGTTCTAATAAATATCTCTTAAGTGGTGTTGTGGATAGAATAGATGAAACACCTGAAGGTAATATAGAAATTCATGATTATAAAACAGGGATGAGACTCCCTACTCAAAAGGAAATAGAGGAGGAAGAACAACTGTCACTTTATCATATAGGTGTAAGAGATGCATTGGGTTACAGTAATAAAAGAATAACATTAGTATGGCATTATCTTATGTTTGGGCAGGAATTTATTTTGCATAAAAGTGATGAAGAATTAAATGAAACGAAAAACAAAATAGTGAAAATAATTGAAGAAATAGAGAATACAAAAGAGTTTATTGCTATAAAAGGACCATTATGTAATTATTGTGAGTATTATGGAGAAATATGTAAAGGAGGTTAAGATGTTTTCAGAAAAAGAATTTAAAAATCCAGATGCAATTTGGAGAGGTGCACCATTCTGGTCATGGAATGATAAATTAGATGAAAAAGAAATAATTTGGCAGATAAGAAGTATGAAGAAAGCAGGATTAGGTGGATTTTTTATGCATGCTCGTGTTGGACTTATAACTCCTTATTTAGGTAAAGAATGGATGAATATGATTAAAACTGCAGTTAAAGAGGCAAAAAAGCAGAAAATGTATGCATATCTTTACGATGAAGATAAATGGCCATCAGGATTTGCAGGTGGATTGGTTCCTGCAAAAAATCCTGATTTTAGACATAAATACTTAGTATGTTTAGAAAGAGAAGAAAATATAGCAGATTTAAAACTAATTAAGAAATTAAAAATTAAGGATCAAGATTATTATTTTTATTTAAGAACATGTCCTTCTGGAAATACATGGTTTAATGGATATTCTTATGTTGATTTATTAAATCCTGATGTTACTGATGAGTTTATAAGAACTACTTATGATGCATATAAAAAGGTTTGTGGTAAAGAATTTTCAAAAGTAGTTCCTGCTATATTTACTGATGAACCTTCTATCGGACATTATAGTGGTGAGAGTTATAGATTTATTCTTCCATGGACTGATGATTTTCCTAATTATTTTAAGAGGAAAAATGGATTTAATATTTTAAATCACTTGCCTTCATTATTCTTTAAAGTGGATGATTATAAAAAAATAAGACATGCTTATTGGAAAGCAGTTACAGAGATGTTTGTTAGTAATTTTACTAAAAGAATCTATATGTGGTGTGAGAAAAATAACTTGCCATTTACTGGACATTTTATGGGTGAAGATACATTCGGTTCACAGATTCACTGGATAGGTTCTGCAATGCCGCATTATAAATATATGCAATGGCCTGGTGTAGACCATTTAGGATGGAATATTCATGGAGGGAATAATCATCCTTCTAGACATTTAACCATAAAACAAGTTAGTTCTGTTGCTCATCAATTTGGGAAACAAAGAGTTTTGTGTGAATTATATGGAGTATCTGGATGGGACTTAACTTTTGAAGGACAGAAATGGATAGGAGACTGGGAATATGTATTAGGAGTTAATTTAAGATGTCAGCACTTAGCCTTATATAGTTTAAGAGGATGCAGAAAAAGGGATTATCCACCATCAATAAATTACCAGCAAAGATGGTGGAAATATTATCCAAAAGTAGAAAACTATTTTGCAAGATTGGGATACATGCTAACAAGAGGTTCATTTGTTAGCGATATATTGCTTTTACATCCTATTTCTTCTGCAGCATGTGTTTACAGTGATAATGAAAAAAAAGAAGCAGATGGATTATTTAATGACTTTCTTAATATCAGTTATTGGTTGAGTGAATTACACAGGGATTATGATTATGGAGATGAGTTTATAATAAGAGATGATGGGAAAATTAAAGATAATAAATTCATAATAAATAAGATGAGCTATAAAGTGGTTATAATCCCACCATCAATTAGTTGGTTTGAAACCACAGTGAAGTTATTAAAGGAATTTGTCAAGAACGGAGGAAAGTGTATAGCAATAAAACCATTACCTTATTGTATAGATGGGTTAGAGAAAAATAGTATAAAAGAATTATTTAAGATGAAAAATGTATTTATTATAAACAATAAAAAAGAAGAATTAGAAAAAGTTTTAGATGAGATTTTAGAAAGAGATGTTAGTGTGTGTGATGAAAAAGGGAAAGAGATACCAGAGATATATTATCAGCACCGTGTTGATGGTAAAAAACATATTTATTTCTTCACAAATATTGATTTGAATAAGACTTTTAAAGCAGAAATAATATTAAATAAATTTGGAAGTGTTAAAGAGTATAATCTTGAAAATGGTGAAATAAAACCTTTAAATTCTTTAAATTTAGAGTTTCCTCCTGTTGGTTCACATCTTTTAGTTTTAGATGAAGATGAAGTACCTATTACTAAATCTGTAAATTTGACTTCTGAAAAATTTAGTAAGCAAGAACAAATAGTTTTAGATAAAAAATGGAATTTTAAAAGAAAAGATTATAATGCTTTAACACTGGATTACTGTCAATACCAGATATTAGGTGCAAAGTGGAATTTTGATTATTGTTTATTTGAATTGGATAAAAAAGGATGGTCTAAAAAAGTTCCTGTATGGCAGGCACAGTTAGATATAAGAAGGGCATTTGGATTATATGATGGTGATGCATTAAGAGGTAACTTTGCTGTTCAATTCTGGAAGTCCTATCAGAATATTAGAATAAAAGAAGACCCTATTGTGTATTTAAGATATAATTTTAATGTGAGAAACTTACCTTCCAAATCAGTGTATCTTGTTTTAGAGACACCAGAGAGATACAAGATATTTGTTAATAGTAAGGAAGTTAAATACATAAAGGGTGAAAATGATTGGTGGGTTGATAAATCTTTTAAGAAAGTGGATATAAGTAAATTTGTTAAGAAAGGAAATAATGAGATTATTTTGAAATGTTTATATAGGGAAGATGTTGAACTTGAGAGTATATATATAATAGGTAATTTTGCTGTATATGGAGATGGGAAAGAATTTTATATTGACAAAGAGAAAGATGAGTTAGAAACAGGTGATTGGGTAAATCAAGGTTATGTATTTTATGGTGGTGAGATTGTTTATAGTCAGGAAGTTAATTTAAGTAAGAAACAGGATGAGGAGATATATTTAGAATTAGAAAAGATGAATGCTGTTGTGATAAAAGTTATTATAAACGGAAGATCTGCAGGTTTAATAGGATGGCATCCTTTAAAAATTAATATAACTAATTATATTAAAAATGGTAAAAACAAGATTGAACTGGAAGTGGTGAGTAGTTTAAGAAATCTACTTGGGCCACATCATAATAAATTGATAAAAGGTGGATTAAATAATTGGGTTGGCCCAGCAAGTTTTTCTGATAAATATAGCTGGACAGATAAATATAATTTTGTTCCTTATGGTATTACAGGAGATGTAAGGTTAAGTGTGTGGAAAAAGTAAGTTTGATTAGTTTGGGATGTGCTAAAAATTTAGTAGATTCAGAAGTAATGCTTGGGTTACTTTGTAAAAATGGTTTTAATATTACAACTAAAGAATCCGAAGCAGATATTATTATAATAAATACTTGTTGTTTTATTAAGGAAGCAACTAAAGAATCGTTAAAAACGATTTCTAATATTTTAAAGAATAAAAATAAAATACAAAAAATTATCGTAACAGGTTGTCTTGTCCAAAGATATGGAAAAGATTTAGTTATAAAGTTTCCAGAGATAGATGCATGGATAGGAGTTGGAGAATTTTATAAAATATCTCAAGTATGTAGGAACTTATTAAGAAGAAAGAAGATAAATAAATTATTATTATCTGAACCAAGATTTATTTACAATGAGTTTATCCCTCGAATTTTATGTACTCCTTCGCATACTGCCTATGTTAAAATTTCAGAAGGATGTGATAACAGATGTTTTTATTGCACAATTCCTTTTATTAAAGGAAATTTAAGGAGTAGACCAATAGAATCTATTGTTAAAGAAGTAAAAAATTTAGGAAAGATAGGCGTAAAGGAGATTAATTTAATATCTCAGGATACTGCTAATTATGGAGTTGATTTGTATGGAAAGCCTAAAATAGTGGAACTATTGAAGAAATTAATAAAGATTGAAGAAATCAAATGGATAAGATTACTTTATTTATATCCATCACATATTTCAGATAAGTTAATTGACTTAATAGCGGGGAGTAATAAAATTTGTAAATACATTGATATGCCATTACAACATATAGATGATGAAATTTTAAGATTAATGGGAAGAAAATATACATTTAATGATATTAATAATTTAATTAAAAAAATAAGAAGAAAAATACCAGGAGTAACATTAAGGACAACTTTTATAGTGGGATATCCAGGTGAAACAGATGAAAAGTTCCAAAAATTAGTTGAATTTGTTAAAAAAGTGAGGTTTAATAAATTAGGAGTATTTATGTTTTCTAAAGAAGAAGGTACTATTGCTTCATCATTAGATAATCAGGTTTCAAATGAGAATAAAAAGTATAGAAGAGATATAATAATGAAACTTCAACAAAAAATATCTTTTGAATTAAATAAATTAAAAATAGGAAAAAAGGTAAGTGTTATAATAGATAGAATAAATAAAAATATTTTAATTGGAAGAACCCAAGGAGATACTTTGGATGTAGATGGGAAAGTATATGTAACTTATAAGGATTGCAGAAGTGTTAATTTGGGCGATTTTATAAATGTAAATATTACATCTGCATATCCGTATGATTTGGAAGGTGAAATTTTATGATAAAAGTAAATTATTCAAATGTATTAACAGTACTTAGGATATTTTTTATACCTTATTTTTTAATATTCTTGTTTTCTAATTTTAAATATGGAAGGGTCATAGCCTTATTTATATTTATAATTGCATCTTTAACAGATTGGTATGATGGGAGAATAGCAAGAAAAAGAAATGAAGTTACTGAGTTTGGTAAGATTATGGACCCTATAGCAGATAAACTATTAGTTTTATCTGCTTTTATCTCATTTGTCCAGTTAGATTTAGTTCCTACTTGGATGATTATAATAATTATAGCAAGAGAATTTCTAATTACATCATTTAGAATGGTAGCGATTTCAAAGAGTAAAAGCGTTTTATCTGCTATTCCTTCTGGAAAACATAAGACTGTTTGGCATATTGTTACGATAATTACAATACTTGTTATTTTAGCACTGCCTGAGATAGGTCCATGGAAGGATTTTTTTATTTCAAAAGGTGATGTTGGTGAACATTTAGTTGCATTTATATTAGTTCTTCCCTATGCAATGACTTTTATATGTGTTGTTTATTCAGTATATTCTGCAATAGATTTTATAAACAAAAACAAAAATTATATATTTTAAAGTATGTTTAAATTCTTAATTAAATTATTTGCTTCAGGATTTGGAGTGGGTTACTTCCCATTTGCAAGTGGAACATTAGGAACATTATTGGGCGTTTTAATATATTTTTTAATATCAAAAAGCAAATTTTTTATACCTATAATTATTATTTTATTTTTCTTTGGAGTTTATGTTTCAACAAAAGCAGAAGAGATTTATAATGAGAAAGATTCACATAAGATTGTTATAGATGAGATAGTAGGATTTTTTATAGCACTTGCTTTCTTGCCTTCATGTATATTTTATATAATAGTGGGATTTCTCATATACAGGTTTTTAGATATTGTAAAACCATATCCTGCAAGATTGTTTCACAACTTTAAAGGTGGTTTTGGGATTATGCTTGATGATGCAACAGTAGGATTATATACAAATTTAATTCTTCAAGTTGTTAATATATTAAAACTTATACAATGCTGACTCGCTTAATAGTTTTCCGCTAATATCAAAAACCTTTCCTATTGCTTTAGTTTTTTCTAATTCCAAAGTTCCAAAAGTTAAAATTGGACTTTTTTTATCGTCTGTTTTTAAATGACCAGGATTTAAGTGTAATATATCGCCTTTTATCATTACTTCGTATAAATGTGTATGGCCATATAAGAATATATCTATCTTATTTTCTGCGATTAGTTGTTCTGGTTTTAAATCTTCTGGTAAATCTGCTGGATTTGAAGTTGGTGTATGAGATAGGAGAATCTTAAATCCTTCTATCTCCAAGATTATTCTATTTGGGATAGTAATGTCTTTATACTCCTTACAGAATATTCCAGGAATATTTACTACATCTTTTGAAAATTCATACAGAGTAGATGCATCAGCGTAATTATCACCTAGATGTATAAGTTTTTTTGCACCAAATTCTACTGCTTTAGAAGCAGCATTTTTTAAATTATTAATGTTATTATGAGAATCACTAAAGATTCCTATTAATGTTTTGAGCATTTTAGTTTACACTCTTCGCATTTTGAATTACAAGGTTCTAAATGGAACATTACATCGGTATTTTTAAGTTTGTTTTTTATATCAGCTGCCAAATGATGCGTTAACTCATGAGCTTTATCTATATGTAAATCTTTTGATACAACAAGATGTAAATCTATATATTTATATGTTCCTGATTTTCTTGTTCTTAGATTATGAAACGCAATAAATTTTCCAGAATTTTCATTTATAGCATTTTTTATCAATTCCTCTTCCTCTTTTGGAAGTTTTATGTCTGCAAGATTAATTACTGCTTCTTTGGAAATATCCCAACCTGCTTTTATGATTAATATGGCAGTTATTATAGCAATTATTGGGTCAAGTATTTCTATTCCTTTTATTTTTACAAAATTTATTAAAAAAAGGCAAATAAAAACACCTAATGAAGTATACACATCAGTTCGTAAATGCCATGCATCTGCCTCTAATGCTGCTGAGTCTACTTCCTTTGCTACCTTAAAAAGATATTTAGAAATAAAAAAGTTAGAGATAGCAGATACAAACATTATTCCAACTCCAGCACCAACTATTTTTAATTGGGTTTTATGTATTATCCTATCGTATGCTTCGTGTAATATGAGGTAAGAAGCAAATAGTATTAATACTCCTTCTATTAGTGCAGATATGTTTTCTATTTTTCCATGTCCAAATTTATGTTTTTCATCTGGAGGCATAGATGATTTTTTCACAGAGTAGTTAGCTATTATAGAGGCTATTAGGTCTATTCCAGAGTGAATTGCTTCAGCAATAATACTTACAGAAGTAGTAATAAAGCCTATTAAGAGTTTTAAAACTAATAATATTGTATTTGAGATTATAGAAAACTTTGCAGCAAATATCTTTTTTTTATCATTAAGATTAATATGGTTTTTCATACTCGTAATAATATATCAAAAAATAATAAGAGTTTCCAATGAATTTTAATGTTCAAAATAAAGGCAGAGGATTTAAAAACAGGATTGAAATTAATTTTATTCTTAATTCTTTTTCTTCCATAGTTTTTTCATTTTTATCATTTCTTTATTTAAAATAATTTTTTTAGAGGGTGTTTGCCTTTGTTTTGGGTTTACAAAATTATTGCCTTCTTTATATAACGGTAATCTTTGATGAACTGGTAAAATAGAAAAAGGTTTATGAGGTTCAATCTGGTACCAGTAAGCAGTGGATGAATATTCATTTGATAGATGATTTCCATGACCATGTTCTATAGTTACTTTTATTGACTTTTTAAATCTTATTGGATTTGTTAGATGAAATACATAGGAAGTTTGGTACCCACCTGTGTTTTTTTCATGGATTGATGAACCATTAAATAGAAATTTATTGTCCTGCATTCCATACGCATGATTAAAATAGTCTTCAGAACCAGTTCCATGAAGTGATGGAGGCCATTTTTCTCCATCAATAAATATCATATCATCACCTTCTCCCCACCATGTTCCCTGTAAATTTGTTACAGAAAGATTACATCCAATGTAATGACCTGTCCCTTCTGCAGAAAGAATAACATAATTCCCTTTTCCATCTAAATTTACTATATTTGCTTCGGGAGTATTTACCCGTATTTCATGTCCCCATCCATCAGTTGGATTTTCCCTATGCCATTGTGAATGAAAGTATGCAATATTAGAATCAAGAGGCTCATTATAAAGTTCATAATCAATATAAAAATACTGTACATAATCTTTTTCCCCTTGATTTTCTATCTCAATTCTTGCAGATTTATTAAATGGCATTGGTAAATAACAGTTTAATGCTACAGTTGAATCAAATTTATTATTATTATCTGTTGATGCAGAGAAAGGCAATGAACAGAAAGAATTTACTATTGAATGGCCTAAACAGAAGAAATCTCCGACAGGAACCAATACACTAGGATTTTTTTCATCATCCCAGTAGATTTTTAACAAAACTTTTCTAAAATGATATAAACTTTTTGGAGATTGTGTCATCCATATATGTGTAATACAGCCTGCTCCTTTAATATCAGCTAAAACTTTCTTTTCTCCTTTTTTAATAATCCAATAGTCTGCATTTCTGCCTGATTTATCCCAGCTTGAAATTCTTCTTGTTTTTGCATCTTTTATTACTGCTATTTCTGATAATAAATTTACAATTTCCATAGGACCTCCTCTTTCTAAATGTTATTTTAATAGTATTACTGCTTTTATGAAATCTTGACTTTATTGCTAATTGATATATTAACAGTTTTTAATCTTGATTTCAAATATTTTATAGACTTTTATGTAAAAAAGTTATATAATTTTATATAGATTCTTAATAAGTCAAAGGTAATGTAAAAGATAATGTAAAAAGGTAATGTAAAATGGTAATGTAAAATATGTAAAATTGGTGCTTGACAAAATTTGGTGTTTATTATATAATAAATTAAAAAGTGGTTAAATTTTAACAATTCTCAGTATAGTTGCCTTTAGGTAAATTATAACCTAAGGAGTATTTATATGGGAAGGCATATTTTAGGAGAAATGTTACTTCAAGAAGGTCTAATTACACCTGCCCAATTAGAAAAAGCCATGGCAGAACAAAAAGCTACAGGTAAACGATTAGGACATGCTTTAATAGATTTGGGCTATATTACTGAGGATAATTTATTAAAAGTTTTAGGAAAACAATTAGATTGCCCTACTGTAAATTTAAACGAAGTAATAATTGACCCTGAAGTAATTAAACTGATTCCAGAAGATATTTGTAGGAGATATAAGATATTACCATATCAACTGGAAAATAATACAATTTTCTTAGCGATGGTTGATCCACTTGATTTTAGAATTGTGAATGACATTAAATTTTTAACACATAAAGATATAAAACCAGTGCTTGCAAGTGAAAAAGCTTTAACCAAAGCGATTAGTAGGTATTATGGATTACCTGATGAGATGCGAGATATGGTAAAACAAATTGACAATAAATTACTTCAGGAAGGTCAGACTGGTGAAACAGAAAAGTTACAAGAGATAGCAGAAGATGCACCAATAATTAAGATAGTTGATTTAATAATAATGAATGCTGTAAAAGAAAGAGCCACTGATATTCATATTGAACCTTTTGAAAAAAGTATGCGTATCAGATACAGAAAAGATGGAATTTTACGTGAGGTTCCTTCACCACCTTATGCATTATATCCTGCTATTGTTTCTCGTATAAAAATTATGGCAAAGTTAGATATTGCAGAAACAAGACTTCCTCAAGATGGACGTATATCAAAGAAAATTGGAGGGAGAGAAATAGATTTTCGTGTTTCTGTAATTCCGAATCAATTTGGAGAAAGAGTTGTTTTAAGAATATTAGATAGAGGAGCTACTATCCTTGATTTAGAAAAATTAGGAATGGAAGGTGATGATTTAAAGAAATTTGTAGAAGCAATAAATAAACCTTATGGGATGATTTTAATAAGTGGTCCAACTGGTTCTGGAAAAACTACTACACTTTATGCTGCACTAAATAAAATATACAGCACAGAAGAGAATATTTTAACAATAGAAGATCCAATAGAATACTCTTTTTATGGAATAGGACAGGTTGAAGTAAAGGAAGAGATAGGTTTAACTTTTGCAAAGGTACTTAGAAGTTTTTTAAGACATGATCCTGATATTATCTTACTTGGTGAGATGCGTGATTTTGAAACAGCAGATATTGCTATTCGTGCTGCTTTAACAGGTCATTTGGTTTTTAGTACTATTCATACTAATGATGCTCCAAGTTCTATAACAAGACTAATAGATATGGGAATAGAACCATTTTTAATCAACTCATGTGTTATTATGGTTATGGCTCAAAGACTTGTAAGAAGAGCCTGTGAACATTGTAAAGAACCTTATGAAATGACGCCAGATGAGCAACTTGCTACATTTGGTGCAGTGCTAGAAAAAAATAATATTACTTTTTATAAGACAAAAGGATGTGAAATTTGTGGGAATACTGGCTATCGTGGTCGTACAGCAATTTTTGAAATAATGATGATGGATAATGAAATAAAAACATTAGTAGCTAAAAGAGTAGAGCCGCAGGAAATAAAAAAAGTAGCATTATCTCATGGAATGCGTACCTTATTTCAAAGTGGAATATCATTGGCAAGAAGGGGAATAACTACTGTTGAAGAAGTTATAAAAGTAGCAGGAACCGCTGTTGAATAAGTAATTTATTTTATAATTATGAAATGTCATTGAAATAATAAAAAATATAGACAAAGTTTTTAAAATAATGTAAAATATACTTTAAATCCCGAAAAGGGATTTAGGAGTGTGGTAAAAGATGCCCATATTTCAATATGTAGCAGTTGATACTGATGGTAAAGAATATAAAGGAGTAATGGAAGCAGAGAGTAAAGAATCTGCAGCAGCAAAACTTCAGCATCAGAGATTAATGGTAACAAGTTTAAAAAGAAAATGGGCTATTGCTGAATGGTTTAGGAGGGCTTCTGCTGGTCAGATAAAACAAGCAGATGTTTTACTTTTTAGCAGGCAGTTAGCAACTCTTGTTCGAGCAAGGATTCCTATAGAACAGTGTTTAGAAGTTTTAGTTGGTCAGATACAAAATGTAGAATTTCAAAATATTATAAAACAAATCCGTTCAGATGTTATATCAGGTACTCCTCTTTCTGCAGCATTAGCAAAATATCCTAAGATTTTTAGTCCTCTTTATGTTGGGATGCTTCGAGCAGGAGAAGCATCCGGAAAACTTCCCGAAATTTTAGTTAGAACAGCAAGATATATGGAGAGAACCTCAAGACTTTTAAATAGAGTTAAAGCTGCTATGATTTATCCATCTCTTGTTATTTGTGTGGGAATTGGAGTGGTTATTTTCATTATAGTGTATGTTATACCGCAGTTTGAGCAGATGTATTCTACTTTTAAAGGAGAACTTCCTACTATAACAAAAATTATGATTTATATTAGTAGAAGGATTTTAGGAGAGTATGTTTTTAAGTTTCCTTACTTTGTAATAGAAATAGTTGCTTTAATATTTATAATTTTAGCAGTAAGAACTTTTCTTAAAACTGAGAAAAGTAGATATAAGATAGATGAGTTCATTTTAAAAATCCCATCTCTAGGGGTTTATCTACAAAAAGTTATATTTGCGAAATTTTCTCAAACTTTAGGAATATTAGTTAGCAATGGTGTCCCTATACTTGAATCATTAGATTTAGTTTCAAAAGTAGTAGGTAATAAACCAATAGAATCTTCAATTTTAGAAGCAAGG
>Ga0078972_1013258_pt1 | contig 13704 bp, 10 predicted proteins | sample YelNatPaOPGAMG01_FD_67568 | JGI IMG/M metagenome (GOLD analysis project Ga0078972, IMG submission 67568) | Hot spring thermophilic microbial communities from Obsidian Pool, Yellowstone National Park, USA - OP-RAMG-01 (SPADES assembly) (version 2) | ecosystem: Environmental > Aquatic > Thermal...
TTGATTATATTCTGAATGAATTCCCGCCGATTGTTACACAACTACGCAATATGTCACCACTCTATGCATATTTTCTAAAGACCGGAAAGAGGATGGAAGCAGGACCAGGCACTGATTATGAGCACCATCACGAGGTTGAAGATTCTTAAAATCTGACTATTTTTTAAAGCATCTTAAAATATTCTCCTTGTTCTCAAATTCAACGGGCAGGAATTGTTTAGCCACCCAGATATTCGTCTGGGTATGGAGGGTTAATCCAGAAAATCTTACATTGATGGGCATTCCTGTCGCATCCGCTGTTAGAGCGATATAAGGTATTATCTGGTCAAGCATATATTCATCAACACAACAAGGATTATTAAGATACTTTTTCAACTGTTCTGCTACTTCTTTACCGATCTTCTCTGCTGGTTTACCTTTTTCACCTAATCCATCAATGCCGATTATACCATTTTCAAATACTCCAGTTGAGTGTATAAAACATCCTGGTGAATCTGTATCAACATACTTGTATTTGAATTGTGCTATTGGATACATATCCTTGAAACCAGTTATAAGCCTCTCTGCAACCCGTGCACTCCTCAATTTTTCTGAGGATAGTGCAAACACAGACACCATCTTTAATTTTCCACTTTCTACAAAATCAACTGGCTTTAAAACCCCGGGATTAATAACTACTAAAACCCTGCCTCCACCCTTCGGATAAAAACCATGCCTTTTTATATCAACTGTAATCTCTATACCCATCAGTCTCAAATAATAGCAGAAGACATCTACAAAATAGAGAATAGTAGGGCTGAAAGGGACTGCTGTGCCGCCTTTTATATCAAGTTTGAGTGGTTTTTCTGCATAAATACCTATAGGCACAAGGGTCTGAAGGATGAGTGTTATCGCACCAGCAGTCTTTGTATCAATCTCATAGAATCCACCTTTAATATCACCAGGTTGGAAAACAACTTCCATTGAATTAATTTCTGCACCTCTAAGTTCTGCATTACATATTTTTGCTGCTGCTTTTATGCCTTCAAGATGTTGTGGTTTTAATCCTGGTTTTGCTCTGCCTTTTCTTATATTATAAACCCTGATTGGTTTTTTTGTGATTGCAGAGAGGCTTACAGATGTCCTCAAAATCTGACCACCACCCTCTAAATATGAACCATCAATCTCAATCATATCAACTCCTTAGGTATGCCATTCGGGTCAAATAATTTCATATAATAAATATTACTAAAAAAATATAGGGTGTCAATCAAAAGTTAACTGATGAAAATTAGGGTTGCCTTCCTTGATTCATTACTCAGTTCATAATTGGTAGAGAATTTTTAAGTTCAATTTTTATCTCTTGACATTGGTGATATTCAGTGTATTATTGTTTATGAGATTGTTGCTTGTAACACCACGGTCATCTGAAAAAAAACCTCCAATTGGATTAAAAATTCCACAACTTGCATTGCATATCCTTGCTTCACTTACACCGCCAGATATTGAACTCACTGTAATTGATGAACAGATTTATGATATTGATTTTAACAAAAATTACGACCTTGCTGGCATATCAATAATGACGGCAAATGCACCAAGGGGATATAGAATCGCCCAGAGATTAAAAGAAAAAGGAACAAAGATTATCTTTGGTGGAATCCATGCATCGGTCCTGCCTGATGAGGCATTAAAATATGGTGATTCTGTAGTAATTGGTGAAGCAGAAGGTATATGGCAAAAGGTCATAGAAGACTTTAAGAATAGCCAATTACAGAAAGTATACAGGCCAGGACCTTTTGATCTAAGCAGGTCTCCCCTGCCCAGAAGGGATTTGAATCTTGAACCAGTCATCTTTGGTTATAAATGGCCTGGTTTTTTTACTACAAGGGGCTGCCCATATAATTGTGAATTCTGTTCAGTGAGTGATATTTTTGGTAGAAAAATCAGACATCTACCTGTTGTTAATGTTATAAAAGATATTGAGAATGCAAAGTCAAAGATATTTTTGAATCTTGATGATAATGTTGTAGGAAATCCAAAATATGCAAAAGAGTTATTCCAGGCACTTGCACCTCTAAAAATAGAATGGGGCGGGCAGAGCACAATAAATATTGCCAGTGATAAAGAATTATTAAAACTCTGTTACAAATCTGGTTGTCGCGGACTCTTTATTGGTGTTGAATCCATATCCAAGAAAGGCTCGGCAGGCTTTAAAAAGACCCTAAAGACAATCGAGGAAAATCTTGATGCGGTCAAAAAGATTCAAGATGTAGGAATTCTATTTCATCCTTCTTTTGTGTTCGGTCTTGATGATGATACAAAGGAGATTTTTGAAGATACACTTGATTTCTTGGGCAAAGCCCATATAACCACTGCAACCTTTAATATCCTGACACCATATCCTAAAACAAGGCTCTATCTAAGATTAAAGAATGAAGGAAGGCTCATTACTGAAGACTGGAGTAAATACAATCATTCTACTGTAGTATTCAAACCAAAAAATATGACGGTTGATGAACTCATCGAAGGATACTATCTTTTAAAAAAAGAATTCTATTCAGTCTCAAATATCTGTAAAAGAATTTGTCGTTTGAGCGAAATCCCACATTTTGGTTTGGTCCAATTTTTTTATGCAGTCTTCAATAATATTGGAGGCAGGCAGATAACCCCGGAATCTGCTCAAAATAACTATATAACCGAGGCATAGAAAAAGTCATCCCTTAGATAACCCTTTATCCTCATTATTGGGATTTCACCTTCAAAATTTTTTAAATCCTTAAAGACTATTGATTCAAGGATTCCGGTCTCGTCGTCCATTGTATAAAATGACATCAATCTCCTGTTTCTGGTAAGGATTGTCCTTTTTGCTATCACAAGGCAGGTCAATTGAAAATCTCTACCCGGAGCATTAATATCGGAAATCCTTTTTTGCCTTTCTGGATATAAAAATTCAAGGATATGTTGTGCCGGGATAAATCTCAGGACTGAAAATTGTGCCCTCAACTTTTCTGAAGCATCAAAATCAGAAAAATATTCTGTATCAATTGTTTCTTTAATAAAATCTACCTGTCCGGCAAAATTTGATTTTTTTGTATATAAGGACTTTTTGAACTTGAAATATAATTTGGTCCAGGGTTCTTTAAAAGTATTAAATGCCCCGGATTTTATAAGGCTTAACCCTTCTTCTATATCTGGTTGAACAAGTATAAAGAAATCTTCAGGGGTCTTAAAAGAGCGAAGGTTTATTATCTTTTCTATTGTTGTATAAGAAAGATTCCTTATCATACCAAGACCGGTCCTCAAACAACCATTCTCAATTGTAAATCCTGCTTCGCTCTTATTTATGTCTGGTTCCAGAATCTTTATCCCCCATCTCCTTGCCTCATTTATATAGGCATAAAATGGATAATAACCACCCTGGTTATTGAGCAGGCGACAAAAAAATTCTATTGGATTGTATAACTTCTGGTAGGCAGAAAGATAGGCGAGTGTAGCATAGGTGATACTGTGCGCCTTGTTAAATCCGAACGAGGAAAATGAAGATATCCTCTCCCATACCCGTTCTATCTCTTTTTCATCATAACCCAGTCCCCGGGCTTGGGAGAAAAATCTTTCTCTTATTCCATCCATTAAATTTGATTCCCGCTCTTTGGTCATCGCCCTCCTTAAAAGGTCTGCGTCATCTAAATTGAATCCGGCAAAACGATGCGCCATATTGAGAATCTGCTCCTGATATACAGGTATACCAAAGGTCTCTTTCAGAATATCCTTAAGGTCTGAATGCGGATAATCTATCTTTTCTTCTTTATTCAACCTTCTTAAAAACCTCTCCTTCATTCCACCCCTTGCTGGTCCTGGTCTTATGATCGCAATGGCATTGGCAATATCCATAAGATGCTTCGGCTTTATCTTTTTCAAAATCTGGCGTACCATTGGACTTTCAATCTGGAAACAACCGAGTGTCTTTGCTTCAGAAATGAATCTGTATACATTCTGATTATCAAAATCTATACCTTCTTTTTTAAGATACAATTCAGGAAAACCCCGCACACCAAGAATATCAAGTTTTACAAGACCCATAATACCAATGCCATCCTTATCAAAATGGGTTATTGCACCCTGAGGACTAAAATAGAGCGGCACATATCTGTATACAGGTTCAGGTGTGATAACAATACCACTGGGATGACAGGAAAAATAACGGGGATAATTATCAATCTTTTCAGAAATTTTCAATATTTCTGTGATAAGTTTCTCGCCCAGGTGTTCTTTGATTTTTTTTATCTCTGCTGGTGATATACCACAGGCACGCGCTGTATCCCTGAATCTTGCCCGCGTCTGGAACCGATTTACCATACTGATACGGGCGACATAATCATTGCCAAATTTTTTGTATATTTCACCAAGCAAATATTCCCTTTGATTGTATTCCACATCCACATCTATATCTGGTGGTTCACTCCTTTTCTGGTTCAAAAATCTTTCAAAAGGAAGGCGATATTTCATCGGGTTGACAACAGAAAGACCTAATAGATATAAAATAAAAGAGGATGCAGCAGAACCACGCACATTCATACCAATACCCATTTCCTTTGCAAACTCCTTTAATTCATAGATTAAAACAAAATATGGTTCAAACCCCATTTCTTTGATAACCCGGTATTCAAATTCCAATCGGCGCTTTTCTTCATTCCTCAAGTTATGACACCTTGCCTTAATTATCTCCATAAGTCCCTTATTCGTCCTGGGAAATATCCAGGATTCTGCCTCTGGAATGTATGTGCATTGTTCAGCAATTCTAAAAAGATTTTTTACCACCTCAGGCTCTGTCCCATAAATTTTGATGAATCTGTCAGGCTTGAGCAGATAGGATATCTTCTTCTTTCCATCTTCATTTTTAAATTTTTTTATTATAGACAAAAGTTTATATATAATTCGTTCTCCAGGGTTTACATAAAATATCTCATTGGCACTGATTAGAGGAATTCTTTTATCGGGTATAAAACATGAATCCGAAAACAGCAGAAAATAAATATCTGTAAATGCTGAGGATAACTCATTACAGAGATTTAGAGAATTGGTTAAAAGAATCAAACCGCTTGAGTGTTCTTTTATAAAATTGAAATCAAGTTTTTTTAATCCATACCAGGTTAAAATCTTACAGAGGTTAGTATAACCAGCCTTGTTTTTTACCAAGAGATATAATTTTTTTTTATCTACGGGACTAAAGTCCCTACTCCAGGTTGAACCAGGGTTTGTATTCTGGTTTTGTATTAATATCCTTGCGCCAATGATCGGTTTTATTCCATATTCACGGGCGTATGTTAAAAATTCATTCAATCCGAAAAATGTATCATCAACAATACCACAGGCAGGTATCTGGTATTGTTTCAGGGTTTCAAAGAGGGTTCTGAAATCAGAACCACCATAACCATAATTGCTATGATAGAGAAGGGGAATATACATAAAGAAAATTCCAGATTCCAATCCGCCACGTTTCTTGGCGGACCAAATTCAAAATAATAATCAAGCAACAATGTTTAAACATTCCTATTTAAAATTTGAAATTTCTTGAATGCCAGGGCATTTGCTGATATTAGCGCATTGAAACCGAACCTTAACCTTGCTTTATCAATACCTGAGTTAAACCAGTTCAGCCGGTCCTCTCCTTGAAAGAATATTGAGGGTTGGAATCCATTATAACCCAGATTAGAAAGGGAAGCCCCAATAAGCCTGACCCTCTTATTCTCTTTTAGCATATCACAAAGTGCAGGTAAAGATAATTCATAAATTATTTGCTGGGAATTTGTGCCCGGATTTAATCTCACCCTCCGGGTTATGGTCTTAAAATCTGAAAATCTCAATTTTATTGTGCAGACCTCTGAATCCAATCCTAACTCCCGCAACCTCTGACAAAGGGACTCTATGAGTTGATAGAATATTGAGGTTATCAATCCCTTATCATTTGTATCCTCTACAAGGGTTGTCTCCTGACTTACAGACTTCATCGTTTGAATAATTCTATAATCACCCCCCTCAATAAACGATTTTATAACTTTATAGGTTTTACCAAGGGCGATCATCAATATCCAATCAGGGGTATTAAAGAATTCATCAACTGTATTTATCTTCAAATTCTTAAGGGTTTCAAGGGTTTTGGGTCCAATACCAGGCAGGACATCGACAGGCAAAGGAAAGAGAAATTCCTTCTCCTGCCAAGGACTAACCAGGACCAAACCATCGGGTTTTGATCGGTCACAAGCAATTTTTGCAATGACCTTTTTTCGTGCAATACCTATGGAACAGGGAAGTTTAAGGATATCTCTGATCTCCTTTTTCAATCTTTCTGCCAATCTTACAGGTGGCCCAAATAGCCTTTCTGTCCCTTTTATATCAACGAATGCCTCATCAATAGATGCCATTTCTACGATAGGTGAATAATGATAAAGTATTTGTTTAAATCTTTGCGAAAACTCTTCATATATGGAGAATTTTGGTTTTATAAATATCGCACAGGGGCATAGTTTGTAAGCCCTTGAAACCGGCATCCCTGATCTTATGCCATATTTTCTCGCCTCATAAGAAGCAGAGGCTACAACACCCCTTTCACCTGGTAAAGCACCAACGACCACTGGCTTTCCTTTCAATTTGGGGTTCAATGCCTGTTCTACTGAAACAAAGAAGGCATCTAAATCAATGCAGAGAAACATATCATTTCACCTGCAGGAAATGCAGTATCACTTCTTTTGCAGAATCGCTGCGCTTGCAGGAAATCTCAAGCCAGGATGCCCTGAAGGATTTCGTAGAGAGAAGGCGGTTCCTGCAAGTCCAGATTTATCTGGACGATACTGCGATTCCTCCATCTTATATCTTCCTCACTACCCCCACTACCTTTCCAATTATCTCAAATGGCTTATCTATTATCGGATAGGAGTCATTCTCGGGTTTTAGAAAAAAATTTCCGTTTGCCTTTTTTAGCCTTTTTATTGTGGTCTCACCATCAACATTCGCCACAATTATATCACCATCATCTGCACTCTTCCCAGGACGAACAACGACGAGGTCACCATCATAGATATGGGCATTTATCATACTCTCACCCTTCACTTTTAATAGAAAACAATCCTGCCAGGTTAGAGGATTGAAATAACCTTCAATCTCTTCAAATGCCAGTTCAGGTGTTCCTGCTGTAACCCTGCCAACTATCGGCAGTTTCTTGGGTTCTATCCTTAAACCCCTTGCTTTTGTTCCAAACTTTGTTATCAAACCCTCCCTTGCAAGGTTATCAATATGAACCTTAACTGCCTTGGTGCTCTTCAACCCAACCATCTTAGCAATCTCACGGATTGTTGGTGGATAGCCATAATCCTTTAAAAAATCCTGTATCGCCTTAAGGATATGTTCCTTTCTTTTCATAAAACCCCCTTTTCAAAGTTTATAACCATTCATTAATATATATGTAAACATTTGTTTACATATATATTATAACAAAAAATTTTATTTCGTCAAGGGGGAAAGTGCATTTCTACCCTTGACAAAGTTCAATTTTTCAATATAATATATAGAGTGAAGGTTGGATTTTTTTTAAATTTTTGGCATTTATTCTCTATTATAATTATTTTTTTTATTAAAAAAAACAACCTGAAAGGAGGTGTTAACTTAAATGACCAAGATAGTGGTCTATGAAGGCGAATCTTTTGATAATGCGATGCGCCGGTTCCGCAAATCTGTTGAGCGTGCGGGCATTCTTCGTGCTATTAAAAAACACGAAGTCTATGAAAAACCGAGCGAAAGAAGAAAGCGCCGCCTGCTCGCAGCAAGAAAGAAAGAATTAAAAAGGCAACGGGAGGAATTATAGAAAGAACCCATGCTGAACAGGTTCTTGAGCTTCCCAAAGTCCTAAATATTCTTGCAGATTATTGTCAAACCGAACCAGGTAAATCAAAAGCACTCAATATAACCAGGCTTAAGAGCCAGGAACTTGCTGAATTTGAATTGAAAAGGATTGATGAAATTAGAAGGTCAGGTGAACGCGTTGATTTTTACATTCCGTTTATGCCTGGTGAACTTAAGACATTGCTTATAAGCCAATCATATCTGAATGTAGATACCTTCCATACATTGCGCCTCTTTCTCACACACCTTCGCACTCTTAAAAATAGATATGACAAAGGGAAATTGAAAGACTACTTCAATCGGTTCCATAATTATGACGATATAATTACCGAGATAAATGCGAAGATAGATGACAATAAAGAGATTAAAAATGATGCCTCACCAGCACTTTATAAAATCAGAATGAAAAAGCGAACTCTTTATAACCAGATAAAAAATGAGCTGAAAGAGATACTCAATTCTGCCTCGCATCTCTTCACTGAATTAAATATTGTAGAAAGGAATGGCAGATATGTGCTTCCGGTCAAGGCAAATCTGAAGCATGGTCTCCCGGGCATTGTTCACGCTTATTCTAATTCTGGCGAGACCGTATTCATTGAACCTATGCAGATTGTTGAATTTGGTGCTGAACTCATTGAACTCGAAAAAGAAGAACAGGATGAAATAGTGAATATCCTCAGGGCATTGACCTCTGAGATAAAATTGATTATTGATGATATTGAATCGGACATTGATTATGCGGCAAATCTTGATTTGCTCTTTGCCAAAGTTAATTACGCCTCAGATTATAATTGTTCTATGCCTGTATTTGGAGACCATCTGGATATAAGGAATGGATACCATCCATTATTAAAACATTTAAAAAAAGATACTGTGCCTTTAAATCTTAATATGCCCACTAATAAGAAAGTTCTGCTGATATCAGGACCAAATGCAGGCGGCAAGACAGTCGTATTAAAAACCGTTGGTTTATTATGCCTGATGGCAAAATTTGGAATGTTTATTCCAGCGGATGAAGGAACGGTCATCCCTTTCTTTGATGAAATCTATGCTGATATCGGAGATGAGCAGAGTCTTGAATCAGACCTCTCAACATTTGCTGCCCACCTTTTGCAAATAAAATATGCGCTTGAATCAAAAAATGGAAACAACCTTGTCCTCCTTGACGAATTGATGAATCAGACATCGGTTGAAGAGGGTTCAGCACTCGCTTCCGCGATAATGGAAGAGCTTGCAAAAAGAAAAAATATTGTCCTGGCAACAACCCATAATGAAAGTCTCAAGATCTATGTGAGCAAAAAGAATGATATGATTAATGCTGGTATGGAATTTACTGATAGACCTACTTACAGACTCATACTTGGAATTCCTCAACCGAGTAATGCACTAAAACTTGCTGAACAAATGGGGCTTGATAAAGCAGTTATTGAAAATGCAAAGTCATATCTGGATAAAGAAAAGGAATCTCTAAACGAACTTTTTGAAAGTTTGTCTAAAGAATTGACTGTAGTCCAGGAACAAAAGGAAAAACTCAACAGATTGATTAATGAATATGATTCTAAACTCGCTGATTTCCAGTCAAAAAAGAAAAAAGAGATGAATGAATTAAAGGAAAAATATCAAAAAGAATTGCTAAAGGCAAAACATCGCATTGAAGAACTGGTAAGAACATTGAGGAAAGAAGGTCCGAAACCCGAGGTGGTGAAAGAAACAAAAGAGTTTTTTAAAGAAGAGTTAAAAAAAGAAGAATCAAAAATACCCTATTATCCCCAGATCGGTGAAATGGTCAAAATAAAGGGTTCAAACAGGCCAGGTATTGTCCTTGCCCAGCATCAAGGGAGATTCAAAATTGGTTTTGATAACCTATTTTTCTGGGCAAAGCCTGAAGAGATTGAACCTGAGGTGAAGTGATGGTTGAAAGAGAAAAAATAGACGAGATAATCAGGCAGACTGATATAGTGGATTTGATTTCTCAATACATTCAATTAAAAAAGATAGGTAAGAATTATCGTGCACTGTGTCCTTTCCATTCGGAAAAGACCCCTTCATTCTATGTCAGTCCAGAAAAGGGCATTTATTATTGCTTCGGGTGCAAAAAGGGCGGCAATGCAATAAGTTTTCTTATGGAATATGAACACCTCGATTTTCCTGATGCCCTGCGCAAACTTGCAAAGAATCTCGGGATTGAGATTGATACAACCAAGAATTTAAAATATAAAGAATTATACGAAGTTAATGAACTGGCAACCCAGTTTTATACACTAATGCTCACAAAAGAAATCGGACGAAGGGGTCAGAATTATCTAAAAGAAAGAAAGATCGACCCGGATAAATTAAAAGAATTTCGTCTTGGTTTTGCACCAAGTTCTGGTGGTTTGATGACATTTATGAGACAGAAAGGCGTCAATGTTGAAAAATTGATTCAGGCCGGATTGATTTCACAGAACCACGAAATATTTCACGATAGAATTATCTTTCCCATATTCAATCTTGCAGGAAGGGTTATCGGATTTGGCGGCAGGGGTATTGACGACTATATACAACCGAAATATCTTAATTCTCCGGAGACCCCCATCTTCAAAAAAGGTGAAATCTTGTATGGTTTATTCCAGGCAAAAGAAGCAATGAGGGCAAAATCTGAGGCAATCCTTGTTGAAGGCTATTTTGACCTTTTAAGCCTTTATCAATCCAATATCAAAAATATCTGTGCACCACTTGGGACTGCCCTGACCGAAAATCAAGCAGTCTTAATCTCCAGATATGCAAGAAAGGCAAATATCCTCTTTGACGCCGATGTCTCAGGAATCAAGGCAGCACTACGGGCAATAGGTATCCTGATAAATGCCCAGGTGGATATCCACATTGTGGTAATGCCTGAGGACTATGACCCTGATGAATTTATCAAAGAAAAGGGAATTGATGCCCTAAATCATCTAATTGCCTCGGCGCCTGATTTTTTCACATTCTATAAAAACATAACAAAAACAAACAGCGTTGAAGATGAGGTTAACCTGATCAAAGATTTGATCGAAATCATAAGCAGGATTCAGGATCCGATAAGGCTCGACCGCTATCTGAAACATACTGCCCAGGTTTTTAATATTCCAATAGATCTCTTGAGAAAAAAGGTCGGTATGGATTTCAGCCCCAAAAAACCACCCCAACCGGAGAAATCTGCAATCAAGAAACATAATCCCGAAGAAAAGTTGATTATTTTAATCTTAAATAATTTAAAATATTTCAACCGGGCAAAAGAAATTGTATCAAGCGATGATTTCAATGATACAAGAATAAAGAATATATTTGAAATACTATTAAAAAATGAAAATTTTTCAGCACAGGACATTGTTGATTTGAAGACTGAAGAAGATTTAAAAAGCCGGCTCCTTGCCTCACTCATTGATTCCGAAAAATTAAATGAAGAAGATTTTGTTCAGTCATTGAATCTCTATAAAAAGAATATTTTAAGAACACAACTAAAAACGAAAATCAGTGAGGCAATAAAAGCCGGCGACGATGAATCTTTAAAGAAATATAAAGAATTACTTAGAAAATAAAAGGAGCAAAATGGTAAAATATTCTCAAAAAATCTTTGAAAAGGCAAAAGAAGCAGGGAAGATTACTATAAATGAAATAAATAATCTTATCCCTGAAAATGTAACACCTGAGGAGATAGATGAAGTTCTTGATTTGCTTGCCCGCAATAACATTGTCATTGTTCAAACTGAAGAAGAAGAAGTTCCAAAGCCCGGTGCTCCGAAGGTTGCCCAGAGGGCTGAGGAGCCGATAAGGGCTTATTTCCGTGAACTTGCACGATACGACCTTCTTACCAAAGACGAGGAATACGAATTCTCGGTGAAGACTGAAGAAGGATACCGAATGATTGTAAAGGAATTCCTTCGTTATCCCTGTGCACTCTCTGAACTCATTTCCGTATGTAAACAGGTGGAAATGGGCAAAAAGAGTCTTGATCAGATTTCTCGTGTTGAAATTGAAGCAATAATGGATAAACATACCTTCTGGGCAGAAAGGCAGAAGTTCATTCGGCGTGTGAAATCACTTGAAAAAGATTACAATGTATTATTGAAATACTACAAAAAGGCAGAAAAGGATCACTCAAAGTTGCTGCGCGGCATAATTTTCCATAAAGAGGAACGCGTTAGAAAATCAATTGAAAAACTTGCATTACAGCACAATGTATTAAATTCCGCAATACAAAAATTCAAAGAAAACCTTGAGCGTTTTGAGAAAATCGAAAAAGCACTTATCAGATTGCGCAATCAGGATGGCATAAATGCATTTACAAAAGAAAAACGAAGACTGCTCTCTGAACTTGGTAATAATCCTGAACGGGCGCAAGAATCGTTAAGAATAATAGAAAATCTTGAGAGTATGATAAATCGTTCGCGCCAGCGTATGATTGAAGGAAATGTGAGATTGGTAATATCTATTGCGAAAAAATATGTAAATCGCGGTCTTGAATTTGCTGACCTTGTAGGAGAAGGTAATAATGGATTGATTAAAGCAGTTGAGAAATTTGATTATCGTAAAGGCTACAAGTTCTCCACATATGCAACCTGGTGGATTAGACAGGCAATAACCCGTGCGATTGGTGATCAGGCAAGAACTGTGCGCGTTCCTGCCCATATTCTTGATACAATGAACAAAGTGGCGCGTGCCCAGAGAGATATGACCCAGGACCTTGGCCGTGAACCAACGATTGAAGAGATAGCCCAGCACCTGGATCTACCGACAGATAAAGTAAGGATGGTCCAAAATATCTCACTCATTCCGATCTCGCTTGATAAACCTATTGATGACGAAGAATCGAGTTTTGTGGGTGATTTTATAAGCAATCCATTATCTGAATCGCCGTCAAGAAGGGCTGCAATATCAATATTAAAAGACAGATTCAATGAGATTTTAAAAGATCTACCAAAAAGAGAAGAAAAGATTATAAGGCTCAGGTTTGGTCTTGGAAATGGGACACCAAAGACCCTTGAGGAAGTAGGCAGGATGTTCAATATCACAAGGGAAAGGGTAAGACAGATTGAGGCAAAGGCTCTGCGTAAACTCCGGCATCCGACAAGAATTCGGAAACTCCAGGTCTTCAAGGATTTAATTGAGATGGAGTAATAATAAAATATCCAAAATGCCTGAATACCTAAAATCTTAGGAACTTGATATGAATAAATATGATGTAGTAGTCATTGGTGCTGGACCTGGTGGTTATCCCTGTGCGATAAGACTTGGACAATTGAAGAAAAATGTCCTTGTCATTGAATCTGGTGAAATTGGTGGAGTCTGCCTGAACCGTGGTTGCATTCCAACAAAGGCATTGAGTTTTGTAGCAGAAATTATTGATAACGTTCAAAAGGCACAAAAATTGGGTTTGAAAATAGAAAATGCAGGTGTTGATTTAAATCTTTTACGATGCCATACCGAAGGCGTTGTGAAGAGACTGCGTGCCGGTATTGAATATCTATTTAAGAGCAATGGTGTAAATTACAAAAAGGCAAAGGCAAGGATTATATCCGAAAAAAAGATTGAACTTGAAAGCAATGGAATGATTGAACCGATTGAGGCGGAAAATATTGTGATCGCAACAGGGACCGAGATAATTGCCCTGCCTGGATTTGAATTTGATGGCAAATATATTACAAATACAGATGATGCACTGAAACTGAATGATGTTCCAAATAGATTACTCGTAGTCGGTGCAGGTGCGTGCGGCCTTGAACTGGCAAACATCTATGCCTGCCTTGGCAGTAAGGTCAAGGTTGTAGAAATTATGGAGCAAATCCTGCCTGGAATGGAGACTGAACT
>Ga0078972_1013259_pt1 | contig 13703 bp, 14 predicted proteins | sample YelNatPaOPGAMG01_FD_67568 | JGI IMG/M metagenome (GOLD analysis project Ga0078972, IMG submission 67568) | Hot spring thermophilic microbial communities from Obsidian Pool, Yellowstone National Park, USA - OP-RAMG-01 (SPADES assembly) (version 2) | ecosystem: Environmental > Aquatic > Thermal...
GAAGGGTGTTGCTGCCTGTTTTGCCGCTCCGCGGAGCGGCAAAACAGGCAGCAACACCCTTCCTACACCCCTCAAGGCCCAAAGCCGGACGGTTGCGTAGCCCAAAACCCGGCAAGGCAACCGGCGAGTTTTTGCCAATCACCTTCCCATAAGGGAAATCGGTGTGTCAGGTCTATCCCCATCAAGAGAGAATACAAGACAGTGAGTGATGCCATGACAGATTGTCCCTTTTGCAGTATCGTCCGCGGCGAGGAACAGGCATCGCTGGTCTATGCCGGCGACACGGCTGTGGCCTTTCTTGACCGCCGCCCGCTCTTCCCAGGCCACTGCCTGGTCGTGCCGCGGGTGCATGTCGAGACGCTGGCTGACCTGCCGGCGCCGCTCCTCGGCCCCCTCTTTGCCGATGTGCAGCTCATCTCACGCGCCGTGGAGCGGGGGCTGGGGGCCGACGGCAGTTTTGTGGCGATCAACAACCGTGTGAGTCAGAGTGTGCCTCATCTGCACGTGCATGTGGTGCCGCGCCGTCAAGGCGACGGCCTGAAGGGTTTCTTCTGGCCCCGGCAACGCTATGAGAGTGAGGAGCAGATGGTGCAGGTGCGTGACCAGCTGCGCCGGGCAATCGCAGAAATGACAGGAGGGTGAGATGGAAAAGGTCCGCTACGAAGAGATGTTGCCCCACGAGATCGTCGCTCGCCGCAAGTTCCCGGCCGCCTTTATCGGCCTGGGCGGGTTGGAGTGGCACAGCAAGCACCTGGCCGTCGGCAACGACGCGCTCAAGGCGGAAAAGCTCTGTGAGCTGGCGGCGGCCCGCTCGGGCGGGTTCGCTTTCCCCACGCTCTGGTACGGTGAGCCCCGCGTGACCGGCCTCATGGAGCCCAACCATGATGACGATGGCGCCATCAAGCGGGCGATGGAGTTCCAGGAGCACAAGTTTGCCCCAACCTATTTCGGCAAGTCCGGCGAGGAGCAGATCCATTTCTACCAGGAACTGCTCTATCACGTGCTGGTGCAGATGAACACCCTGGAGATGCGGGCCGTCTGCCTGCTCTGCGGGCATTATCCTATCTTCGACTGGGCCTCGCCGGTTGTCGAACGGTTCAATGCGGCCTATCGTGATACGCAGGCCTTTGCGGGCATCGAGTTCCATTACCCGCCGCAGACGGAGGAGGTCGGCGGTGACCATGCGGCCAAGTGGGAGACCTCGTACCTCTGGTACCTGCGCCCGGATTGCGTGGATATGAGCGTTTACCTGGGGCGGGAGGATGAGCCCCTGGTGGGTGTGATGGGCGACGATCCCCGGCGCACCGCCTCCATCGAGATTGGGCGCCGGGCCTGCGACCTGATTGTGGAGGGCATGGTGCGCAAAGCGGCGGAGTTGATCGAGAAGACTCGTAAAGCGTAAGGATATCCCTGCGATAGCAGGGGTGTGGGGTGAGCGCTGCCGGCAAAGCAGCCGGCAGCGCTCACCCCACACCCCTGAAGGAAATTCCAGGTCGCAGTGAGATGCTTTCCCGGGGAAATTGGTGCGTCACGGCTGGCGCCGCGAGAACAGGCCCGACAGCCTGCGGCGCGGCGGGTGCCCTCGCTCGCAGTAGGGCAGGTGGTTGCGCCGGCCGTGATGCGCCCTGCAGACCATGCAATGCCCGTGGCGCTCGCATTTCTTCTTGGGGCACGGGCAGTCCTCGCGGAACTCTTCCTCTGATGGAGTGTCACCAGCCTTTGTCGAATCGGGCATCGGCAGAACCTCCAGTTCGTTGCTCTGGCCAGATCCTATTGCCCGGCCAACGCCGCTCCGGCCTCGAGCAAAGCCCCGACGATGCCCGGGTCGCGGGCCTCGGCATAGACGCGCAGCAGGGGCTCGGTGCCCGAGGGGCGGATGAGGAGCCAGCCTTCATCATCGAACCGGTACTTGACGCCGTCGAGCTTGTCGATGGCGGTGACCTTGAGGCCGGCGATGCTCCCAGGAGCGTTCGCCACCAGGCGCTGCACCATCTCCGTTTTGTCAAAGGGGCGAGTCTGCCGGTCATCGCGCCCATAGGCGACAGGCCCCAGGTCGGCCATGAGATCATCCACCAGGGCATCAAGAGAGCGGCCACGCACGGCGATGATCTCCAGCAGCAGCAAGCCCATCAGCAGGCCGTCGCCCTCGGGGATGTGGCCACGAATGGAGATGCCGCCCGATTCCTCGCCGCCGATAAGGACATCATCGCGGGCCATCCAATCGCAGATGTGGTTAAAGCCCACCGGCGTTTCGCGCAGGGGCAGCCCATAGCGCGCGCAGAGCCGGTCGATGTGCTGGGTGGTAGAGACGGTCTTGACCACGCTGCCGCGCTCGCCGCGCATTTCCACCAGATACTGCAGGGCCAGGGTAAAGATGCGATGGGGGTTGATGAAACGGCCCCGGGCATCGACCGCACCGATGCGATCAGCATCGCCATCGGTGGCCAGGCCCAGGTCATAATGGCCATCTTGCACAGCCTCGACCAGCGCCTTGAGGTTGCGCTCGATCGGCTCGGGGTGGATGCCCCCAAACCCCGGGTTCAGGTCGCCACGGATCTCGCGCACCTGGCAGCCCATCTCACGGAGAAAGCGGACCAGGTACCCCCGGCCAGCGCCGTACATAGGGTCCACGACCACCCGTGGCCGCGCACTGGCGATGGCGTCGAAATTGATCAGGGTGCGCAGATGGGCCAGGTACCCCGGCAGCGGGTCAAAGCGTGAGATGGCGCCGTTTACCCCCTCGCGGCCGGCAGGCAGATCGCCATCCTCCATGCGCCAGGCGAGATGGCGCGGAGCGCGCCCCTGCTCCTGATTGCGGCGGATAGCGGCCTCTACCTGATCGGTGATCTCGGGCATGGCCGAGCCGCCATTGGAGCCTTTGAGCTTGAAGCCATTGTAGCGTGGGGGGTTGTGGCTGGCGGTGATCATCACGCCCGCGTCGGCATTGCGGGCGCGGACATTATAGGTCAAGGCGGGGGTAGGGCAATCTCCCCGGGAGAGGTCGACATTCACACCATTGGCGGCCATGATATTGGCCACCTCGGCAGCGTAACGGTCGGACAGAAAGCGGGTATCATAACCAACGACGATGGCAGGCGGGCGGCCGGCAACCTGCTGGGTCAGCACATCGGCCACGGCCTGGGCAACGAGGCGCAGATTAGCGAAAGTAAACTCGTCGCTGATGACCGCACGCCAGCCATCGGTACCGAACTTGAGCATGGAACCTCCGCTTTATGGATTCCCGTACCTCGGGGTCGGCTGGGGGGAGTGTAGGCGAAAGCGCCGGGGGCGTCAAACGGGGTCCCTGGAAAGGAGATGCGCCTCGGAAGCCCTGTATGCGCCCTATGAGCCGCGCTTCTTGCGCGCCGGCTTGGCCTCGACGGTGTGGCCCAGGTAGAAATGCCCGGGCTGCAGGACGGTGCTGGGCTGGGCGTCATAGCCCGCCGCCTGGGCGGCTGCCAGGTCATCCTCGTGGCAGATGATAATCGTAGCCGGGTGGCCAAATTTCTCCTGGTAGCGTGGCAGCCACTCGCGCAGAAAGGCCTCAACTGGCTGCTGGTAGGCATTCCAGATCCACCAGTAACTGGGGTCGCGTGGAGCAGCGGAAACCACTTCATCCTCCCCACTTTCAACCGGCCCGGCAGCGGCTGCAGCGAGCGGCTCAGCCGGCTCCTCTACAACCGGGCGGGGGGCAGAGCGCTCCTGCGGCGGGGAGGTCTCTGTTGTTTGCGGTCGAGCCGACTCGACCGCGGTCCTCTCGGGCGGCTTGGGCAACTCACGGGCGGGCCTGGCCGGCACGCCGCGAGGGGTAGGCGCAGGTGAGGGCGGCTCGGGAGGGCGGGTGATTTTGCGGCGCACCAGCACCGGCCCGCCGGTGTTCCCCTCATCCGGCGGGTTGAGGGGGGGCCGGGTGCGTGCTCCATGGCGGGCCGGCGGTTGCTCGCCGGGAACCTCAGCGGCCGGGCGCAGGGTGGGCTGGGGGGGCACCTCCATCTCCAGCCGGTGCGGAGTTACCTGGGGAGCGGGGCGCGATGGGGGCCCGTCGGGAGCCTGGGGGCGGGCCTGGGCCGGCTGCACGCTGAGGCCACGGCGCTCAAAGGCAGGGCGCAGGGGCGCCTCGGCGCGCCCGGGGCCCGCAGCCGGGCGGATAGAGGAGTCTCCCACGTCAATATCCAGGTCCACATCATCGGCCGGGGGAGGATCGAGGCCCCGCTCGGCTTTCCAGGCTGCCACCTCTTCCGGCGTGGCGCGCCCGACAATCCGGCCGTTGACGACCTTGGCCCATCGCCCCGGCCGGTATTCCAGCAACTCTTCCGCCATCGCTTACCTCCACTTGGCGAAAGATGGCATGAGACCATACATGAGTGTGGATGCTCCCGAATGGCGCATCGCCGTGAGGAGCCATACCTATGCCCCCATCAATACGCCACACCTTTTATTATAGTATGAAAAAGAGGCTCCGCCAACCCCTTGAGATATGGTCGCCGGTCAGGCAGCAAGGCCTGCATCGCCACCGGCAGGCTACTGTTCCCCCCCAGCATAGCGGGCCAGGTTGCGCCAGAAGGGGAGGTTCTGGGGCTCAGAGGCCGCGCCGAGGATGCCCAGGTCAGCCAGGACGAGCACCTGCCCCCGGGCGCCGGCGGGCTGCAGGAGGGCGACGACGGGCAGGCCACTCACCCGGGCGAGCACCTGGGCGCCCGGGGCCGCAAAGGGCACGGCGTTATTCGGGGCCAGCTCCAGGCTCGAAACCCCGGCTGTGAGGGGGCTCTGCCCTTCCACGGCAGCCTCTGCCCCGGGCAGGGCACCGCTCTGGAAGGTCACCCCCAGGCGGCTGCTGAGGGCGTTCATCGCCGCCCAATCCTCATTCTCATCCCATACCTGGTTCATATACTTGAGCCGGTGCGCGCTGCCGGTTACCACGAGCAGCCCCCCCGCGGCCACATAAGCGGCCAAAGCGTCCACCTCTTGCGGCTGCCAGCCCTCGCCCTGGCCCGGGTCGCCGGGGGCGGCATAATCGCACACCGGCAGAGCCACCACCAGCGAGGCGCCCTGCAGGTCCGCAGGGGTGAGTGGCTGGCCATAGGGCACCATGTCTACATCGTAACCCTCCCAGGCCAGCAGCATCCCCAGGTCCGTAAGCGCAGCCGGGGTCATGTGCACGGCCTCGGTATGGCTGGCCACCAGCACAGCGCGGCGGTCGGGGGTGCCGGCAGTGCGCAATGCGGGCTGCTCGCGGCCGGTGGCCAGGGCAGCGGTGAGGGCCAATTGGGCCATCTGCTGGAGCACGGGCGCCTGCTCGCGCGCCAGCTCGATCGTGTCATAGGGGTCATGGAGGTGGCCGGCATAGTGCACGCCGCCGATGGGGTCCATGGCCGGCTCATCCATATAGATGGCATTGGCGTTGGGCACGTCAAAGCCCGACAGGGCCGAATTGTCGGATTCGAGGCCGTAAAGGTTGCTGGGGGTAGCTTCGATCCCCAGCGGCTGCACCTGGCGGGCCAGGTAATCGGGCCAGGGGAGGCCGGCATCGCCCAGGCGGCCATAGGACCAGCCGACCAGGCTGAGGGTGGCGGGCACCCCTTCCAGCGGCCGAGAGAGGCAATCGACCTGGAGCATGGCCAGGGTCCGGTCGAGCAACTCCTGGTGAGTGGCGGCGAAATAGTCACTGCCGTAGAGCCCCAGTTCCTCGCTGCCGAACCAGGCCAGGTAGAGATCGACGGGCGGCTGGGCATGGGCCGCATCCAGCACGCGGGCCACTTCCAGCAGCACGGCGCAGCCGGAAGCGTCATCCATGGCGCCCGGGTTAGCGGGGGAATCGATGTGTGCGCCCAGGATGATGGCCTTGCTCGGGTCAGCGCCGGGGATGCGCGCGATCAGGTTGCCCGAGCGCCCGGGCGAGTAGACGTCGGCATCCCAGGTGAGCTGAGCCGCCTGGGCGCGAGCCAGCCCATCCCAACCGGAAGGCGCATCCTCCAGGCGCAGATCCAGGATGGGCAGGTGAGGCACACCCTGCACATAGCAGAAAGCGCTCAGGTCGCCGGCAAAGGTGCCGTGGGCCTGACCGGGCTGATTGCTGTATTGGGTTACAAGCACTACGCCCGCCGGTCCCTTTTGCAGCAGCTCTTGGGCGGTAGCCACGGCCGCATTGCTGCGCACGATGCGATCGACGGCGGCTTCATCGAGGAAAACGACTTTGCCGCGCACCTCCGTGGGGGTGAGCCTGTCGACCTCCTGCGCGCTGTGGACGATGAGGGGCGCCCCCGCGGCCGTGACGGGGTCGGGGCGCGTGTCGTTGGCCTGGCCGTCAGAGTCGAAGCGGAGGGCGGCGGCCAGGTCATCGCGCGGGCCGCGCTGGGCATCGACGGGCAAATCCATCTCCTGGCCGTCTACCGTCAGGCGCAAGCGGGCCGTGCGCAGCTCGGTGGCAAGGTAGACGGCGAACTCCTGCCGCTCCAGCCCCAGGCCGAGCCCCTGCAGATAGGGCAGGGCGCTCAGGCGGCGGGCCACATAGTCCAGCCCCTCCGCCTCGCCGGGCGTGGCCGAGTTGCGCCAGCCGGCGTGAGGGCGGATGCTGCTCAGGCCCTCGATATCGCCCAGAAGACGGTCGACATCGATGAGGGTCATGGGTTCGGTTGCCGGGCGCTCGAGGGCGGCAGTGGCGGCCGGCGTGGCTGTTGCGGTGGCCGTAGCGGAGGGGGCAGCCGTGGGCGCAGCGGTCACGGTAGCGACGGCAGCCGCTGTGGGGATGCGGGTGGGCGCCGCCGTGGGCATGGGGTGCAGCCCGCAGCCCGTGAGCGCCAGGCAGACGAGGATGATGAGGAGACGATGGCCCTTCATTTGCTGTACACGCGAATCGCCGCCTGACCGCTCGCGGGGCACTGGTGCTCGCAGATGCCGCAGCCGATGCAGAGGTCCTCACGGACGACAGGGCGGGGCAGCTTAGTGCCATCTGCGAGCGTCAAGACATCGAGCTTGATGGCCTTTTCTGGCACCGGGCACATTTCCTGGCACACGATGCACGGCACACTATAGGCCCAGGGCAGGCAGCGGTTATGGTCCACAGCGGCGAGGCCGATCACCGCCTGCCGCTTGGCTGCCAGGTCCAGGGCGGGGATGGCGCCCGTGGGGCAGATCTGGCCGCAGGCGTTGCAGCCATAGTCGCAATAACCGATCCGTGGCACCAGATGCGGCGTCCAGAGCCCCTCCAGCCCCGCATCCAGGACCGATGGCTGCAGGGCATTGGTAGGGCAGACCTTCATGCACTCGCTACAGCGCACGCAGCGAGAGAGAAAGCTCGCCTCATCCTCCACGCCGGGCGGGCGCATGAGCTGGGTGGGGCGCACGCGGGCCTGCACACCGGTGCGCAGCACGGCCGCTCCCGCGGCGCCGGCTACCAGGGCGCCCAGGAATTGGCGGCGGCTGGGGTCATACTCGCGCCACGGCTCCATGCTGGGCCGCAGGCGAAAGCCGGCCATCTCTTGGGGGCAGACGGTCAGGCAATCGAGGCAGACGGTGCACTCGCTGGCCTGGATGCTGTAACCTTTTTGCGCGTCAATGGCGCCCAGCCGGCAGGCCCGCTCGCAGCGCGCGCAGCGGCGGCAGCTCGTGTTCAGCACGGGCCGCAAAAGGGAGAACCGCGAGAGGTAGCCCAACAGCGCCCCCAACGGGCACAGGTAGCGGCACCAAAAGCGATCGGCCAGGGCGTTGAGGGCCAGGATGCCGCCCAGAAGGAGCAACAGGGTGATATTCTGGGCAAAGGCTGGCTGCTCCACCGGCAACACTGGGCCGCGCAGCGATTGCTCCATCGCATCGACTACTGGCTGCAGGGGGCCGACGGTGTAGAGAGTGGTTTCGATCGCAGTGATGGCGTGGTCCAGCGCCGGCAAGATGGCGACGGTGAGCGAGCGCGTGAGCAGGGTCAACGGGTCCAGCACCAGCAGGGTCAGGCTCCCCACCAGGGCGCCGGCTGCGATAACGAGCAGCAGAAGGTTCTTGGCCAGCCGCCAGCGGGGTGAGATCCTGGCCTGGCGCTTCGCCGCCCCTGTAAAGCGCGCCCATTCCAGCACTGTGCCCATGGGGCAGAGCCACCCACACCACACGCGCCCCACCACGAGGGTGAGCCCCAGTGTAACCAGGCCCAAAGCCAGGCGGGGCAGCCACGTGCGCGCGGCGACCATGGCTGCCAACCCCGGCAACGGGTCAAGGCGGAAAAAGAGATCGGCCAGGGGCAGGGCCGTTTGCCGCTGTAGGGCCGCATAGAGGAGATAAACAAAGACGCCGAGTGACAACACTTGCACGGCCTGCCGCACGCGCCGCCAGCCAGCCCACTTCATACGCCACTTCCTATCAAACGCGTATCAAAATGACCAGGGGCAAGAAAGTTACAGGCAAGATTGCCAAAGGCTAATGCTATTAGTATAGCACACGCTTGCACGGGGCCACAAATAGAAAACGAACGCAGCCTCAGGTTTCCAGGTCGTGGCGAAGGGCCTCATACTCATCGCGGGTAATCTCACCGGCGGCATAGCGGCGGCGCACGATATCCAGGGCATCATCCACTGGCGTCGGCGCCGGCTCAACACCACGCTCGGGCGACGTGCCGCCCAGAATCCCGCTGCGGCTGAGGACAAAGACGGTCACTGCCACCCCAGCCAGCAGCAGCAGAAGGAACATAATGAGGACGACGATGGTCAACAGGATGTTGCCTGGCAACGGTAACATGCTTGCGCACGCCTCTTGCTCATGAAATATAGCAAGTGCGCATTTAGCAAGAAATGTGCCAGGAGTCGAAACAAGTAATAAGTAATACGTAAGGTTGTCAACAGGGAGTTTTCACTGCTCCGTGTCAGTCCGCTGCTGGCAAGCGTCGCAGAGCAGTGAAAACTCCCCATTGGCGACCTTACGTATTACTTATTTCGGCTCACGTGTCACGATTGCCAGGAGCATCCCGCTCTCCACACTTACGACAGCGACCGGGGCCGTTAGGACGTTGGAGATGCCGCGGGGAATGGCAAAGGGCAGGGTTTCGCCCTGCAGGGGATATTCCAGGCCCATCGTGCGGATGCCGCGCACATCACCGCCAAGGGGGAGCAACGAAACCAGGTCACCCACGCGACCGTGGATCTCGGCGCGGTCTCGGATGACCAGCAGGCGCTGGCGGCCGGTGACGAGGGCCACGCGCGCACCGGCCGCTGCAGGCAGGGCCAGGAGGAAGATATTGGCCAGGGAGTGATCCAGCCGATCTCCTATGGCGCCCAGGAGGATGATCTCATCAGCGCCGTGCGCCAGGGCAGCGTGCAGGGCCAGCTCGGTGTCGGTCTCATCCTTGCGCGGGGAATAGGGCCGCACCTCTGCGCCATGGGCAGCCAGCTGATCACGCACCTCAGGAGGGGTTGAGTCGAGGTCGCCGATGAGGAGCTGCGGCCACCAGCCGTGAGCCACGGCGTGCAGTGAGCCGCCATCGGCGGCAATGAGCAGATCGGCACGACGCACCAGGTCCTCAACCTCGGCAGTGAAGGTCAGGTCGCCATGGGCGAGGATAACAGCCAGTGTCATGCATATCCCTCCGCGAGCGCCGCCAACAGGCGCCCCTTGTAGGCGGCAAAGGCCGCCGTTGTGACCATAGCACGCTCGCGCGGGCGCGGCAAATCGACCTCCAGGGCCAGCTTGACCTGCCCCGGACGCGGCGTGAAGACATAGACGCGGTCCGAAAGAAAGATTGCCTCGTCAACGTCGTGTGTGACAAAGAGGATCGTCTGTCCAAAGCGCGCCCAGATGTCGAGGAGCCACTCCTGCAGGCTGGCGCGGGTGAGAGCATCGAGGGCACCAAAGGGCTCATCGAGCAGGATGGCCGGGCTGCGCTGCAGGACGGCGCGCAGAAAAGCCGCGCGCTGGCGCATGCCGCCAGAGAGGACGGCCGGGTAGGCGCGCCCGAACCCCTCCAGGCCAAAGAGCGGAAACAGCTCTTCCGCCAGGCGGCGAGCCTTATCGCGTGGCAGGCCAGCGATCTCGGGGCCCAGGATGACGTTATCGAGCACTGTGCGCCAGGGCAGCAGCAGGTCTTTCTGCGGCATATACGCCACCCGCCCCGCGCGCCGCAGCGTAGCGCCCGATTCGCCCAGGCTGATGTACCCCTGATCCGGCTCCATGAGGCCACAGATGATATTGAAGAGGGTGCTCTTGCCGCAGCCCGAAGGGCCGATCAGCGTGACAAATTGGCCTGCATCGGCGTGCAGGTCCACGGCGTGCAGCGCCTCGACGATCCGCCCGTCGACGCGAAAGGTCTTGCTGACGGATACAACAGCGATCGAGATGCCGTGCGGAATGGCAAGGTCCATATGCATCGTTAGTTACTCGGCCGGCACATCGCAGGCATTGCTGATCGTGCCGACCATGATCGTCGCGCCATAGGCCGCAGCTGCCGCGAACGCCCGACGCAGGGCAGCAAAGACCATCTCTTCGTCGCCCGCGATCAGGGTGCTCATAGGGCCAACCTGCACTTGCAGGCCCGGCGCTGGCAGGGCAGCGATGGCCGCATCGATGCCCGGCAGGATCTCTTCTTGGGCCAGGGGATAGACACTGACCTGCGCTGAAATCCTCACTTGTCCACCCTCCCTATCAGCAACGCGCCGAACGGCCGCAGGATGCTGCGCCCCAGGGCCTCCAGGCAGGCGCTGTAGCGCCGCAGGCGGCCATCGGGCAGGAAAAAGACGGTGCTGCCCCACTGCACCCGGCCGTAGCCGCCCAACAGGCGCCGGAGCGCGGGCGGCGAGTAATAGTGGGCGCGGTCAAAGGGCGGCTCCCGGCGGCGGGCCCATGGGCTCCAGGCGTTCAGGACGGCCACCACCAACCGGCCGCCAGACCGCACGGCCGCCCACATCTCGGCGATGGCCCGCTCGGGCTCGGGCACGAATTCGAGCATGGTCACGGTGAGCACCAGGTCGAACTGCGCCGCCGCCAGGGGCAGGGCCCGGGCATCACCGCGCACCAGGGCAAGGTCTGCAGGGGCAGGTCTCAGACCTGCCCCTACGGCCGCCTGCCGCAGCATCGGCTGTGAGAGGTCTACCCCCACAACCCTGGCCCCAGCCTCGGCCAGGGCGCGGGCAAAGTAGCCGGTGCCGACGCCCACTTCCAGCGCCCGCTCACCCGGTTGGGGGCGGGCCAGGCGCAGAAGCAGGCCCCGCTCCAGCGCCCCGACCGCCGCCCCCAGCGGGGTGTCGAACCAGGAGTCGTAAAAGGGCGCCAGCTCATCAAAGGGATTGGCTTGTGCCGCCATCGCATCCCTCACTGTTTCGGCAGGAAATCGTTGGTAAAGGCCTTGCTGGTATCGATCTTTTTGGGCAGCAGGCCGCGGTCACTCATCCAGGCGGCATAGTTTGCCCACACCTGAGCCGATTGCTCGCCCCAGCGTGGGGCATCGGCCTGGTAGCGCGGGCTGAGCCAGGCCTGGCTGCGACGGATGAGGTCAGCGTTGGCTTCGGGCGCCGCCTTGATGAGAATATCAGCCGCTTCGGTCGGGTGCTGGGCGGCGTAGGTGTAGCCCTGGCTGGTCGCTGCCATAAAGCGCCGCACGATGTCGGGGCGCTGGGCAATGGTCTGTTCGTTGGTGATGATGACGGGGCTGTAATAGTCGGGCAGGCACTGCGTCCAATCGCTAAAGCGCACCAGATTCACTGGCAGGTCCTGCAACTGGGCCTCGGCCCCCTCCCACCCCTCATAGATCCAGACGACATCCACATCGCGTTGGATGGCCATCAGGGGGTCGCTGGCGCCAATATCCACGAATTGGACCTTGTTCACATCGCCGCCATCACACTTCATGAGCACGTCCAGCTCCTGGCGCTCGATGGGCAGGCCAAAAGAGCCGTACTTCTTGCCCTCCAGGTCCTTGGGGCGGGTGATGTTCTTGCTGGTCAATGACATGAGGGCCGAGGTATTGTGCTGCACCACGGCGGCGATGGAAACGACCGGCACGTCGGTGGCGCGGGCGTCGGTCACTTCTTCCTGAAAGCTGATGCCGAAATCGGCCTTGCCGCTGGCCACCGTGGATACCGCAGTCGTGCTCTGCCCGGGCTGGACGATATCGACCTGGAGCCCCTGCTTGGCGTACAGGCCCAGGGCCTGGGCCACGTAGAGGCCAGTATGATTGGTATTGGGCGCCCAGTCGAGCATGACGGTGACCCTGGTGGGGCCCTTGGGCGCGCAGCCCAGAGCGCCAGTGAGCAGGGCCAGGCTGGTCAGACCAATCACGATCTTGGAAAGGACACGCATGGGAAACCTCCTTACTTGATCTCCTCCCACTGCTCGCTCTGCGCCGAAACACGGGTCCAGGGCAGGGCCAGTCGCTCGATGGCTGACACGCCCAGGAAGAGGGCAATGCTCAGGAACGAGGTGACGGCGATGGCGGCAAAGACCCGGTCGGTGAGGAACGAGTTAGAAGCGCGGATCATATAGATGCCCAGACCTCGCGCAGCGCCGACCCATTCACCGATGATGGCGCCGACCACACTATAGGTCATGGCGATGCGCAGGCCAGAAAAGAAACCGGGCAACGCCCCCGGCAGTCGTACCTTGAAAAAGATTTGCTGGCGCGTGGCGCCCATGGAGCGGAGCAGGGCCAGCAGGTCCGGGTCGGCAGCGCGCAGGCCATCGGCTGTGGCGACGGTGATGGGAAAGAAGCAGACCAGCCCCACCACCACGACCTTGGAGGCGAGGCCATAGCCGAACCAGATGATGAGCAGCGGCGCCAGGGCCATGATGGGGATCGTCTGCGAGGCCACCAGCAACGGATAGAGCACGCGGCGCAGCGTCGGCGAAAGATCAATGGCCACGGCCATGCCCAACCCGCTCACCACAGCCAGGATCATGCCCAGGGCCGTCTCCAGCGCCGTCTGCAGGCCGTGCCAGGCCAGGAGCGGCCCAGTCGCCACCGCTGCGCGGACAATCTGCAACGGCGAAGGCAGCAGCCATACTGGCACCTGCAGCGCCCAGGCCACGAGCTGCCAGAGGAGTGCAAGTATGGCCAGGAGGATGATGGAGGGCAATAGATTGTGCTTATCCATGGGCAAGATACTCCCGTCAAACGTCATGCGCAGGCTCTCAACAAACACATTTGTCCTTGGACCCGTGACATTTTCATGCTGCTGTCCAGAATGTTTCAGCCAACCAGCGCTTCCTCGTCGGAATACGCATTCCTGTAGCGCGAGGCGCCGCGGAATGAGCCCCTTACGTTTGACGTTTCACGCCTTACGCAACAAAAAAGCTGCCTGAACCGGGCAGGTTCGGCAGCCATTCGTGGACGTGCAGTGCTTCCCTACGCTAGCATTACCCAGGTCAGGTTCAGGGGTCGATGGCGGTTGCGGCCATCCTCTCAGCCCGGCTCCCCGAGCTCCCCCAGCAAGTGTATGCAGATGTTGTAGACATTATAAGCAAGGGAGGGAAGCTGTCAATTACGAGTCTGCCAAAGCGCCGCTTGCCAAAGGGATTACGTTAGAGTATGATCCACGATGCCTGCGTTCATCCAGCGAGTCGCCCCTGCTGCGCCCAGCAATCTCGCCAAATCGCCACAGCTATGACACCGCCATCGAGGAGCGTCTGCTGCGGGGCTCCCTGGGGCAGCCCTACCACTACAGCCGTACTTACCCATCGGGGCGCGGATCCCATCCGGGCATCGCGCTTCGCACGCGACCGGAGTGGAGCCATTC
>Ga0078972_1009328_pt1 | contig 13702 bp, 5 predicted proteins | sample YelNatPaOPGAMG01_FD_67568 | JGI IMG/M metagenome (GOLD analysis project Ga0078972, IMG submission 67568) | Hot spring thermophilic microbial communities from Obsidian Pool, Yellowstone National Park, USA - OP-RAMG-01 (SPADES assembly) (version 2) | ecosystem: Environmental > Aquatic > Thermal...
CCTGAAAAGCCCTGACCGCCGCCTCGGTCTTCTCCCCGAAATTCCCCCGGGGCGTCCCGGAGAAAAAGCCCAGCTCCTGGAGGCGCTGCTGCACCCGGACCACCTCAGGGCCACTCATACCTTGCCTTAAGACCACCTCATTCCCCACTTCTTAAGATCACACTCCCATTGGGGGTGTGAGTGTGTTTGTTTATTCTCTCCCACAAATCCCGACGCCCATCTTTCCACTCCTGAAACTCATCCCGGCGCACGAACAGTTCCATCTGTCGCTGTCGGCAGTCCATATGCTCCTTCCACCATTGATCCACCTTTTCCTCCATCCGGGTAAGCATACGCCAGAACAATACTCCAGCAATGCTGGCTATAATCCCCATAAGTGCCAAAAGAAAATTGGTGAGCTCCTGTGCCATGGTCAGAGCTCCATCCGACCCGCGGTGAGAATTGGCCCAACCCTGCTGGCCAGATAACGGGTAACCGCCTGTTCATAGGTGAGAGGCAGCCAACTCACAACCCTCTCCCTGTTCTTTGTTCCATGACCTGCTTTTTGGCGAGGTGAAGGTCCCGGGGATACTCCAGTCCCCGGTCAAAAACCCGAGATTCCCAGCGTCCGATGCCGAAGTGCCCTACCAGGAAATTAACGGCTGTTTCCACCGGGAAGGCCTTGCAGGAAAAGATGTCGGCGCTGAGGTAGGCCCGTTTTGGGTAGGTGTGGATGCTGATGTGGCTCTCGGCGATGATGACGAAACCAGAGATACCCGCATCCTCCGGAGGACGTGGAGGTTGTGGGGTGAATTGAAAAGCATACGGCGGCATGATCTTGGTCATGCCAATAATGTCAGGGGCCCTGTCCAGAAAATCATATATGGAAGACAGGTCAGCCAGGCGCATGGGGTCGCATTCGTAGCCGTCCAGGACCAGATGAGGCCCATAAGCTTCTATTATCCGCTGTTCCCTCATTCATTGAGCCCTCCTTACCTATCCGTCCCGGCCGATGAAATAAACCACGGCTTCAATCACATATCCGCTTGTCCCCGGGTCTCCCGAGATGGTGCATTTCAGGGTATTGCGGCCAGCGAGAATGCGCCGGATGGTGACCCCAAACTCATGGTTATAAGTGCCATTGGCAGCCTTGGCGGTGCCGTCGAAAATCTGGAAGCCGTCGTCGTCCTCCAGGGTCAACTGTGCCGTCACGCTGTTGGTGTTGGCCCCATTGCGCTGGTGAATCCAGAGCAGTTCCCCCTCATACGGCAGGGGCACGCTCTGAATCAAGCCGCCCCCCGAAGCCCCATTGGGGAAGGTGAAGGTATACCGTTTCCGGTGATAGCGCTCATATTTCATGATCCGGCCTCCTCCCGTTTAAGCCTGAACCCCGTCTTCCAGGGGGTGGGTATTTTTATAAAAGTGCCGTAAGCTTCCCGGGCCCTTTCATTCTCCTCTTTGGTGGGACGGTCCCAGATAGTTTTTGAGCGAAGCGCCTGTATCTTTTTGGCCTGGGCTTTCCGCTCCATTTCCTCCTGGACAAGGCCTTTCTCAGTCCTGATGGCTTGGACAAAACGATTGCGCCGCTTGTTTTCTTCCATCTGCGCCAAGGCCGGCCATTGCATCTCCAGTTTTTTGAAGGCCCCGGCGGCCGGGTTCAACAAGATGGCGCTATACTGGTCCATGTCCTTCTTCTGCCGCCCGGCAGGCACCTTGGAGGGAAGCCCAACTTTGGCCGCCACTTCCGGGTCTATGAACATGTTTGTCTTCTGAGCAATGGCCAGCAGTTGTGCGTCGATTTTGTCCAGTTTTTCGCGCTTCTGCTCCGGTGTCAACTTGGCGTCGTTATAAATAGTGTCACGTTGACCTCTGAGATCGCCCATCTGGGAGATAGCTTTGCGGGCCACCCGGGCAAACATAATCTCGGGATGGGACCGTAGCTGCTTGTTGGAATTCAACAATGGGCCGGGCCAGGGTGGGCACGATTTCCGGCATGGCGGCCTGCCAGGCCGCTTCCAGGGCCTGCTTCACCCCTTTCCCCTCAGACCGCCCCAAAGCCCAATCCAGCATGGCCACTGGAACTGAGCCGAACATGATCCCTGCCTCGAAGGGTTTGGGGATGCGAAGGATAGGCTGGTCCGGCCCCAGGGGGATGTGCCAGAAGTAGTTGCGCTCCCAAGGCTCCAGTTCCTTGTAGCGCTTGTCCCGAGAGGCCAAAAGGTAGAGTAAAATAGACGCGGTGGCCAGAAGGCTCAGCCGGAACCAGACTTTCTTCCGGTTCGGCCCCTTAAGCTCCGTCACCAGCTTGTCCACCCCTTGAATCGAGGCATTGAAGAAAGGAATGAGCATCCCCAAATAGCGGACGGCGGGGTTGCCCCCAACCCTGCTGAAATCCAGGGTGGTGCGCCGGGCCTCATGAATAGCCTCAGCATGGGTCAGCCCCTTCTGTCTGGCCTGCTTGTAAATGGAAAACCTCGTCATGTTCTCCAGGAAGGCCGCTACGTGGCGCAGGGCCTGGAGGGGATGAGGAAAATAACGGAATTTGGACGGGTTAGCAATCTGCTCCGCCGTAATCTTCTCAGGGTCGGTAAAACTCTGAGCCAAGGTCGCCAAGGGCCCGCCTCCCGCCTCCCACTGGCGGCGCAGTTCCATGGCCCCTGGGTCCTTGCTGAGAAGCTGAAAAGCGTCCTTGAACCAGAGCAGGGGATTGAAGCCGAAACTGCTAAAGAGCCACGCCTGAATGATATCTCGCACCGGGTTCCGGGAGATGAACTCCGGATTTAATACCGCCCCGGTCCGCAGGAGATCAGCCGGGAATTTGGCGATTTTCATAAGCACCCCCACTTCTGAGGGCATCATGTTCACCGCCGCGTTATAGATATCCGGCGGCACCTTGAGCCAGCGTAACACCCCGTCCCGGTAATAAGGCAGGGTGCCCGGCTCCGGCGGGAAGGGGCTACGCACCCAGAGTTTGGTATAAAAATCCCTAAGAGCAGGCCGGGCCGTAGGCGCAAACTCCAGGAGAGGTTGCAACTCCGGCTTGGACCTCAGAAATTCCTCAAACTTGGCGGTGGTCTGGGGAGCCGTGCGCCGGCTCACATCCCGATCGGTGATGAACCGGTTGACAAACTCCGCCACCTGCTCCTCTCGTTTCCTCACATATCTGCGATAACTGACGGGGGTTCCCGGCCCACATCTCTGGTCGGCGATCCGCCGCAATTCCCGTTTCATCTCCGGAGAGCCCTGGTTGATGAGCAGATTTTGGAGTTTGTATCTCTGGTCCAGGGCGTGCCCCAATTCATGGGACAGGACTTTCTCGGTCGTGGCGAAGCGGGTGACGATCTCCCCCCCGTCATCCACTTCCTGGCCGTTGACTATTTGCTGTTTTATCCAGCCCTGGAAATATCCTAACTTGTTCTTCCCCAGGGAGTGGAGCGTCTTGATTTCAAACCCCAGGGCCTTCGCCAATCTCTCCAACTGCGGTCTCAAAACGCTGTCGATCTCCTGCTTGAGGGTAACTGGCACCGGTATAAACTTAGCAGGGATTTCCTTGATTTCTTCCATATCCGCATACTTGGCAAGGACGTAAAGCCCGCGGAAGACCCGGTTGCGGGCATAGGCAAAGTTGGCCTTGTAGGCCATCTCAATAAGCATCTCCAGCGGGTCCAGAACCTGCTTTTCAGACCCCTTGATCCGCTGAATAACCTTGCCTTTCACTCCGGCCCCGCCAGCATTGGCCGCGATGTAATCATCCAGGCCCTCCAGGAGGCGTTTAAAGGGGATGTAGAATTGGTTCCGGGCCTTAATGTCTTCATAAAGCTCTGGTGATAGCATCCCCACCCGGAGCAGAGGTTGCAGAATCATGGTATCGGCCCACTCCCGCACTGAGGCCGCTATCTCATCCAACTTGGCGAAGCCGTCCTCCCCATATTTAGCCTTGAGAGCAGTGATCACCGCCTGGCTGTCCTCTGGATGCACCCCCTTGATCTCGCCTGGTAGCCGGTTGCCATATTCACCGGCCAATTCCAAATCCCTCTGGGCGGGCATCAGGACGTGGAAGAGATCAGAGTTGACTTCTGCCAAGGGTGCCCCCCGCTGCTGGGCGATTTCCTTGAGGGGTTCCAGACGCCGCACCAGAGAGTCACCGGCCACATCAGGGGCCTCACCACTGAACACCATCTGGTTGGTTTTTTCATCAAATTCCATGGGGTCCAGATAAACATGGTCCCCGGTAATGCCTTGGCGCACCCGCCCCTCAATGCCCCGCATGAAACTCAGGCAGTTGACGATGTTCTCCCCCGCTGGAATCACCAAGCCCTCTTCCGCCAACTTCGTGCCGGTGCGCAGGGCCAGCTTCTCCCATGCCCCCCACCGGTCCACCAAGCCCGCATAGAGGTCATCCAAGACTTCTGGCAGGCTGGCAACGCCATCCTTTAATTTCTGCACAAGCCCTTTCTTCTCGGGCAAGGCGATATAGGTGTCCCGATAGCGGTCCACCATCTCTTGGGGTGTGGCTGCGTCAAATTCTGCCTGAGTCTCAAAGAGCCGGAACGGGAAGCGATCTGCCTTGTCACTCGATGGCTTTTCAAAAACCTGGGGCGCTTGGTCGCTGGCCAAAAGGCCGCTTGGGGTTACGATATCCAGCAGCCAATCGCCCAGCTTCATGTTCCCGGAGGTCAGGTTGCTGGTTAACACGAAGGAAGGTGTAAAGATGACGGCCCTGACGCTGTCGAAGGATTTAGCCCGGGCCTTCAGCTTGGCCGCCACTTTTTCGGGGGCATCGTTGAGCAAGCTGGCATGGTGGATTTCGCAGACATTGACCTCATTCTGGCTGTTTAGGTAGGCCACGGCAATTTCTTCACTTCCCAGCTTGAGGCTGGGCCCCAAGGCCGCCACATCCGCAGAAGTGGCTATTTTCTCCTTCCTGGTGAGGAACCGGGACATGTTCCGGGCATTGTAATGGGCCTGGACAGCAGTGCCAGCCTGCCAATCATAAAAGCTAAAGCTGGTGCCGTCGATGACCACAAACTCACCCATCTTATCACCCAGGCCGGGAAGATTGGCGACGCCATTTTTCCACAGTTGCGCCGAGCTAATATCCTCCCTGCTCATGGCAGGGTTGCCGCTCGGGTGGTTGTGGACGAAATGCACTTTGGCGGCTCCCAGGCGTTCGGCCCGGCGCACGAAATCGTAGATCATCTGCCCGGTAAACGCCACGTAGTGCAGAGCGCCGCTGGAGATGGCGGTGTGGGCCAGGATTACCCCGTCTTTATCGGTGTAGACTGCATGGAAATTCTCTTGACGCGGGGTGCGGAAAATGGCCATCATCTCCGCCAGTTCCTTGGCCTCCTGCCCCGGAGTCAGTCGGAATCCGGCGATGTTGAGGTATTTTCGCTCTCCGTATTCGAGGGCGACCCTGGCCTTGTATGACTTGGCCGAAAGCCGATCCGGCACGGTTCCGGTTCGTAGCGCTTCGATTTTTTTGGAAACTTCGGTGGCACGCTTAACGCCTTCTCGAATAACGGCACGACTTTGCCATTCTGAGCCAAAAGCAAAAACCTCCTCTTCTTTTCTCAATTCTTCGGCAACCTTGGGGTTCGGCGCCAGCCGCCGGCCCACGCCGCCAATGTTCACCGTTTTGAAAAGCGGCTCCTTTTCCGAAACCCGGAGAGATTGCTTGCCCTGATTCTGGCTCTCGAAGAATTGATCATATTCATTTCGCCTGAGCGAAAATGTTACTCCGAATTTGCTTCTTAATAATTCCAAGACTTCCCTCAACCTGCTTCCCGGAAAATCTGCTGCCATATTCCTGCGATAAGTGCTGTGGAATGTGCCTACCAGATTCAGGAGGTCCTGATCCAGGTAGAATTTGCCGCCCCGCGCCCGGGCTTGGGGGACTTCAATCCTGTATGTGTCCCCCTCTCCCGGCATTACTCCGATTCCCAGATCATGGGTGTGGTTGACGACATGTCTGTATTGGCTCCTTCTCAGCCAGTCCGCCGTCTGGTCAACTGTCATGGTGACGTATTGCAGGTTCTGGTCTTGGGCGGGATTGTAGGTCAAGGGCATCAGCTTGCCGAAATCGGTCCTGCCATCGGCCCGGGTAAAGTAGACGTATTGGCCTCCCCTGATAGTATTTGAGAGCAGATTCCCGGTCACAATAAAGCGGGTCTCATAACCTCCGAGGCGAAATTCTTTGGGCTTCTTAAAACGGAGCCAGCCGCTCCGCGTTTTATCATCTTCGCCGATCCATTTAAGTTCCCTGAATCTGCCTCTCATGATGTCATAAGCCTCTTTCTGGTTTCACCCGTTGGCGCTGGTCTCTGAACCGTTCGCTGGCGTGCAGGGACAGTCCTTCGGCCGCGGCGCTGTTGACGATGAGTGCGTCCAGATCACCGTTGTTAAACCGGTTGACCGGGGTGTTCTTGTCCCGTCTTTCCTTATCTGACCGTTTTCGCAAAAGCAAGTCGTCGGTGTCCCAATCTCCCGCCCAATGTCGGCCGGTGATTTCTCCCACCTTCAGGCCGGCTTTGGTGAGGGCCTGTCCGATAACGTCGATGGGCGTGGCCCGCAATTCACTGGTAGTCTTGTTCGCCAGGTCTGCCAATTCAAAGTAAGCCTGCTGCAAGTTCTCCGGGAGCATGGATATATTAATCCGGCGCAGTTCTGTGCCGCCACTGTGAATAGTCACTCGGTAAGAGAGGGATTTATCAACGGCCCGCTTTAAAATCTCCGAAAAGCTGAGGTTTAGAGGCTCACCTTCTTTCAGGAGGCCAGTATTTACGGCATCATCAATAAAGGCATCCATGGTGTTGTAACACCCGATGACCACTTTCTTGTTATCCTGGGCCTGGGCCAGGGCCTCTTTGACGATGTTGTCCACCCGCAGGGCAAAGAGAAGCTGGCTCACCATGTTGTGCATTAAAGAGCCGAAATGGGTGTAATCGACGCTGGTGATGTCTCCCGGTCTGACGTCTTCTCCTTGTTCAACCAGGGTCGGCCCCAGCACATCCTTTATCCATCGTTGAAGGTCCTTGCTGAACCGCACCAACTTCCTGGCTACCAGGGTAACCTTGTCCGACTGTTCCCGCTCGAAGTCTTTGGTGGACAGGTCCACCTTGGGTTCCAGGGACACCCCGGCATATGACAACTCCAATCGGCTCATCTGGCCGTTGATGGCCAGTTGGTTGGCGATCCATTCCTGGAGAGGCACCCCCCCAGATTGCACCACGTTAATCAATTGATTCATGTCCACCGCGGTGCCGATGTCGGTCTTAAAATATAACGGCAGGTTGTCGGGTCGCTTGGCGTAAGTGGCTGACGAGTAGAGAACCCCCCGGGCATGATGCAGAATTTCAGTAATAAACTGGCGGCGCTTGCTACCCGCCGGAGCTTGGCCTCTTCTCCCGCTTTGTCCTCCCCCGGCAGCCTTGTGGGATTCATCCAGAATAACCAGAGCGTTCCCCGCCAAGGCATTTATCAAATCATGTTTCGCCGTCCTGTTGCCTTGAATTTGATAATAGGTGGTGAGAACCCCATTATAGCCTTTGGTAAGTCTTCGGGCTCTCATGGCCTCTTGGATGGCAGGCATGTCCAATTCCTTGAGCACGGTTCCATCCAACCGATAAATCCGGGCCCCTGCTGCATTTGAGGCAATGACCAAGGGTTTATATTCACCCCAAAAAGCCGGGGGCTTATCCTCAGTGATATCCTCAATATCCCGATAGATATCAGAGAAAAGCTTGTCTTGAGCGGTGAAGAAAATAGGCGTCAGGCCTTGGCTGCGGGCATAGCGCATCATGCCTGCCACCACCCGGCCCTTCCCCAAGCCCGTCTGATGCCCCATGATGAATCCGCCGGGACCATTCTCAACGGCATTGACGGCCAAGGCCACGGTCTCCGCCTGTTCGGCCCCCATAGCCCTATAAAGTTCTTCTGTTGAGGCATAGTTAAGCTTATTTGCTACATATTGGTCTACTTTGCCGACCTGCGCCTCCATTTCGGTGATGTAATTATGCAGCGCCTCGGCCATGAACTTCGGAGCCATGGAATTAAGCGGAGGGCCTTCAGAAACCGGCTTGTAGATTACTTGGTGAGCGCCGCTTTCTGGCTCTATCTTGGGGGGCAGCGGCTCGGTTTTCTCTGGGGGCCGTTCTTCCTTGGTGGGCTCCACTGCGTTACGAACTACGTCTTTTACGCCTACTGTGACCGGCCCGGCCTTGGTCTCTATGGTAATTCTGGCCCAATCGTGAGCGCCCCGCACCTTGGTAATCTGCCCCACGGTGCCATCTGCGGTTTCTACCCAGCGGCCCGTTTCGATAACCTTGATATTTTGCCACTCAAGGTCTCCCCAATTGATAGGAGAGGCCTCTCCCTCTTTAACAATTAATGCTTTTGCCGATGGCTCCAGAATGGTAATGGTAGTCCCGTTCGGCAATTGGAGAATGGCGCCCGGGCCCGGAGGCTGCACTCCCGGTGGAACTGGAATATCCACCACGGTTCCATCCACCAGTTGCCCCTTAATGATGGTGGGGGCGCCACCTTCCGGCGACGTGGTGCCTTTGGGCGGCTTAGGACTCTCAGGAGGCTTGGGTTCCTGCTGCGGCGGCGGTCCCGGGGGTTCCTGCTGCGGCGGCGGAGCTTCCTGCGGCGCCGCCGGCTTGCCCTCCTCAATCTCGCTTTTCAGCAGGTTATAAACGTCTTCAAAAGTCTGGGCCCGCTCGATCTGGTCCGGCCGGTGTGGCGCGGCGGTTTGGTCCGGCATGGCCTTGCGTCCCTCAATAATGAGGAGCCGGATGGGGAAACTCGTTCCCATTCGCCGGTAAACGGTCCCGTCTATATTGATGTGATGAGTGACGTTGTAGTGGCTATAAAGATAATTGAAAAAGGTGCGGTCCGTGCCGCTTAACTCATTGGTCGGTTTGCCCAGGTTGGTTTCGAAGCTGTGGCCCCCGATAATGATGGCCGCCCGGCCGGTGTCGTCCATGGCCTGGAGGGCGTTCAGGGCAATGAGGTGTTCCAGCTTGCTAATCTTATAACCGTCAAAGTCGGTCTTCTTGTCCAGGGTGCCGAAGGGCGGATTCATCAGCACCACGTCGAAGCTCTTGGGATTGACGCCGGGTTTGCCAACCTGGCCGATGGCGTTTTCAGTCGTGGTGTTAAAACCTTGGTGCTTCAGATGCTCGGCGCGTAGGGGGTCTAATTCGTTTGCCAGAGTAATTTGCGGATTGGCCTCGATGAGGAGCATCCCATTGCCCGCCGTGGGTTCGTAAACATAATCCTCTTTGGTCAATCTGACGGCCCGGCTCATGAGGTAAGCCAGGGGCACCGGAGTTGAATAGGCTTGGTTCCTGATGGTTTCTGAGGTCCGGGAGGTCAGGGCTGGCTGCTTCTCATAAAGATTATTTAAGACCTCGAAGGTGTCATGGGGTGACATTCCGAGGTCCTGGCCCGCTGCTGCCATCTCCCGGGCCTCCATGACCAGTGCCAGTTCAAAGGCTTCCTCGATGCGCTTGCGATAAGACGGCAACTCATCCTGGGACAGGCTATAGGCTTTTTTGGCATAATCCACCACCTGTTGGGCGCCGATAGGCAGGCGGCGAACGCGGATTTGTCTTCTGATTAACTTCTGGAATTCCTTGGCGAGGTTGATGGTAGTAAATTCATGTCTTGGCCGTTGCTCAACTTCGTTCTCTTTATCTTCCAGGATTTGTTCAATTTTCTCCTGTAATGGATCAGCTTGCATTTTAAGCAGCAAACCTTCACGCCGGGCCCGGTCGATAAGCTCCATAACCTCGCCCCGGGTGATTCTGCCCCTGATAATGTCATCGGCGACTTGCGCCGCATCAGCGTCTAAAATGCTTCGGGCCGTGGCCTTGTTGCTGGCGTCTTCAATAAACCGCCTTCTGAACTCGGTAAGGTCTGGCGGCGGTGGAGGAGGCGGAGGCGGAGGCGGCGGCGGCGGGGCGGCTTTTTTCTCGGCCAAGGCCTGTTTGACCGCCGCCACGTCGATGCCGGGGTGGTTCATCCCCACTAAAATGGCCACAGGAGCGCCCTGCCGATATAATACTGTCGGCTTTATCAGATCATCAGCCATCCGCACTTCGTCAAACTTCACCAAATGGTGCAGTAGGTCCAGTCTATCATGGTCAAAAACCACATACCGACTGGCGTCATCAGTGCTCACCAGGACCTTGGCTTTATCATCCTCGTCCCATTGCCCAACGATATTTATCTCATAAATTGCTTCAGCTACCGCATTATTCCATAATTCATCTATCTGTTCTTTGGTAACTCTCTTAATAGGATTTTGTTGTCCCAGCCTAACCCGCCTAACTAATCCGGGAGAGGCTACGATGGCTCTGGACAGGATGATCATAGTACCATCGCTGTAATATTCTGGGGCTGCGGAAGCGTTATTGCCCCAGGCTCGCCGTTTGGCGGTGCTGTATTGGTGAGGCTCAATTTTCCCGACGATTTCCTGGGTGAGTTCCTGGTCGATATACTCACCTGCCGACTGAGCTTCCGGGGTTCCCCCCTTTAAAGCTTTTATGATGTCATTCGTGTGGCGCAAAACCTCGGCGGTATTGAGCCCTGCCCTGATTAGGGCTTGTTTCAAGTCATTCGCCAACTTGACGCCGGCATCTTCATTCTTCAGCCAGTCTCCAGCCTTGCTGATGATGTCCGCCAACTCCGCGGCCAACTCCGGGTTCACAACGTCGATGTCGTAGCCGGTGTCTTTAAAGGCTGTGGTGATGGCTTCCCGGATTTTTTTAATATCGGGAACCGTTCCTTTATCCGTTTCGGGAACCGTTCCCTTATCCGTTTCGGGAACCGTTCCTTGGGATTCCATCGGCTCTGGGAACTTTCCTGCCTCCTTGGCTATCTCCCAGCGGCGCACCCCCTGGACCAGACCCATGTTGCCAGCTATCAGATCGTGCAACTCCCTGGCCGCTCCGGGGTCACCGGTCTCCTCCACCTCCTGCATGAGGTTGTAAAGCCGTTCGGCAATGGGTCTCAGGCCGCTCCGGTCCTCTGGGGGCACCGTAAACATGTCCCGCAGGGTCTCCCGGTTGGCGGCCAAGAGATTGGAAAGCTCCTGAGTATCCCGGGGGTCGCCATACTGATCGACCCTTCTGGCCAGCACTTTGACTTTCTCCAGGAGATCAGCCTGAGCCATGGCGGCGGGCCGGGCCGGCACCGGCTCTTTGCCAATCTCAGAGGCCACCGTAGTTTCATCCCCCGTGGTCGCCATGGGTTCCGGACGGGGGCCTCCAAATTCCGGGGGCAATACCTGCTTGACGATGGGCCTGCCGGTAGGACCAACTACCTCTGGTGGAGATGGAGGCGGCGTAGCGAGGTCGATAGGCTTGCCCTGGGCGTCCAGGATCGGTCCGGCGCTGGGCGGTTTGGCGCTGGCAGGTCCGCCCCAGGGCCCTAATATGGTGGAGGCACCCGGACCGCCCATGCCCGGGGTTCGGAACTCGGCTGGCAATGCCGCCTCTATTCCTTGGCGTTGCACCGTGTCCACCAGCCATTTCTCCTCAGCGGTGCGCTGGTGGGGGGGTTTGGACAGGGCTTCTTCATAATCTGCCAAAACATTCCATCTGGCCGCAACATATTCCGGGGTGCGCGCTATCTCGCCGCCAGGGCCATAAAGAGTTGGAGACCCGGGAGGGCCGGGCTCCAGCGGCCCGCTTCTTTGCTCCGGCTGGACCACTCCGGTATAGTCGAAACCAGGCAGAATTTCCTGTTTGCCTGTTTGGGGCCTGACCTGCTCTTCCGGCGCCAGGATAGGCTGCGCCAAGCCCGCCTGGATAGTGGGGCCGGTGCGGTAAATAGGGAACCCCATGGGAGATGGCGGCGGCGTTTCCGGGGCGGGAACCGCGGTGGCCTCGGCCCGTTCCTGTTTGTAGCCTTCAAGGATATCCTTGACCCTTCCCCGTATATTCGGGATGGACTCCCTGGCATGTTCGCCGGCGCCGGCCAGTCCTCCTACCGCGGCGCCGACCAAAATGCTTTCCACCACGCCCTCCAGCAAGTCCTGCCGAGGTTCATAGCCATACTTTTTGAAAGCATTCTCTACGATCTGTTGAGCGCCTTCCGTGGTTCCCTCCGTGGCGATGCTGTCCAGGACCTTGCGGACTAAGGTCCAGCCATGCTTGCCCCGGAAAATATGCTCAAAAGACGCAGCCTCAAAAGCGCCGGCAACCACCCCGGTGCCCAATTCCGTCCAGACCCGTTGCCCCCAACTGATCTGCTTTCCGGGATTTTCTTTCTCCCATTGCCGAAGTTCTTCTTCCGCCCCGGCCGCCTCCATTGCCATGCCGGTGCCATAACCGGTGATCTTGGTCATTAGGTTTATCTTGGAGGCGATCTTGGCCGCAGCGGCGGGGGTGGCGGCTGTGGCCAAGGCCTTTTCCAGTCCCAGGGCCTTCCGGGCCAGAGCCGCGGCCCCTCCCCCGTAAACAAAATATTCAGCTATGCTCCAAAGAGCGGGAGGAAGTTGCGCAGCCCAGAAATTCGGATTGGCAATGGTCTCTTTAATCTGTTCGCTGACCGGTTTTTCCCCTCCCGTAAGGTCAATGGTCGACTCCGCCTTTTTGGAGGGCGCTATTTCCGGTGTCCGTTGCAGCGCCTCGATGTTCTCAATAAGTGGCGTAACGGCTTGCTTGACCGTTTCGCTGCCCAACAAATCCGCACCAATAATCTTGGCGATCTGGTAAGGCATCTTCCGGAAGGACAAGGCCCCATATGCCATTCCTCCCAGGGTTTCCTCACCCAGGGATTTCTCCTCCAGGCGTTCCTGGGGAAGGGCCCCGGCGTATTCTTTGCCGTAGACCTCTGGAAGGGCGGCGGCCTTGAACGCCTCCCATGTTCCTTTTTCGCTCGGCGTTTTGTCCTGAGCCGTCAGCCTGTCGTAGAGCGATTGTTGTTCAGGACTCAGCGTAGCCTTCTCAAGGATGGGGCGGGTTTCCCCCCAAAGGCTCTCCTCCGGCTTTTGCCAACCGAGGGGGGTTTGCCCAAGGATGCTTTTTAGGGATTGGTCTTTGTCGTCATTTTCAAGAATAGCCATGATCACCTCATCCCTTTCCGCCTATTGCCACTTCGTCAAATCGGGAAGGACGAACCTCATAGGGGTTCAGCAGCATTCGATTCCTTAGTTCCGACAGATTGGATGCCGGTGCCGCCGTTGTCGTCATTCCCCCTGGTATTGAAGGGGGAGTGCCAAGGGCTGGGTTGGGCGGCCCCTGATCCATCGGGACAGAAACTTTAGGCTCTTCACGTATGGCAGGGCCACTGGAAGGTGTGGCCGGTGCAGCCGGGGCGACTGTGCGGCCCTCGGCCTCTTCTAGCCACTTTTTGGTCTGCTCCCAGCTTTCCGGGGTGCCAAAGATTTTCGCACCCAGAGCACGCAGACCGCTACCGATACCGGTCTCATTGGAATATTGCGCTTCCGGCACCATCATCCGGCCGGGCACTTTTTGCCAGGTGCGGAGGACGCTTTCCCGGAGGCTGCTTTCCGGTGTCCCCGGCGCTGTCCCCTGGGCAGGGCTGGGCAGCAGGCTCTTGCCATATTCCGCCAGACCGCTGGTATAAGCCTGAAAAGCCGCTTTGGCCTTGGCGCCTTCATCTGGGCTCAAGGCAAAGGCAACCTGCTGTCCTGTTGCCAGATTCTTCTTGTTCAGGGCATCCAGGACCATATAGGCCTTGGCTTCCGGCG
>Ga0078972_1013260_pt1 | contig 13702 bp, 10 predicted proteins | sample YelNatPaOPGAMG01_FD_67568 | JGI IMG/M metagenome (GOLD analysis project Ga0078972, IMG submission 67568) | Hot spring thermophilic microbial communities from Obsidian Pool, Yellowstone National Park, USA - OP-RAMG-01 (SPADES assembly) (version 2) | ecosystem: Environmental > Aquatic > Thermal...
AGGCTTGTAGGAAGGGTTTGAGGATAAAGGAGGTCCCAATAAACTATTATCGTAGAAAGAAGAATGAATCCAAGCTCAGATCCTTCCATGATGGCTGGAGGCATATGAAGTTCATGCTTCTCAACGCACCCAACTGGCTCTTCACATACCCTGGGGCAGCGATCTTCCTCGCCGGCCTAGTATTAACCCTCTCCGCGCTATTCAGGATCAATATAGGATATCTCCCCGGAATACATTCCATGATAGCTGGAAGCCTATTAATAATTTTGGGCTACCAGATATTATTCTTCGGGGCCTTCTCAAAGGTGCTTGGGCATGGAGATTTACCGAAATTCCTAACATTGGAGAAGGGCGCAGCTGCAGGGACTATAATATTCATGGCGGGGCTCATCTGGGCCATTAAGTTGCTCCTTGACTGGATTAGTAGCGGATTTAGAATCCTACCGCCAGTAGAGCATGATGTAGCGTGTTTCACACTCGTGGTTATAGGTTTGCAGACATATTTCTCATCATTCATGTTGAGTGTAATAGCAGAGCAAAGAAAGAGGATGATTGCCACTGTTTAGGAGAGGTGGCTGCTGTATTTTAAGCCTATGAAGGTGTCAATAATTATTCCAACGAAAAATAATGCTGATATTCTTGAAAAGTGTCTTGAGTCTATCCGCAACTTGGATTACCCGAGGGATGAGGTTGAGGTGATTGTTGTGGACGGGCATTCTACTGATGGTACTGTTGAAATAGCTGAGAGGTATGGATGTAGGGTTGTATATGAGGATGTGGGGACGATTGGTGGAGCTAGAAACATAGGGGTTGAGCATTCCAGAGGAGATTATATAGTATTCACGGATGCTGATTGCGTTGTTGATAGGGATTGGTTGAAGAACCTTATTAGGGAATTCAAGGATGAGAGGATCGCTTCTGTCGGCGGGCCAAACATAACGCCGGAGGATGACACGGAGTTTGCTAAGTGTGTTGGGGTGGTTCTGGGGTTTTTAAGCAAGCCTGGGGCCAGATACGCGTTCAATACCGGTAAGGTTATAGAGATTTATCATAATCCGACATGTAATAGTGCGTACAGGAAAACGGTTTTCCAGGAGGTTGGAGGATTTAATCCGAAGCTCATCACATGTGATGATGAAGAGCTTGACTATAGGATAAGGAAAAGGGGTTACAGGATTTTGTTCACGCCTTATGCGAGGGTCTACCACTATAGGAGGCCAACGTGGAAGAGGTTTGCGAAGATGGCTTGGAGCTATGGTATTGGGAGGGGCCAGGTGATAAAGTTGCATAAAGAGCTGGCGAAATGGTACTATTGCGCGCCCTCCGCTCTCATCCTGCTTATCACCCTACTATTTGCATTGTCCTTGGCCATTCCAGTCCTATCCTTAATCGCTTTTTCACTACTGATAGCTGGTGGTATCGGGATCGTGTTGATTGGGTTATATCTTGCATTTAAGACTAGGTGGAGGCGCTTCACGACATATTCTCTGCTGATTGCGATCTGGTTCTGGGGCTATGGACTTGGAATGTTAAGGGGATTGTTGAAGGCTGCAAGGTGAGTATATGAGGATCTACATGTTGAATCCCCCCTATATACCGCATTTCGGGAGGTCTATGAGGTGGCAGGATACTGGGAGAGCTGGAGCTTTATACTATCCAATATGGCTCTCCTACGCGACCGCTGTCGCTGAGCAGGAGCATGAGGTTAGGCTTGTTGATGCGCCTGCATGGGGTTGGGGCTTGAAGGATGTTTTGGAGGATGCCAGGAGGTTTAAGCCCGATTTAGCGGTTATTGACAGTAGCTTTCCAAGCTTGAAAAATGATATAAGAGTTGCAGAGGAGGTAAAGAAGGAGACTGGATGTGTGACGGTTTTGGTTGGACCGCCAGCATCACAGTTTCCGGAAGAGATTCTGAGGAGCGGCGTCGACATTGTGGCAAGATATGAGTATGATTTCACGATAATGGATATAGTTGAGGCTCTTGAGAAGGGGGGAGATCTTAGGGAAATTAGGGGGATTTCATATAAGGAGAATGGGGAAGTAAGACATAACCCGGATAGGGGTTTCACAAACTCTGAGGACTTGGATAAAATACCTTTCGTCTCAAAGGTTTACAAGAGGCATCTTAATATTAAAGACTACTTCCTAAATTACTGCCTTTATCCGATGGTTCAGATATTTACGGGAAGAGGCTGCCCCTATCAGTGCACTTTCTGCTCATGGCCCCAGACTTTCATGGGAAGGAAATATAGGGTAAGAAGTATTGAGAATGTGCTTGATGAGCTTGAATGGATTGAAGAGAACTTGAAAGAGGTTAAGGAAGTATTCTTCGAAGATGATACATTCACGATAAATAAGAAGAGGGTCTTGGAGTTTTGTAAGGGGTATAAGGAGAGGGGGCTTGAAATAAGCTGGAGTTGTAATGCAAGGGTTGACACGCTTGATTTGGAGACTATGAAGGAGATGAGAAGGGCGAATTGCAGGTTCTTGGTAGTCGGCTTTGAATCAGCTGATAATGAGATATTGAAGAACATTAAGAAAGGATTTACTGTTGAGGAGGCAAGGGAATTTGTAAGAAATGTTAAGAAAGCGGGGTTATTCTTGCATGCAGACTTTATAATAGGATTGCCTGGAGAGACGAAAGAAACCATAGAGAAGACGAAGAGATTCATTAAAGAGATTAAGCCAGAACAATTGCAAGTTTCTGTTGCGGCACCCTTCCCGGGAACCGAGCTATATGATTTGTTAAAGGCTGGTGGATATTTGCTCACCGAGAATCCGAATGAGTATCTTGATTCTCAGGGGCATCAAAAGAGTATTGTTTCTTATCCTTGGCTCTCCGCCGATGAAATTGTAAGAGCTGTAGATGAGATTCTAAAAAGTTATTATCTATCTCTCAGCTATATTCCCTCTGCTTTCAGGCAGATTTTTAAAGGACGCGGGTTGCATGAAATTAAAAGGCTGTGGCATTCCGCGAATATGCTTCTAAAATACATTGGTGAGAGATTGAGATGAAGATAAATTACTTTATTACTCATTTCCCCTACAAAAATCACTTTAATGAACCAAAATACTTCGCATGTTATAGATGCGGTGGTGCAGAGCTTACCGCGTATTATCTAGCTTCAGAAGTCGCAAAGAGGGGTCATGAAGTAAATGTTTTCACAACATCGATTGATTCGAGAAATTCCTTCGAGAAATATGATTACATGAATGTTTATCGCTATGGCACAAAACTAAAAATTGAAAATGCAAATATTTCATTTGGACTGTTCACGAAGCCATTAAGCCATGATGGAGATATCGTTCATGCACATTTTAGTACACCGCCAGCCGAGATTGCTGCATTATGGTATGCTAAGAAGAGAAAAATACCAATTGTGCTGACCTATCACGGTGATTGGCAAGAGAATTTCGGAAGAATTACTCGTCGGATGGCTTTACATCTATATAACAGATACTTACTTGATGTGATTTTATCATCCGTGGATATTATAATTTCCCCCTCTCAATATTACATTTATGACTCGCGATTTTTATCGAAATATCAAGATAAGATTATTGTGATTCCGAATGGAATAAATATAGAGAGCTTTGAAGTTCCATATCCCAAGGAAGAGTGTAGAAGGAAGTTAGGATTGGGAATAAACAAGAACATAATCTTGTTTGTTGGGAATCTTATCCGGTATAAAGGGCCTGATATTTTGGTACGGGCCCTATCTATTGTAGTGAAAGAAATCCCGAATACAGAGCTAATTTTTGTTGGTAGCGGGAACATGAGGAATGAACTTGAAGAATTATCTAAAAAGCTAGGTACTGAGAAATATGTAAAATTTGCAGGATTTGTTGAAGAATATTTGAAACCACTATATTATAAAGCTGCTGATGTTTTTTGTTTACCTTCAATAATGAGTACAGAAGTCTTTCCACTTGTACTCTTAGAAGCAGCCGCTTCCGGACTTCCAATCGTTGTAAGTGATTTGAATACTTTTAAGTGCATTATTAAGGATGGTTATAATGGACTTTTTACGAAAAGGGGCGACGCGAAAAGTCTCGCCAGCACGATTATCTATTTGTTGGAGAATGAAGATGTTAGGAGAAGAATGGGAGAGAATGCGAGGAAAAACGTTGAGAATTATTCATGGAATAAGATTGCTGAAGAATATGAAGAAGTATACGAGCGTGTTTTAAATGAGAATTTGTCTTCTCGGAGAATTTAAGGGGGCCACTAGATGAAGGGCTGAATCAGCGTCTTAAAGATTATCCTGGGTCTAGAGAAGAGCCATTAAGAATAGGTGCCGATGGAACCTCAATATTCATAAAATATAGATACTTCCCGGGGCGTATAGAGGATATTCGCATTTATAAAAGAAGCCTAACAGATGAGGAAATAGCAGGCATGTATCATAGCGCAAAGTTATTGAGTATGGTTAATGGAATAAAAGCCTTTAAAGTAAAAACCCCAATTCAATTTAACATGAAAAATAAGGATGAGCTTGTTAATATAACATCCGTTAAGATATACTTTACAAATGCTACAAATGTACGAATAACCATTAAAGCAAACTCAGCTGGCGAGCAAAAATTTTCATAATCATTGGAACAATACGTTTCCTTAAAGCATTAACTGCAAATCTCAAGCAGGGTCAAAATGAATTATCATGGGATTTCAAAGCTAGACTAGAAGATAGAAGTGCTTATGGTCTGTATATAGCAAACATGGCTAAGATAATAATTTATGATGAAAATGGCAACTTACTCTATGATAAAAAGTATAGTAGTTTTACCCTATCTGGAGTTTATCTTCTCTTGTGGATCTTAATCCTGTTATTGCTCGCCTCTTTCACCTCATTCCTGAGCAGGAAGTTTTAAGTGTGACTGGACAATGAGAGTGCTGGCTCTAGTTCCCTCCTTTTTTGGCCCGAGCGGGGATGCTGTAAATGAGAGACAATTGTTAATGACGTTAGCGAGGAGAGTTAAGAGATGTTATATTATAACATTTATTGGCTTTAAGCAAATTTTCACAAGAAGAAGGATGGAACTAAATATACCACTTCCAAAAAATATGATCCTCATCCCGCTTCCATTTCCTCCCGTATGTTTCGTCGCAATTATCGTTTCCTGTTTCATGAGCATTATTAGCCTAATATTGAATATGCTAAAGAAGATTGACTTAATCTATATTCGGAGCTCATTTCTTTCAGTAGGCTTCCTCACTTTTCAATCATTAGCTCGAAAAACTATAGTAAAAATTCCAGCTATAATTGAGGATGAGATAGCTGATAGGGTCATCATTAAATCTTTGATTAAGAAGATTGTCTCGTTTACAGATAGATTGGTTTTGGCTAGAGCAGGGAAAGTGGCGGTTAACGGCAGACCACTTTATTACGAGCTTGTTCGGAGACGCTCCTTTAAGCATAAAAATGAACCTCTAGAGATCCCACCCGGCGTAAATTTAAACTTAATAAAAAGTGTTAAAGACAGAATAAATGAGAAAATTTCTCCAAACTCGTCAAAGGAACATTATATCGTTGGTTTTCTCGGCCTATTCACATGGTGGCAAGGCATCGACGTTCTTGTAAAATCTATTGCAAAACTGAAAAAAATGAACCTAGAGAAGCCAGTAAAACTTCTACTAGTTGGTGATGGCCCTGAAAGAAGAAGAATTGAGGATTTATGTAAGGAATTAGAGATTGACTATGAAATAACAGGTTTCGTAGAGCATGAAAAAGCATTGGAATATTTATCAATGCTTGATGTGCTAGTACTACCAAGATATAAAATCTCAACAACAGAGTGCATTATACCAATAAAAGTGATTGAGGCATGGGCTTTAGGAATTCCCGTAATAGTTACAAGACATAAAATATTCGAGTTTTATGGTTTTAAAAACTATGAAGATTTAGTGTATTGCGAGCCAACTCCAGAAAGTATAGCTGAGGCGTTGGCTAAAGTTTTATTTTCTGCGAACCTCCGTAAAAAACTTTCGGAAAAGGGGCCACAAATAGCTAAGCATTTCGATTATAATCTTATTTCAAAAACAATTATAGAAGTGTTAAGGCAAACATAAGGTTATCAACTTTCTTTTTCATAAAGTACATGAACGATCTAAACCTAAAAAGAAAAGTTATTAAAAAATTATTCTCACCAATCAATTCAATACTACTGTTCTTCTTGCTATTTCTCATTTTATCATCTATACTTGGGATATTGAACTCGATAGCCTGCTTTTTTGTTTCATTTTTTGCTATAGGGTTTTTATTAATAATTATAGTTAAAAGAAAATGCTACACGCTTGATTTGTTTGAATTAATAATGGATTCCATTTTTATCTCCATACTAGTATCTATGAGCATTATTCTAGCCCTAGCCTCACTTAACTTGAGTATTAGAGAAACCTTCCCTATAATCCAATTGAGTATATATGTTGTGCTATCTATTTTCATTATCTCAAAGGTAAATCTGAAGTTTAAAATCAGATACAGGAAGATAGAGCTTTTGCTCTTTACATTACTAATTTTGCTTTTCATAGGAATAAATGTTAATTTTGAAAAATTTTACACACCAGATGAATACGTCTATCTCAGGAATTCATTTGATTTTATTCAACATAATCATCTTATAGCAGTATCTGAAAGACCTATAAATGAATTTGTAAATGCTCTTTATGGAAGAGCCATTTGGCAAACTATACTTTCATCATTTATTGTGGCGACGTCAGCTCAGCTGCCATATTACATCGTAAATCTGCCATTTTTCGTCCTACTTTTAACAGCTGTGTTTAATCAATTAAGACTTCTGTTTAATGAAAATATAAAATATATCATCCCTATATGGTTAATCGTTTGTTTGAATCCTTTGATATTCATTTTCTCGCATTTTGTCCTTGTAGATTTCGCGTTAGCTTCATTAAGTTTATTTGCTGTATATTGGTTTACTAAAGCTTTTAAATCATACAACAATGTTGACATTTATTGCTTAACCAAATGCCTTGCAACACTCTTAGTAATGTTGTCAATGAAAAGTAACCTAGTGCTCCATGCTACAGTTTGGATCGTATTCGTGATTTACGCTTCCAAGAACAGAATTTGGCATCTTTCCAAATGGCATAAATTCTTATTTTTGATAGTTACTATACCCGTTATAGCATATGAATTATTTTTAGATGTTCCTGCATTATTTGCATACTATGTTTTACATGACATGCAGCTAAATCGTTTGTTCGCGCAATACGTCTTTTTCTCACCTATCGGAGCATTAATCAATCTTATGTTTAAAACCCCATGGACGCATAAGACTTGGTTTGACATGCCAAACTATGAAAAAATATTCTTTTTCCTTAATATCATTTCGCCAGAATTAATGACCCCTCTTATATCATCCTTTGCTCTATTTTCGTTTTTAGTATTAAGAAAGAAATATGTATCAAAAATTCTAGCAGGTGTTTCTCTTATCGCGTTGCTCACAACTTTTATAGGAGCACTTTCACTCATTGACTACTATGATATCCAGAGAAATGCGCTAAGCGTGATTATTCTATTGCAAATTGTTGGATTAACTTCTTTTCTTGTCTCTTTAAACGATAGAAAACATCTTATATATGCTTCAATAGTGGTCATGCAAGTTATCACGTATCTCGCGTACATAGTCCTAATAAACAAAGGTGTTACATCTTATTTGTGGGGGACTGAGCTTAAAAATATGTTTGACCGCTTGTTACTGATGAATATACTATCATCCCTTCTAGCCTTTCTTGCAATCATAGATGATGTAAGGTTTTGTAGATCGCCTAAAATTTTGAAATCAAAGTCAAACTTTACATTGCGAATAATAGCACCTGTTTTATTATTTCTCCTCCTATTCGCGAACAACATAGATTTCACATTTTATGGACTTAAGAATAATACATATTTTCTCGATCATGGAATGAAAGATCTTGTATTAAAAGTTAATAATCTAGAGCCCGGGATATTGATAGTGTCCAATGCATACGCTCTTCCACTTTATACATCTAACGCCAATATAACATTCATTTCTCCACCGCTAAATGCTGAAGAATTAAATACATTTCTTAAAGCTGGGATTAAGTCTAAACTAATTGTTAACAACGATATGATCGCGACATGGCCCTCATATAAGATGGGTATTAACAATTATTTACAAGCACTTCCGCTGATTATTAAAGTCGAAGAAAAAAATTCAAACCCCCCGAAGCCGCTTTTTAATGAAAATAAGAAACTTCTCCTCCATTTATCCCTGATAAATTCTTCACAAATATACACACCCTTAGGTGGTGAATTAAATATAGATATCCTTGGCTCACCAAGTTGGAAATATGAAAATAAGACAAAGTTACTATATCTTGATGGAATAAATGACTATATTATTGTTTCAGGCGATCCGCTACTTAAGCCTCTTCAAAGGTTTACGGTGGAGGTGTGGTTTAAGACTAAAGAGCCCCAAATTGGAAAGTTTCTAGTCATGGGTGGATATGATAATGGTACATACCTCTGGGGCATATATCTTTCAACAAATTCTACAGCTCTAAGTTTCAATATAAGAGGACAAAAGATCTATAACCCAGTTATAAAAGGTAACTTTAATGATGGCTCTTGGCACCAAGTTGTAGGCGTTTTCGATGGAAAAAACATCACATTATATTTTGATGGTAAACTTTCTAAGAATATGATGTTGAAAGAGCCCATTATAATAACTCCTTCTGAAGGTTTTAAAATTTACATAGGCTCGTGGAGCGGTAGAAATTCTTTTGAAGGATATATAGGCTTTGCAAATTTATATGAGGATGTATTTGAACCCATGGATGTTATCCAGCAATATATACGAGCCCAAGATAAAAACATTCGGATATTGGCGAAGGTTGAAAGCATAACCTATAACTATACAATCTTTGATATATATGGAAAGAATATCCGCATTCCCTCCATACTAGATGTTGGTGTTAAAGATGTTGATGTTAGACCAGTAAATGTTGGAGGTCGCTTTAATTATACCAATTTATCAATTGACCTTTATGCTAAAAAAAGTTTTAATGGAACGCTTATACTGAACACTTATTACTTTTCTGCATTCCGGCACTTAGAAATTAAAGAAGGGTACAATCACATAGGGTACACTTTCCCGGACACAATAGATTCTAGACCAGTTGGGCTGGCCATCAGACGAAGAACGGAAATTCTGATAATAAGCGATGATGGAACATTGCTTGCAAATACTGTAACAGCGTTAACAATATTAAAGGAAATGGAGTTAATTTATATACTCGTTCCAGTAATCCTGATAATCCTGCTCTATATATACTTAACTTATAAAGAAAATAGTCACCAGCCAATGACGAAAGTTGGCTAGAATAATGCTGCCAAGAAGATATTGATAGTTCTCGATTATGAGAAGCTAAAGAAAGAAGATATCAAAGATGGGCATCTCTATAAAGAGTGTACAGGTTGCAGCTTGGTGATAGCTTCTGGTTGGTATAGTAGGCTATTTGCTTAAAACGCTTAATGAGAGAGGAATTAATTTGATCGATAACTTACTGGATGAATGTGCATCCCTATATACTGAAAATGAAGTTATTAAAATAGCCATCACGCATAGTAAGGTTAAGGTTATAGGAGTAATTGTTCCAAAAGGCAGGGCTTTGTATGACTATGCTTATGACGTAACAGAATTTGCTAGATGTGCTATAATATATGGGTATGTAATCGTTGAAGGAAGAAAATTATCAGCTAAAGAAGTAATGATGATGAAAGAGGATGAGCTTCATAAGGTAATAAAAGGAGCTGATGGCTCTTTCCTCATAATAAAAGTGGAGGGTGATAAACTCTATATAGCCACAGATTGGTTAGGCACAAGACCAATATATTACGCTATTGTCAATGACGGAATAGTCTTTTCTTCATGTTTTTGGTCTATTTTAAGATTCTTTAAGGAAATTAAATACCCAATAAGGTTGAATGATAAAGCAATAGCAAGTTTTCTGTGGCTGGGAAGAATAGGAATTCTAGACAACTGGACATTTGTGGAAGATGTACGATTAGCTCCTCCAGGGACAATAATTACTTATGACTTGGAACTCAATAGATTAAATTTCCACAAATATTATGAGCTTCAATATGAAGCTAAGATAAATGATGAAGAGCTCGCCGCAAAACTAGTATACTATGCATTACTAAAATCTGTCAAACAAGTTTTGATGATTTTACCTGAAGAGATGAAAAGGAACTTATGCTTATTCTTGAGTGGTGGCTTGGACTCTAGAGTCTTGGCTGCTATTTTAAAGAATTATATAAGAAGTTTTAAGATGCTCACGTTTGGCACAGAGCGATGTGATGAAGTGCTTATTGCGCGTATGGTAGCAAAAAAGCTTGGGATAACTCAAATAATAGAGAGCTATGATCTGAATCAACTGGCCGATTATGCCTACGATATTGTACGTCTTAGCAATGGATTCGATGTAATAAATGCGGCGCACGTTATTCATGCATTGAAAATGTTAAGAAAAAATAATTGTCATGTTTTTACTAGTGGATTTGCGCTCGACTTAACCCTTGGAGGAAGCTATATGAGTGGATTCTTAAGAAAAATTAAAAATGATGATGAGTACTTAACATATATCCTAAGAAAAAGTAGTGTCTTTGGACATAAAGAACTTGCCTCCATTATAGGCCCATGTCTTAAAAATCAATTATTAAGAGTATTACATGAATTCAAGAGCTTGGCTAATCATATTACAGATACCTCATATATGAATAGAAACGATAAGTTTTTCTTATACACAAGAGTTAGAAGATTTACCATCTATGGCTCAATAGTTGAGCGATATCATTCGGACGAAATATTATCTACAATTAGCAGGAAATTTGCGGATGTGTTTACTAAAATAGATCCAAACCTCAGAATAAATCATAAAGTCTACAGAAAATTCCTACTTATGCTGAATAAGAACCTCTGTCTAATACCTTATAAGTCTACATGGATCCCTCCACTTTTCCCACTCATGTTATGGAAAGCTGGATATATTCTTCAAGCATTAAACAACCTTATTAGAAAGCTTACGAAAGATCGATTGGGATTAGAGATGACGTACTTCGATTTCGATAAGGCATTAAGATGCAGTAACTGGAGAAAGTTGTTATACGAGACAACACTTAACCAAAAAAGCCTTATATACAAACTTGGCTATTTAAGATATAACCCGGTAAAAAAACATGACGATCGGGCACTTATATGGAAAACGAAACAATGGAGAAAAACTTGCATATATAATGACATTAGAGCTGACGCTTCGGGAGATTTCTAGATATGCAAAGGTTTCTCTAACTTAAACCGCATAATAGCACATATACATATGCTACCATGTGAATGTTAAGGTAAGACATTGAAGATTATTGTAATTTCTTCAATTGTTGGTCGGAGTCCTCACGAGGTACTCTATAATTTTGTTTTTGACGAGGTTGTCAGGATTGCTAAACGTGGCTGTGAGGTGCATGTCGCTCGTTATAAACGTGAGGGCGATGTTCGTGCATATAGTGTTTGTTTTCACGATTTGCAAACGCTACAACCACTTGAATTGTTATTAGAATTAAACAAATTAGCACATTATCCCTTTAATTCCTTGTTACGCGATCCTCGCGCGTTTTACCGCGCGTTTTACATGGAACTAACTTATAGTGGGCATATTATTGATTTGATGAAAAAATTGAACCCCCGTGTACTCCATGCGCACTTCGCTTACCCTGAGGGGTGGGCAGCCCGCCTTGCTGTGAGATCTTTAAAGCGTAAAATTCCCTTTGTGGTAACATTGCATGGTTATGACATTCTCACAGAACCTCATAGTGGTTATGGGATAAGATTGAATAAGCGTTATGACCTCCTTGTAAGAAAGGTTCTTGAAGAAGCTGATGCCGTAATCGTAGCCAGCAAAGCTGTATATGAAGAAGCGGAGAAAATAATGAACGGTTCAGATAAGCTGCATCTTATACACAATGGCGTAGACCTCCAGAAGTTTAATCCATCAATTGACGGAACAGAAGTGAAAAGGTTATACAATGCCGAAGATAAGGATGTAGTATTTACATTGAGGCATCATGAGCCACAATATGGCATTGCCTACCTTATTTTAGCGGCTAAGATTGTTCTTAAACATAAAAGAGATACAGTTTTCATCATTGGCGGCGATGGATCATTAAGGAATTACCACATGAAGCTCGTAAAACAATTAGGCATAGGAGATCATGTATTCTTCCCGGGCAAAATATCCCGAGAAGAAGTTCCAAAATATTACGCTGCGAGCGATGTAGTCGCCGTGCCTTCATTGCAAGAGGCTTGGGGATTGGTGGCAACAGAGGCTATGGCATGCGGAAAGCCCGTGGTTGCGACCAAAGTTGGTGGTCTTCCCGATCAAGTCATTGAAGGTTTTAATGGTTTCCTAGTCCAACCTAGAGACCCTAAGGCGCTCGCCGATAGAATAATATATTTGCTGGAAAACCCTTCTGAGGCCAGAAGAATGGGGCTAAATGGAAGAAGGCTTGCCGAAGATAAGTTCGATATAGAGAGAAGGGTTGACAAAATACTCGAACTTTACAGAATGTTGATAGAAGATGTGTGACGTGTCTGTTATCTTTATCAAATTCGTATCAAGGCTCTCCCTCTGGCTAAAAGTATTGAAAACCTTTAGGGGTCTTACATTTCATAGTGAGATCAATTTATGGCTATCCGCCTTCATTGACACGCTCCTTTATACGTTTTCAAGTAAAAAATTCAATCCTAGACTCGTGTTTGGAGGGCTCCTCCTCTATAGGGTTAAAGGTTTAGGAACCGTTATTGTTAGAGGAAGGACAGATGATTTCTATTACTTAATTCCAAGTCGTGAAGGAGATGTAGAAGCGTTCGTAAGGTCTTGCTTGAGAAATGGGTCAATATTCGTTGATGTAGGTGCAAATGTCGGCTATTATACCCTTATCGCCTCAAAGCTCGTGGGACCTTTAGGCCATGTCTATGCTATTGAGCCAGTTCCATCCACTGCCGGACTGCTTAAGGCTAACGTGAAACTGAATGGCTGTAGCAATGTGGTCGTGTATGAGGCTGCTGCATGGTCCTTTAAAGGGAAGATGATCCTGAATATTCCTAAGTCATTTTATGGCTACGCGTCTCTCGTAAGAGGAGGTGAGGAAAAGTTGATAATCAAGACCATAGCACTGGATGAAATCCTGCGAGATGTTAATTCTATAGATCTCATTAAAATAGACGTCGAAGGTGCTGAGCATGAAGTCCTGATAGGAGCTGAAAAATCACTGGATAAAATCAAATACATGGTTATAGAATTATCTTGTAATGTTAGAGAGGTATTAAGATTTTTAATCCAACACGGGTTCAAAGTTAAGAAACTTAAGTTTACAACATATATACTCGCTTATCGAGGATGATGGCTAATGGTATTAGCGTCGTAGAGCTTGGACATGTAAGCATTTTACAGTTAATTTTTAATAGTAAAGACGCTAATACCCATGAATTTACAAAACACATTGAGCTGAAACCATGAGTATTAGAAAAGTTGTAATCACGGCTGCTGGTTTGGGTACTCGTCTGCTTTCTGTTACTAAGGAGATGCCTAAGGAGATGTTGCCTTTATTCTGTATAGGCTCTAATGGTGGTCTTTCGCTTAAGCCTGTTCTTCAGCTTATCT
>Ga0078972_1013261_pt1 | contig 13701 bp, 10 predicted proteins | sample YelNatPaOPGAMG01_FD_67568 | JGI IMG/M metagenome (GOLD analysis project Ga0078972, IMG submission 67568) | Hot spring thermophilic microbial communities from Obsidian Pool, Yellowstone National Park, USA - OP-RAMG-01 (SPADES assembly) (version 2) | ecosystem: Environmental > Aquatic > Thermal...
GTAGTATTTTGGACCCTTCGCCCTTTGTCGAGACCAACATCAAAGGAACACAAATACTCCTCGAAGCAGCCAGAAAATACCCGGTGGAACGCTTTGTACAGGTGTCTACAGATGAGGTTTATGGCTCCTTGGGCGAAACGGGCTTTTTCACCGAGGAATCCCCCTTGAGCCCCAACAGTCCCTATGCGGCAAGCAAGGCCGCAGCTGATTTGCTCTGCCGGGCTTATCATAAGGCTTATGGTATCCCCGTCATCATCACGCGGAGTTCCAATAACTATGGTCCGTATCAATTTCCAGAAAAGCTCATCCCCCTTGTGATCCGAAACGCCCTCATCGGGAAGGAACTCCCGATTTACGGGGAAGGGAAGCAGGTGCGGGATTGGCTGTACGTAGAGGACAACTGCCGGGCCATCGACCTTGTGCTGCAGAAGGGGCGCGTGGGCGAGATTTATAACATTGGCGGCGGCTGTGAAAAACGAAATATCGAAGTGGTGGAAATGATTTGCGACATCTTGGAGCGCCTGGTTCCAGATACTGTGGCCCTTTACGGTTCTCCGCGGACAAGAATTAGGTTCATCAAAGATCCTCGGGGTGCCGCTCATGACTTCCGCTATGCGTTGGATTGCAGCAAAATTGCGAGTGACCTCGGCTGGCGGCCCAGGGTGTGCTTTGAAGAGGGGTTAGAGAAAACGGTAAAATGGTATCTTGAAAATCAGGACTGGGTGGAAAGCGTGATAACGGGGGAGTATCTCACCTATTACGAGCGGGTGTATGGCGGGCGCTAAGGGAAAGCAGCGGGTAGTGATCATCGGCGCAAGCGGCCAGCTCGGTACTGACCTCGTAAAGGTTATGCAGGACTGGCATGTTATTCCCCTAACCCATGCAGATCTAGATATTTGTGACTTCGTTTACACTCGCAAGGTCTTGGAAGACGCAAAACCTGATATTGTGATCAATACCGCGGCCTTTAATCGCGTGGATGATTGTGAGGAAGAGGTTTCTAAAGCCTTCTGGGTAAATGCTTTCGCTGTTCGAAACCTGGCCCAGATTTGTGCGGACCTCGATTGCGTGTTGGTGCATATTAGTACAAATTACGTCTTCGATGGCCAAAAAAGGGAACCCTATACTGAAAATGATCCCCCTAATCCCCTGAGTGTGTACGGGGCCTCTAAGCTAACAGGAGAATACTTTGTACGGAACATTTGTCCGAAGCATTTTGTCATTCGTACTTCAGGTCTTTATGGGGTTGCTGGTTCCCGGGCCAAGGGAGGGAACTTTGTGGAGACTATGATTCGGTTGGCCCAAGAAGGAAGGCCCATCCGTGTGGTAAACGACCAGGTTCTGACGCCCACGTACACCAAAGACCTTGCGGAGAAAATTAAAGAGCTCGTGCAGACCGAGGCTTACGGCCTATACCACATCACCAATAGCGGTGAATGTTCCTGGTACGAATTCGCGGCCAAAATTTTTGAGCTTTTGGGTTTAAAGCCGGACTTTGGGCCAATAACCTCGGTAGAGTATGGAGCCAAGGCCCCCCGTCCTGCCTATTCGGTTTTGGCACTGGAAAAGCTTAAGCGTCTTAGGCTAAATAACCTTAGACACTGGTCGGAAGCACTGAGCGCTTACTTAATCGAGAGGCAAGCGAGGGCATTGCGTGAGGAGCGTAAAATATGGAACTGACGATTTACACCGCGATCACCGCAGGAAAAGATGAGTTGCGACCACCCATTGCTAGCCGCCCAGAAGTTCGGTACATCGCGTTTATGGACGACCCGGTACCAGTAAAAGGATGGGAGGTTCGGCCGGCCGAAACGAGATTTGCGGACCCTTGTTTGAATGCAAAAGCCCACAAAATATGGCCGCACTTATATGTCAACACACCGGTTACGCTCTGGGTTGATGGGACTCATTTACCGACAGATTGCTTTCTTGATCTTGTGCCCTTTCTCCTTGATAGGGCGGATATCGCGGTTTTCGCTCACCCATGGCGGAACTGTATTTATGCTGAGGGTGAAGTATGCTGTGATTTGTTTTTGGACTCTCCGATTAAGATACAACAGCAACTATCCTTTTATCGGGTGCGGGGGTACCCCCCGCATAGCGGGTTGTTCGCTACGGGCGTAGTTCTGCGTCGTGATACCCCCGTAAATCGCCGGCTTTCATGGATGTGGTGGCGGCAAATCCGAAAATATTCGCGGCGGGATCAAATCAGCTTCCCGTTCGTGTTGTGGCAACTTGATATAAGGCCAGCGATTATCCCTGGTGACGTTTATACGTCACCCTGGTTTGTGTACAAACCCCATAGGAGGTAAGAAATGAGGTTCCTAGTCACTGGTGGATCAGGCTTTATTGGGAGCCATTTAGTAGAGGCTCTATTGGATCATGGAGCCGAACGGATAATTGTATTAGACAGATGGCTCGCCAAAGAACTCGCTCCGTTTCAAACTAAAGCATGTTTTGAATACGTTAACGGAGACATACGGGACAGGCAGCTCCTCAAGCATTTGTGCAGAGGCGTTGACGTGGTTTACCACTTAGCTTCTGTCCTGGGTACCTCTGAAAGTATAGAGATATACGACCCAGCAGAGGTAGCTGAGATCAACGTTGTTGGCACGCTGTCAGTACTGCAAGCAAGTCGCGCAGCCAATGTTAAGAAGGTGATTTATCCTTCCACTCCCGATGTACCGTGGCTAAATCCTTACAAGATAACAAAACGTGCTTGTGAAGATTTCTGTCGAATGTTTTATCAGGAATATGGTCTGCGGACTGTGGTACTCAGGTTGACCAATGTGTATGGCCCAAGGGAGCGATGGCTTGGTTGTGACTGGGGGGCACCTTATAATTATCAAAAAGTTGTGCCTACGTTTATCGTACGGGCTTTAAAAAATGAGCCCTTACCTGTATTTGGCGATGGCGAGCAAGAGGGTGTCTATGTTTATGTTAAAGATGTTGTAGAAGCACTATTATTAGCCGCTACAAGGGATGAATGTGATGGGAAAATAATTCCAATAGGTAGCACAGCAAAATTGAGTGTTAAAAATTTAGCATTGTTGATTCTTAAATTGACAAACAGCGAATCCCCTTTAGAATTTCATCCAATGCGACGAGGTGAGATAAAGGTCTCCATAGATGTAGATCTGTCACTAGCTGAGCAATACCTTGGGTTCAAAGCTAAAACTCCGCTGGTAGAAGGCCTTCAAGCGACGATTGCTTTTTACCGGAAAAAACTTTCTGAAGCTGAAACCTCTGGTGCCTGTTGATAAATTGTGGTGCGGAGGTGAAAAATATGTTGAATATATTTAATCGGCCAATTTGTTTCTCCTTACCCAGACGCCTAACACCCTACTCAGCCTGGCACCAGCACATACCGTTTGCAATGTGGCTAGTCGACGTCTTGCGCCCCCGAGTAATCGTCGAATTGGGCACGCAATACGGCGATTCCTATTGTGCTTTCTGCCAAGCTGTTCAGGAATTGCATCTCGACACCAGGTGTTACGCAGTTGACACCTGGCAAGGGGACCCTCATGCTGGTTTCTATGGGCCGGAAGTTTTAGCTGACTTACGGGCGCATCATGACCCTCTTTACGGAGGTTTTTCGCGTCTTATCCAGAGCACGTTTGACGAGGCGCTCAAGCATTTTGCGCATGGAACCATCGATCTTTTGCATATCGATGGTTATCATGTTTACGACGCTGTTAAGCACGATTTTGAGTCTTGGCTCCCTAAAATGAGCTCGCGGGGAGTAGTTCTTCTTCATGACATTAACGTGCCGGAGCGGGACTTTGGAGTGAAGCAATTTTGGGAAGAGATCAGGGACAAATATCCACATTTTGAGTTTTTGCATGGACACGGCTTAGGGATTTTGGCTGTTGGTAGCGAATACCCTGAAGACTTTCAAACCCTTTTGAGGGTGTCCAGCGAAGAAGCCGCAATTATCAGGCAATTCTTCTTCGAGCTTGGTCAGCGGCTGACACTGCAAGTTCAACAGAGGCAATTGGCACAACAGCTAGCCGAGAGGGACCGTTTAATTCAAACTCTGCTGGATCAAGCTGGTGAAAGAGAACAGACTTTACAGCGCTTAAATGCCCAACTTGCTGAACGGGAGCAGAGTATGGGGCAACTTCAAGCGCAGATGGCTCAGCTTCAAGCTGAGCAGGAGCGGCTGCGACAACAGCTGATAGAAAAAGAAAGGGCTATCTACGATCTAAACGCCCGGTTAAAGGAAAGGGATCAAGTTCTCGCATCCATCACCGGTAGCACGGCGTGGAGCTTAGTTCAGATCCTTTGGCGGCTGCGCCTCAGGCTAGCTCCCCATGGTAGTCGAAGGGAATGTCTACTTACCTTGGGAATGCGAGTACTCAAAGTGTGGAGACAGGAGGGTTTTGTTGTCCTTGTAAGTAAAATCTGTCGTAAGCTTTTCCAAACGAGTAAAAGGTCCCGACTAGCTAATGTGATTTTGAAAAGAAATCTTGTTAGAAACCAACGCAAAATTACTGAACGCACTTTTCAAGTCTCTGAAATCTCATTTTTGCCCCCTGAAAAACGGCGTTCTCTTAACGTCGATATTATTATTTGTGTTCATAATGCGCTTGAATACGTCAAACAATGCTTGGATTCAGTAGTGCGTCATACGAACCCGCCTTACTCACTTATCATAATCGATGATGGTAGTGACCAGGAAACAAAAGCTTATCTTGAGCAATTCGCAACTTTGCAAGGGGCAACATTAATAAGAAATGACCGACCCATGGGCTATACGTGTGCGGCTAATCAAGGGCTTCGGGAATCTCGGAGTGAGTACGTTGTATTGCTTAACAGTGACACCGTGGTTACTCCGGGATGGTTAGACCGCATGGTCGCCTGTGCGGAGTCCGATCCCCGCATTGGCCTTGTGGGACCACTTTCTAACGCGGCTTCGTGGCAATCGATACCAGAAATTGTAAATAAAGAAGGGAATGACTGGGCTAACAACAAATTACCTGAGGGTATAACACCACCAGATATGGCCGAGCTTGTCGCGAAATATTCTGGCCGCTTGTATCCGCGAATTCCATTTCTAAACGGATTTTGCCTTCTTATCAAGCGGAGGGTAATTGAGGAAATAGGGTATTTTGATGAGGAAAATTTTGGGAAGGGCTATGGAGAAGAAAATGATTATTGTTTGCGTGCACGTAAAGCCGGTTGGGAGCTCGCTGTAGCAGACGACGCTTACGTTTACCATTGGCAATCTCGCAGTTACTCTGATGAACGTAGAAAGCAATTATACGAGCACGCGAATAGAGCACTTGTTGCAAAACATGGACAACAAATTGTTAACGAAGGTGTAGCGATATGTCGCTTTGATCGTGTTTTAGAGGGTATTCGTGCAAGAAGTAAAGTGATGCTTTTGCGCCAGCGGTTGGTTAACGAGGGCAAAAAACTTTGGGCAGGAAAGAGAATTCTCTTTTTATTGCCTATTTCAGAACCGGGAGGTGGGGGTAATGTGGTAATCCAAGAAGCCCAAGCGATGCGAGAAATGGGTGTTGATGTGCAACTTTTGAACTTCAGGACTCATCAGAAGTCATTCGAAAGCAGCTACCCAGATAATCCGATTCCTGTACTCTTTGTGGACGGGCCACAACAAATTCCGGAAATACTTAACAGTTACGACGCGGTTATCGCTACGTATTGGCCGTCGGTTTATTGGCTAGAAACTTCTGCCCAGTACGGGCGCTCTTTGGTTAGGGCATACTACATCCAAGATTTCGAACCCTATTTCTTCTCCCCGGGTTCTCAAGAATTTAGAGCTGCTTGGAATTCTTATACCGCGTATCCTGATCTAGTACGATTTACAAAGACCGAATGGAATCGCAATGAAGTCAAGATACAGACAGGTGTTGATTGTACTGTTATTGGGCCGAGTGTGAATATCGATTTATTCCGTCCTCGTCCTCGGCGTGATCCGAACTGGCCCCAACGTCCCCTGCGTATCGCTGCGATGATCCGCCCTAGCTCACCTCGGCGTGCACCCAGGATGACAATGGAAGTACTAAAAGAGATCTCTCAAATCTATAGCGAAGCAATCGAAATCATCCTTTTTGGGTGTCATCTCACTGATCCGGATTTTTTAGCCCTTCCACGTGACTTTAATTGGCGTCACGCAGGGATCTTAACGCGACCGCAACTAGCCTTCCTCTTGAACGAAATCGACATTTTTGTTGATTTTTCAACCTATCAAGCTATGGGATTAACAGCAATGGAAGCCATGGCTTGTGGGGCCGCGGTCATTGTACCATGTCATGGTGGTGCGAGCAGCTTTGCGGAGCATGAGAAAAATAGCCTTATTGTGGATACTACTTCATACGACGCTTGCCTCGAGGCGTTGCAGCGTTTAGTCGTTGAGCACGATCTGCGTTCAGAGCTTCAAAGGCGTGCTATTTATGATGTGTGCTACTTTTTCCCTGAAAGAGCTGCCTATAATATTTTGGCGTTACTCTTTGGCAAAAGCGATCAAAAATGAATCAATTCATTGTGTTATACAATCAACAAAATAAAGTCTTTCAAGTAACTTTTATATATAACGTTCTTAATGCTGCAACACGCTATCGGTGCCTCAATGTCTTAGAACAGTTGCGATTGGCAAGGATAAAGGCTTGGGCCAAACCAAAAGAAGAGCCACGGATCTTGCAGTTTGTTCAGATGACAAATGTGTTGATTCTTTGTCGGATTCCATACGACAAAAACATAGGAAAATTAGTTCGTGTTGCACGCCAAAATGAAAAAATTGTTATCTTTGATACTGATGACCTAGTGTTCGATCAAAAGGTTTTCCCTGCAGTTATTTACCCATCGGGCATACCGGGTTTGGTAAAACTAGTGGAGCAGAGTTTGCTGAGCGATGAAGCGCGCCGCTATGCTCGGTGTATACAAAGCGTGGATGGTTTACTAGTGAGTACTGATTTCCTTGCACAAGAGGTGCGAAAACTTGGGAAACCCGTATGGGTTCATCGCAATGCATTCAGTATGGAGATGTTGCGACTCTCAAATCAGGCCCTTAAACAAAAACCGGATCCATCCAGAGGGAAAATTGTTATTGGTTATACCAGTGGAACACCAACTCATGATCAGGATTTCCAAGTAGCCCAACTAGCCCTCAAACGTATCCTTGAAGAGCATCCAGAAACGGAACTATGGATAGTAGGGTATCTCAGCACGCATTTTAACTGGGGCTCGGTAAAGAGCAGGGTAAAGTACGTACCCTTCGTTCCCTGGCAGGAACTCCCATTCCTCTTGGCTCAATTTGACATTAACATTGCTCCTTTGGATATCAATAATCGCTTTTGCCAAGCTAAAAGCGAAGTTAAGTATATTGAAGCAGGTCTTGTAGCTGTGCCAACAGTTGCTAGTCGGATAGGAGCATTTGAATACGCCACGCACAATGGCAAGACAGGACTTCTTGCGGAAACAGGGGAAGACTGGTACCGATGTTTAAAAATGCTTGTTGCGGATTCTAAATTCCGCCGTGAACTTGGTGAACGAGCAAGAGAAGACGTTCTTACTCGTTATCACCCATCTGTGCGGGCCAAAGAGCTCATAAATACCCTTAACGAGATCGGAAAGACAATATATGGCCGCCCGTTTTGGTCAGAGCAGGAAATACCGCATGTTGACATCCAGACCTTGAATCAATGTTATAGCAAACAAGAGAGGCGGGTTTATACCTTTGAGCTATCCCCTCATCCGAAGAGATCACTTGTGGCAAAGGCATGGGCTATTCTTCGGGATAAGGGTTTGCGGACTTTCCTATTATTTGCATTGTTTTTTGTCGTCCGGCGTATTTCGCGATTCCGCAAACCGGAGCGGCACGATGTTTGTTAAAGGCGAGGAGAATCCGCCTTATCCTGTTGGGATACTGGCTGGTTCTTCTTACGATATAGGTGGCGTGGAAAGACATATTCTCTTGTTGGTAAGTTACAGTGATCGAAAGCGTTTCCGCTTCATAGTGTTTGCTCCGCCAAGATTTTTAGAACTGCTATCTGATTTACGACTTGATAATGTAAAACTGGTCGAGTGGAAAATGCGAACCAAGTGTGACCTCTATGCGATTTGGGACTTGTGGACAAAACTTCGAAGTAATGAAGTTAAAGTGCTTCATATACATGACCCCCGTTCCGGAGCGGTAGGACGCGTGGTGGCTAGAATATTGAAAATACCCGTTGTTTACACAGTCCACTTGCCACCTTACTATTATGTAACAAGGGTAAGAAAAAGGTTGTACCAATTAATAGAGGGGATTTTGAACAAAAGATTTACTAGCCGCGTGATCTATGTATCTCATAGTGTGCGTGAAGAGGCATTACGTGCTCACCTCGCTCCTAAGAGTCGCTCGTTGGTTATTGAAAATGGTATTCACCTAGAAAAATACACTAAGCGTGCAGATCGCACAGCAGTGCGAAGGGTTTTGAATACCCCAGAAGAAGCCGTGGTGTTCTGCTTTGTTGGCCGCCTTACTGAGCAGAAAGGTATCGATGTTTTTCTGCGTGCTATCAAAATGTTGCCCGGTCAGAGCGGTGCCTTTCGGGTCTGGTTGGTTGGTGATGGACCCCTGCGGTCTGAGCTCGAACAATATGTGGCAAAAGAGAATTTGGGCTCAATAGTACAATTCTTGGGTTACAGAAGTGATGTTCCAGAGATATTGCAAGCTAGCGACGTTTTTGTTTTGCCGTCGCGATATGAGGCGATGCCGATATCTTTGCTTGAAGCCATGGCTGCAGGGCTGCCGTGTGTGGTGACCAGTGTGGGGGATAATGCAAAAATAGTAGAAGATGGCACTACAGGCATCGTGGTACCCCCTGAAAATCCTGAGGCGTTAGCAACAGCGCTGCGGAAAATGTTAGCTGACTCGGAAATGCGGCAAGCGATGGGTGAGGCCGCGCGAAAGAAAGCCCAAGAATATTCCGTCGAACGGATGGCTGCCCGAATAGCAGAAGTTTATGAAGAACTTTTGAAGCGGCCTTAGCATTTCTGGCGTTGGTAAAGCTTTTGAGCGGCAGGGGAGAACCGAGGTATGCGCATCTTGTTTACATATAGTTCAGTTGGTCGTGGTGGCGATGCTGTACAAGTGCTAGAGATGGCTCAAGCCTTGCGAGACCTGGGACACAGCGTACAACTTCTCGGCCCTACCCCGCTTCGACCTTATGACTTCTCCACCACCGGGGGACGCCTACGCAACCTCGCCCGCCGTTTGCCTTGGTGGGCCAGGGAGTGCATTGAACTCACCTTGCAATGGCGCTTAAGCCGAACGGTAAAAAAGATTTTGGCTGAGGAGCATTTTGACCTCGTTTTTCATCGCGCTTCCATCTACGACTTCGTTGGTGCCCGTTTAGCCCAAATGACCACAACTCCGGTAGTAGCCCACCTGGATGCTCCGTTCGCTATAGAACGTGCTTTCCACGGTTTGGGCTATTTTGCCTCTCTCCACAAGCATTGCATGCGCCGATTGGGACAATCCGTGCGCCTCGTTCTAACCGTATCCGCAGCTTCTAAGGATTATTATGTGAAATTGGGAATCCCGGAAGAGAAAATTCTGGTTATGCCTAACGGCATTTCTTCAGAGCTACTTAAAGTGGGTATGGAACTCACCAAAGCCCGCCCTCCTTTTTCGGATCCGAGAGTATGCATAATCGGATTCGTAGGAAGCCTCAGCCGTTGGCACAGAGTTGATCTGCTCCTTGAGGCTTTGAGGGAATTGGGCGCACCCCAGGATCCGCGGTGGAAGGTAAAGATCGTTGGGTTTGGCGAGGAATACCATAGGCTTCGTGCCCTGGCTCGGGAATATGGGCTAGAGAAATGTATTGCCTGGCTTGGAGCTTTACCCCACGAGCAAGCCTTTCGGGAAATCGCCGAGTTCGATATTGCGGTCCTGCCCCATACGCTTTCTACGGGTGCCCCCCTGAAGCTTTTCGAATACGCGGCGCTCGCCCGGCCCACGATCGCGCCGGATCTACCGAATCTAAGGGCACTCTTCTCCGAAGAGGAAATGTGTTTCGTGGAGCCGGAGAACCCCAGAGCCATAGCTAAAGCAATTGAGGAGTTGGCTGACGATCCCGAGAGGGCTCGGCGGATGGGTCTTAAGGCTCAAGACCGAGTAGGAAGCGAATACACATGGGAAAAGATCCTGGGTTGTGTTTTAGAGGAAGTGCTTAAATGCGGGTAGCTATTCTCGGGAATCAACTTTTTTCGCTTTTGAACTTTCGGGGTGAGCTCATCAAGGCCATGGTTAAGCGTGGCTATGAAGTCTTGGTTTTAGCTCCGGATTATGACGAGGCCGGAAGAGAAGCAGTGAGAGCTTTAGGCGCAAAACCCATGGATTATTCCCTTTCCCGTACCGGCCTTAACCCTCTCCGGGATCTTAAAGATTTCGTTTTCCTGATCTTTCTTTTGCGTCGCCTTAAGCCCGATTTGCTCTTCTGTTACGCCATAAAGCCTGTGATCTATGGAACTTTGGCCGGCTGGGTTACCAGGATACCCAAAAGATTCGCCATGATCGAGGGTCTTGGTTATGCCTTCACTCAGACTGGCGAAAAGGAAGGCCCAAAGCGCAGGTTCGTCCGCTTTATGGCCCAATTTCTTTATCGCTTAGCTCTACCCCGAGCGACCAAAGTGTTTTTCCTCAACCAGGACGATCTTAAGGAGTTCATTAGCAAAGGCCTTGTGCCCAAAGAAAAGGCCTTTTTGCTGGGTCCGATTGGAGTGGATTTAGAGCATTTTAAACCTGCTCCGCCCGTAAAAAGCCCGGTCACGTTTTTGTTTGCTGGAAGGCTTCTTCGGGAAAAGGGCGTTTTGGAGTTTGTGGAAGCTGCGCGGCGAATCAAAGCGAAATATTCCAATACACGTTTCATCGTCCTTGGCGGACTCGATACCAATCCCGGAGCGATTTCCAAAAAAGAGGTGGAAGGGTGGGTGAAGGAAGGCCTAATTGAGTGGCCGGGGCATGTGGCGGATGTAAGGCCGTACTTAGCACAGACAAGCGTTTTTGTTCTTCCTTCCTATCGAGAGGGCGTTCCCCGGAGCATCCAGGAAGCCATGGCCATGGCCCGGCCCATCATCACCACCGATGCCCCAGGTTGCCGGGAAACGGTTATTCCGGGTGTCAATGGCTTTCTCGTGCCTGTTCGAAACGTGGATGCCCTTGTTTCAACTATGGAGCGGTTCATAAACGAGCCCGAGCTCATCGAAAGAATGGGCAAAGAAAGCCGAAGGATTGCCGAAGAACGCTTCGACGTCCACAAAATCAACCGAGTTCTTCTTGAAGCCATGGGACTTTAGGTGTTATAAAGGCCGTGATGAGGATTAACAAAGCTGTGATTCCGGCAGCGGGTTTGGGGACGAGGTTCCTCCCGGCCACGAAGGCCCAACCGAAGGAAATGCTCCCCCTTGTGGATAAACCCGCAATCCAGTACATCGTGGAGGAAGCAGCGGCCTCAGGGATCCAAAGCCTCCTTATCATCACAGGAAGAGGAAAACGCGCTATCGAAGATCATTTTGATTACGCCCCAGAATTGGAAGCTTTCCTTCGGGCCAAAGGCGAGACCAAACTCGCTGAAGAAATACGCCGGATAACCGAGCTTCTCTCCCTTCACTACGTTCGGCAAAAGGAACCCAAGGGCCTGGGCCACGCGGTCCTCTGCGGCCGGGATTTTGTGGGCGACGAATTCTTTGCCGTGATGCTTGGCGACGATGTCATCTTCGCCGCCCCACCTGCCCTTCGGCAGCTCATGGAGATCCACGAGGAAACCGGAGGCAGTGTGGTAGCGGTCATGGAAGTCCCGAAGGAGGAAGCGGGCCGTTACGGAATCATCGCCGGCAAAGAAGTTCGGCCTGGGCTTTGGCAAGTGAAAGGCCTTGTGGAAAAGCCTAGCCCCAAAGAGGCGCCTTCGAATCTCGCGGTGATTGGCCGCTACATCCTTTCGCCCAAAGTTTTTGAAATTCTTCGGGAAACGAAACCCGGGCGGGGCGGAGAAATCCAGCTTACCGATGCTCTGAATGTGCTTTGCCAGGAGGAACCGCTTTACGCCTATGCTTTTCAGGGCAAGCGTTTCGATGTGGGGGAGAAGCTGGGTTATATGATGGCACAGGTGGAAATCGCCCTCCTTCATCCGGAGATCGGCCCGGCTTTCCAAGAGTACCTTCGCCAACTTTGTCGAACTCTCTTCACGACACCCTAGGGAAGCCTGCGCCCTCGCCGGCCCTTTATTTGCCCTTTTCCCTTCCCCTTGGGGAGAAGGTGAGGATAAGAGGTACGCCCACCCTATCTCTTTCGCACAAGGACCAAAAGAGGGAAAGGAAGACTTTTCTCGTGAGAGGCTTTGCTCAGCCCCCGTAAATTTTCAGAAACCCACCGATGGCCTTTTGAGCTAAACTTTAGCGTGAGATTTATGCGTGGAGACATGAAAGCGCGCCTTGAGAAGTTCTTGCTCAAAGTCCAGGATGATCCGGAGATCCTTGCGGTGTTTCTTTTTGGCAGCGCTGCCCGCGGCGAACAAGGGCCGGGTTCTGATTTGGATATCTGCCTCGTGTTCGCTCCGGGTATTTCCGATCGTCTGTATATGGCGCAAAAGCGCTTGGACTACATGAGCGAGGCGCCGGAGGGTTTGGATATCCAGGTGTTTCAGCTTCTTCCCCTTTACATACGGCATCGGATCCTTAAAGAGGGGAAAGTGCTTTTCTGCCGGGATGAGGACGCTCTCTACGACCTCGCTTTCGCTACCGTCAAGGCCTTTGAAGATTTTCGCCACATATATCGGGAATATTTGGACGAAGTGGCTCGTGGTTGACAAAGACCGCATTTTGGCCAAACTCGACCAGCTAGAAGGATACTTGCGGGAACTTCGCCAAATTCTCCCCGAAAGTTTTGAAGAGTATCAAAAGGCAGAGAAAAAACGAGCCTGTTGTTATTTTTGGCAATGGGGGCAGAAGAAAGTTCCGCGGCCGCCGAGCTCTATCCGCTCAATTGGAGTTCCGCAGATCGGACAAGGAAGTCCTTCTCTCCCGTATACGCGGGGCTCATAGTCCCCGGTCTCGCCGGCTGGCGTGCGGTAGGCGTTATCGGAAAGAGTGGTCCCCATAGCAGCTAAAGCCTCGTTCAGCACCTGATGGATAGCCTTTTTTAGCCGCTCAATTTCCGGAGACCTTAGGGAGGAAGCTTGCCGGCGCGGATCAATCCCCGCCAAAAACAAAGCCTCCGCAACGTAAATGTTCCCTAAACCCGCAATATTCCGCTGGTCCAAAAGCCAAATCTTTATGGGAACCTTGCTTTCCCCCAAAGCCTCGTCCAAGAAAGAAAGATCTCCCAGGGCATCCGGTCCAAGTTCTTCCCGGAATTCCTCAGTGACCTCCACGGTCCCAAGCCGCCTGGGATCGATGAAAACCACGCGGCCCTCCGGGAATTCCAAAATCAATCGGGAATGCTTTGGAACCCCTCTTCCCTCATCCCAGGAAAGCCTTCCGGACATGCGGAGATGCACGACCAAAAGTTTTTGGGGAAGGGCAAAGATGATGTATTTCCCGCGGCGCGAAAGCTCCTCCACCTTGGCGGGAAGGTTAAGGAGAGGTGGAAGCTTCGCGAGTTTTGGATCGAAAACCCTCAGGCTCCGGAGCTCTTGCCCCACCACCTTTGGGCGGAGGGCGCGCACGGTGGTTTCCACTTCCGGAAGCTCGGGC
>Ga0078972_1013262_pt1 | contig 13701 bp, 10 predicted proteins | sample YelNatPaOPGAMG01_FD_67568 | JGI IMG/M metagenome (GOLD analysis project Ga0078972, IMG submission 67568) | Hot spring thermophilic microbial communities from Obsidian Pool, Yellowstone National Park, USA - OP-RAMG-01 (SPADES assembly) (version 2) | ecosystem: Environmental > Aquatic > Thermal...
AAACCGTGGGTGAATTTCTCTAAACGCGATGCCACGTCTCGCGCCTCGCGCAGGCGATGAGGCAGGACGCTTACGGCACACCAACCCGCCCAAGGATGGTCTTATGATCGTAAAGTTAAGACAATTGAAACCCTTTGACAAAGACGCAGCCGATGACCTGGTCAGACAAGGACACGGCCTGCACCCGGATGACAGATACCTCAAGCCAGGGCGAATTCCACATATTTGGTGCCCGGGCTGCGGTCTCGGCGTTGTGCTCACTACCTTTATCGACGCGTTGAGGCGGAAAAATCTACCCGTCGATAAGTGCGCTGTTGTCTCGGGAATAGGCTGCACCGGTCGCGTCGCGGGTTATCTGGATATGGACACCTACCACACCACCCACGGCAGGGCTATACCTTTTGCCACCGGTCTCGCGTTGGCAAGACCAGATATCCACGTGACTGTCTTTTCGGGCGATGGAGATCTTTTCGCCATCGGAGGCAACCACCTCATTCATGCTGCCAGGAGAAATGTCAACTTAAAGGTCATCTGTGTAAACAACTTCAATTATGGAATGACAGGGGGGCAAGTCGCCCCCACCACGCCTATGGGCGCGAAGACAACCACGACCCCGTTGGGCAACGCGGAGCCGGGCTTCAATCTGCCATACCTCGCTCGGGCCTCTGGCGCAGTCTATGTGGCGCGATGGACTACGTTCCATCCTCGACAGCTTGCCCATTCCATCGCTCAAACCTTCGACAAGAAAGGGTTTACTTTTATCGAAGCCATAGCGCCATGCCCCACAGGCTATGGGAGACCCAACAAACTTGGCGCTGGCTTAGACGAAATGCGCTACTATCGGGAAATGTCCGAAATCAAGAACGGCGCTGACCCTGCGGAGGCTGCCATCACGCTCAAGGGCAAAATTGTGGTGGGCGCGTTCGTTGATGTGGAACGTCCTGATTTTATGCAGAATTATACGGATACCATTTTGGCGAAGGCGCAGCCAAAAGCCAAAACCGCGGGAGAAGGTCGGGCCGCATGACCGAGAAGCGAGAAATAAGGTTGGCCGGATTCGGCGGTCAGGGCATTATCTTGGCCGGTCACATATTGGGGAAAGCGGCATCGATCTATGAGAAAAAAAATGCCGTTTTCACCCAGAGCTACGGTCCCGAAGCCAGGGGCGGCTCATGCAGCGCAGACGTCGTCGTGTCCGATGGACTTATACATTATCCCAAGGTTTCTCAGCCCGACGTGCTTGTTCTCATGAGTCAAGGGGCGCTTGAAACCTACGGCGGCAACATAAAAGAGGGCGGTCTGCTGGTTATCGATGAAGACTTGGTCGTCCTCGCAGAGACGCCCGCCAACGTGGTGCTCAGAAAAGTCCCTGCGACGCGGATAGCCGAGGGTATGGGGCGCAGAATCGTGGCAAACATCGTGATGCTTGGCGGCGTGACGGCGCTGGCGTCCCTGGTGAGTTATGAAGCAATGAAGGAGTCTGTACTGTCTTCGATACCACGTGGCACCGAAGAGTTCAACCTCACCGCCTTTAATAATGGGTATGAATATGGGATGGCTCTGCTTGGGGCCAAAGAAAAGCCGGACAAGCGCCTCGCCGCCAAGACCTGATCCTGTGGAATCAGCGGCTTTAGGCGCTTCCTATGCGTGGAATCAGAGGCGCGCAGGGATCAGGCCGCCGGCGCATCGCTGCACGCACGGAGCGCGAGAGGGCTGAAGCGCGTGAAGGACGCCCCAAAACAGTTGGGGGAACAATCATTCAGTAAACGAGCGCCGGTGAGAGAAAATCCTGTCAAAGCGAGTAGTTGCCTTGCAAGAATCAGTTGAACCTAAGAAGCTAGCTCCCCAAAACGATCTTCGGATCGGTGTGTATGTGTGTCATTGCGGCAAGAATATCGGTGGAACCGTCCGGTGCGAGGAAGTGGCCGCGTACGCACGTGATCTTCCGGGCGTTGTGCACGCAGTGGACTCGCTTTATACTTGTTCACAGCCGGGTCAGGAACAAATCAAGCACGATATCAAAGAGCTGCAATTGAATCGCGTCGTGGTTGCATCGTGCACCCCCAGACTGCATGAACCGACCTTCAGAGCGGCGTGTGAGAGCGCGGGGTTGAATCCCTACCTGCTGGAAATGGCGAACATCAGGGAGCATTGTTCCTGGGTCCATCTCCACGATAAGGATGCGGCCACTGAAAAGGCAAAGGAACTGGTTGCCATGGCGGTGCAGCGGGCTGCACGACTTGCCCCGCAATTCGAACTGACTGTTCCGGTCATCAGAAAATCGCTGGTTGTAGGCGGGGGAGTAGCTGGAATCCAAGCGGCCCTGGATATGGCTGACGCCGGATACAAGGTCTATCTGGTTGAACGGAGTGGCAGTATCGGCGGCAGAATGGCGCAAATAGACAAGACGTTTCCGACCATGGACTGCTCGATCTGTATTCTGGCCCCTAAGATGAGCGAGGCGGGGAGGCACCCTAATATCGAATTGCTTACCCTCACCGAGGTCAAGGAAGTGCAGGGACATATTGGCAACTTCAAGGTGAGGTTGCTTAAGAAAGCCCGCTATGTCACCAAGGATTGCAGCGCGTGCGGTGAATGTGTGCAGGCGTGTCCCCAACTGGCGCCCGATGAGTTCAACGCTGGCCTCTCTATCAGAAGGGCCATATACATTCCTTTTGCGCAAGCTGTGCCCTCGCGTTACATGATTGATATGAATTTATGCCTGAATAACCACGGCATAGTCGCCTGCGACAGGTGCTTCCAAGCCTGCTCGCAGAAATGCATAGATTTTGCTGACCGAGACGAACTCCTGGAACTGGAAGTTGGAACGATCGTTGTTGCAACTGGCGTGGACGTCTATGATCCGTCTGCCCTCACCGAACTCGGATACGGAAAATTTCCTAATGTCATTACGACCTTGGAGTTTGAACGCCTCATAAACGCAGGCGGGCCATCCAGCGGCGAACTCATCCGCCCGTCCGACCGGAAAAGGCCGACTCGCGTCGCGTTTCTTCAATGTATCGGGTCAAGGAGCAAGAGGAGCAATCCCTATTGCAGCAACGTATGCTGCATGAATACCATCAAAGACGCCCTGCTGATAAAGGAACATTGGCCCGATACGGAGATTTACGTGTTCTATATCGATATTAGAGCCTTCGGGAAAGGTTTCGAGGACCTCTTCCAGCGGGCCAGACGAGAGGGGGTCAACTTTATACGAGGGATCCCAGGCGAAATCATTGAGGATATCAATACCGGCGACCTTACCCTGCTGGGGGAAAACACGCTTCTCGGCCAGCACTATCGCCATGTCATGGATATGGTCATTCTCTCTGTCGGCATAAGGCCTCAGAAAGATTCTGACTTGGTGCAGAGGCTCTTCAACCTTGCGACGGATACCGATGGCTTCTTCATGGAAGCGCATCCAAAGCTCCGACCGGTTGATACGACGACAGGAGGGGTTTTCCTCGCCGGCGCAGCGGAAGGCCCGAAGGATATCAAGGACTCGGTGACCCAGGCCTCTGCAGCGGCGTCCAGGGCGAATATTCTCATGAGCAAAGGGGAGGTGAAAGTTCCCGCCATCACCGCCCATATCGATCCGTCCAAATGCACCGCATGCGGCCTGTGCGCCCGCGTCTGCCCCTACCATGCGATCGAAGGGGGCAAGGAACAGGGTTTCTACCGGGTTATTGAGGCGGCCTGTCAAGGCTGCGGCGCCTGCGTGCCGGAATGCCGATTCGGAGCGATAGAGCAGGCTCATTTCACCGAAGAACAGATTGTTGCACAAATCGACCAGGCGTTGGAAAAAGACCCTCACACGAAAATCATCGCGTTCGCGTGCAATTGGTGCTCTTATGCAGGCGCTGATTTTGCCGGCGTGTCCAGGATACAGTATCCCCACAACGTGAGAATCATCAGGACTATGTGTTCCGGCCGCGTATCCCCGAAATGGATAGAGAGGGCGTTTCTCAAGGGAGCTGGCGCGGTGCTTGTGTCAGGGTGCCACCCCTCCGATTGTCATTACAACAACGCAAATCAGCACACTGCACGCCGTGTCGAGACGTTTTGGAAAAAAATGGATAGACTGGAACTCAACAAAAACAGGTTGAGACTGGCGTGGGTGTCGGCGGCCGAGGGAGCCCAATTCGCTAAGGTTATCAAAGAGATGGAAGAGACGGTGCGCAGTCTGACCCCGGAAGAGCGCGAAGCCTTCATCGCAAAGCTCGCCAAAGCCAAGCAGAAGAAGAGTGAATCATCATGAACGATATAAAGATCTGGAAACACTTCAACAGAGAATCGCTGTATGAGTGTTATCAATGCGCCAGGTGTACAGGCTCATGCCCAGCTATGGAGGTAGCCCCTGCGTTCGGACCTCGTGAGACTATCCTGAAGTGTATTGGCTTGGGGCATGAGCAAGTCGTAGAGGACGAACGCCTGTGGCTGTGCTGCACGTGCAACGTGTGCGAAGACCGATGCCCTCAGAAAATACCCATTGGCGATCTTTTGGTAGCCTTGAGGAACTCAGCCGCTCGACGCGGCAATATCCCGGGCAGGCTCGCCATGGCCGTGGAGCTGCTGGCCAAGACAGGCCGTTCAATGATCGTTCACCAGCTCGACGGCATGAGGGCTCATCATGGATTGGCGCCGCTGCCGGCCGCGCCCGTGGATGAACTGCAAAAAATATTGAGGAAGGCCGGACTTCACCAAATAGTGGAGTTCTAGAAGGAACCACCCGTTTTCCCTAAAGATCAAAGGTTGTTATGAAATATGCGCTTTTCCTGGGATGCGCCATCCCGATCAAGTACCCCGGCTTTGAAGCCGTCACGCGACTCGTGTGCGAGCGGCTGGGGATCGAGCTTGTGGATTTGCCCTTCTCGTGCTGTCCCCCCACAACAAGCCTAAAACTGGTGCACTATGATTCGTGGCTTGCCCTGGCCGCACGAAATATCTGCCTGGCCGAGGAACAAGGCCTGGATGTGTTGACCCTCTGTTCAGGATGCGTCAACACGCTGAAGGAAGCAAATCACGTGTTGAAGCAGAATGAAGCCAAGAAGAAGAGGGTGAATAGAATCCTGGAAGATACGAACCATTGTTTTCAGGGGTCTGTGCAGGTTACTCATATCTTGGATGTCTTGTATCAAGATTCCGTGGTGGAGAGGATCATAAAAGAAAAGAGTCGTGACATACCCTTGAGGATCGGCTGCCACTACGGTTGCCACTATTTCAGACCACCCAAGGTCATGTATCCGGACGAACTATCAGACGCAGAATCGTATGTGCCGGTGCGGATGGATCACCTCCTTTCCATCATCGGCGTGGAACCCATCGAATATTCGAGGAAGTTCCTCTGCTGTGGGTCTCCGCTTGGGGCCAATGTGGATCAGGATGCAGGATACGCCATCACGAGGCAAAAACTTGGGTACATTCAAGAAAGGGATATTCAGGGCGTTTCAGTGATCTGTCCCTCATGTTTCGAACAGTTTGACATGGGGCAGATCGTGCTTGCAAAAAAGTCCAAAGAAAGGCCGAAAACGCCTATTTTTTATTTGACTCAGTTGATTGGTTTGGCTCTTGGGCTGTCCCCGAAAGAGGTAGGCCTGGATGTTCATCGAGTAAAGGCGCGCAAGTTGCTCGAGGAAACAGGCATCGGGTGGCAGTGACAAGAGAGTGCTCACAGGAGATGCAATGGTTGCGGAGAGAAAAAAACCGCCGTTATCGAAAGAAGAAATCGAAGAGTTGAAAGCTGACCTCATGCTGGCTGACAGCCTTACCCGCATCGAGAATACCCTCATGATATTGTCAGGGAAGGGCGGAGTGGGGAAAAGCACAATTGCCGTGAACCTCGCGGCTGCCCTTGCTGCATCGGACAAGAGCGTCGGATTGTTGGACATCGATATACATGGCCCGAGCATTCCGCTCATGCTCAAGCTCGAAGGATCGCGCGTCTCTTCGGTAAACGAACGAGGCCTGATTCCTCTGAGGTACAACGACAATCTCAAGGTCATGTCGATTGAGTTTATCCTAAAAGATCAAGTAGATGAAGCAGTTATCTGGCGCGGCCCCATGAAACACCGCATGATCAGGCAGTTCATCGCGGAAGCTGATTGGGGGGAGCTCGACTTTCTCATCGTCGATGCGCCGCCGGGCACCGGAGACGAGCCGCTCTCAATCTGCCAAATGGCTCCCCCGAGGTCCCAGGCCATTATCGTCACCACGCCTCAAAAGGTCGCGCTGAAAGACGTAAAGAAATCCATCCGTTTCTGCAAAAGCCTTGGTATGCCTGTCTTCGGGATAGTGGAAAATATGAGCGGGTTTGTGTGTCCCCAATGCGGCGCCTATCATCCCCTATTCAGCGAGGGGGGCGGTGAAATGCTGGCCCTGGAACAGGGATTCAAATTTCTCGGACGAATTCCGCTCGATCCCAAGCTCGTGACAGCCTCTGACGCGGGGAAGCCGTTTGTTCTGGAATATCCAGCATCGCCCACGACCAAAGCCTTTGATGCAATGGTAGCGGCGGTCCTGAGCCTGTCCACGCCCCGATTAAAAAAGCACTGAAGCTATTCCTAGACGGTATTGCGCCGATATAGCATGCTGGGTGGCAGCCAGGCAGTCCGAAGGTCGTCTTGGATAAAGAGGAGGCCGCAGAGTGATCCCTTTGAGAGACAGCACGCCGTCGGGATCTGTGCCTTACGTCACCATATCCATTATTGTCCTGAACAGCGTGGTGTGGCTGTACGAGGTTTCTTTGGGGCCGGCCGTAAGCGACTTCATTCTCCAGTACGGCCTCATCCCGGTGCGTTTCCTCCACCCCTATCGTTTTCACACCGGCGCGGTTGAAGGGGCATTGACGCCCCTTTTTAGCTCCATTTTTATGCACGGCGGGTGGATGCACATCATAGGGAACATGTGGTTCCTCTGGATTTTTGGCGACAACATCGAAGACCGCCTTGGCCATGCAAGATTTGCCTTTTTCTATCTCTTGTGCGGCGTGGGGGCTGCGCTCATCCAGGTCATATTTCATCCCGCATCAAAGATTCCAATGGTTGGGGCCAGCGGCGCGATCTCCGGCGTACTCGGGGCCTACCTCGTGAGCTACCCAACCGCGCGGATATACACTCTCTTTATATTTTTCTTCATTGTACGTTTTGTGGAAATCCCCGCTTTTGTGTACCTTCTCCTGTGGTTCTTGTTTCAACTGATCAGCGGCGCGGCTGAATTGGGCGCAGGACGGGAAATAGGCGGCGTGGCATATTGGGCCCATATGGGAGGCTTTATCGTTGGAATCTTTCTCCTGTGGATTATGCCCACAAACCCGGCGAGGAGAACGCCCACGTGGGAGGACCGCCGTTCGCTGAAGGTCTTCACGCGATGGTGATGAAACCAGAGATAATGCCGGAACCGTTTGTGAGCAAAAAGCGTCCATCATCCCAGCGCCTGTGAGATTCTTTTCAAAAAGCGTTATGAGATTCCTTGGTTTCGCCCGCAATCGCGTTTTCATGGCCTTCTGGTATTGCGAGGAGGGCGCCGCGCCGACGCAATCTCGGCTCACCGCGTTGGCTGAGAAAAGCCATTGCGGCATTGGCCGTTTTCTTGCAGAAATGCTATAAGAGACACATTTTCTTTCACAATGGGATGGCTATGATTGTAGAGGCTGCTCTTACCAATTATCTGCGTCGGAAGTATCAGCACACGCTCAATTTCTCGACCTTTGAACAGATCTCTGACCCTTTGCCCGACAAACGCCGGACGTACCTCCTCTATATACATATCCCTTTTTGTGAGGAACTCTGCCCCTACTGTTCGTTCAATCGCTTCAAGCTGGATATTCCTCTGGCCAAGAGATATTTCCATGCACTGTCCCAAGAAATCGCCATGTACAGGGACAGAGGCTTCCGCTTTGACGCGATATACGTGGGCGGCGGCACCCCCACGGTCCTGCCGGATGAAATGGGCAAGGTCCTCATGCAGACAAAAGACTGGTTCGGCGTATCGCGCATCTCCCTGGAAACCAACCCCAATCACCTTACCAACGACATTATGACCGTCATGAAACAAGCAGGGGTGAATAGGCTGTCGGTGGGAGTCCAGAGTTTCGACGACGAGCTTCTCCGCAAGATGGAGAGATTTCACAAATACGGGAGCGGGCAACAAATCAAAGAAAAACTAAGCCAATTCATGGGAATGTTTGATACGCTCAACGTGGACATGATCTTTAACTTCCCATCTCAAACGCAGGACATGCTGGAGAAGGATCTGGAAATCATAATGCAGATCCCGGCAGATCAAGCAACCTTTTATCCGCTTATGGTTTCCAATGTGACGAGGGAGGCGTTGGCCAAGCGTTTCGGCGCCATCAGCTATCGACAGGAAAAACGATATTACCATATTATTGTGTCGAGATTGCTGCCCCAATATTCCTTTGGCACTGCGTGGTGCTTCTCGAGAAAAAAGCAGATGATCGACGAATATATTGTTGATCACGACGAATACGTGGGAGTCGGGAGCGGTTCGTTCGGGTACCTCAATGGGACCTGCTACGCAAACACATTCTTTGTCGAAGACTATATTCAAACCGTACAGAGTGGTAAACTACCCCTCAAAGCGAAGAGGGACTTTTCGTTGCAAGAGCAGATTCAGTACGATTTCGTCATGCAGTTGTTTGGGGCTTTTATCGATATTGCCCGAGCGGAAGAGAAATTTCAGGGTCAATTTCGGAAAACGCTGCGGAAGGAAATAGCTCTGTTTAGGCTTCTTGGCGCGTTGTATGCCGATCAGGGCCTCCTCAGACTCACCAATAAAGGTCGCTATCTGTGGGTGATCATGATGAGAGAATTTTTTACGGGCGTAAACAATTTCCGAGATCTTTGCAGAGGATTTGGTCAGACGACCGATATCTGCGCTGCGTGAACATGAGGCGAGTGCTCGGGGCGTTTCGCCGCGCTCCTCTCAAAAAAGCCATTTTCGTGAGGGAGCTCGGAGGTCTCTGGCTGACGCCTCGCACGCGAAGACAACATCTCAGTCCTTTCAAGAGGAGAAAGTGATTCATGGAATCCCCTGCGCAAGAAAATGCCAGCGCAACAAAGCCTACCTACGAAGAACTAGAGCGACGAGTAAGGGAGCTCGAAAAAATAGCCGGAGACCTCATCGACAACGCCTTGGACATGGAGGACCAAGAGCTCTACGACCTGTCTATCTTATGCAACATCTCGCAGGCGCTTGCTTCTACCATTGATCTCGATGAACTGCTTGTCATCATCATCGATGAGGTAAATAAGGCTCTTCTCACCGAAGGCGCCGGCGTGCTGCTGTACGACGAGAATCGCGGCGACCTCTATTGGAAAAAGGTTCGCGACGCTCGCCACGTACTCGCTCCTCAATCAGAGGATTTGCGTCTGCCCCTTGACGCAAGCATCGCGGGGTGGGTGTTTCGCAACAATAAGCCCGCTCGCGTCAACGATACCTCCAAAGACCCTCGGTACTATGCCGAGATGACCAAAAAAAGCGGCTTCCAGATCCGCAAGGTATTGCAGGTGCCGCTCAACACCAGAGATCGCACCATTGGCGTGCTCATGGCCATGAACAAGATCGGCGGGGACTTCACCGATCAAGACGAAGCATTGCTCAGTTCAATGGCCGGCGCCGTCGCATTGGCCATCGATAACGCAACCATTTACAAAAAACTCAAAAAATCGAGAGACGATCTCGAGATGCTCTACCGTGCGAGTATGGCCCTTGGCACGACAATGGACCTCGACCACCTCCTGTCTGTGGTGATCAATGAGTTGAGAACAGCGCTCGACGCAGAAGCCGGCGGGGTGCTCCTTTTTGATGAGCAGGTTGGCGATCTCTATTGGCGGGCGATCCAAGACCAAAACCAGCTCCTCCATCGGCAAAGCGCGGAGCTCAGGATCCCCCTGGAAAACAGCATAAGCGGTCGAGTGTTCTCTACTGGCGAGCCCGCTTTGGTGAATGACCCGATGCGCGACCCCAAGTTTTTCAAGCCATTTCAGGATCGATCCGGTTTCACTATCAGGAACGAAATCATTGTGCCCCTGAACACGAGGGAAAAGACCATCGGCTGTCTGGTGGTCATCAACAAAAGAGAAGGCCAATTTTCCCAAGAAGACGTCCAGGTCCTTTCCTCGCTTGCGGGAGTAGTTGCGCTCTCCGTGGAGAACGCCGCCTTCTTCGAGGAAATGCTCAAGTCCTATAGAGAGTTGGAGAACCTCAACCGGGTCAAGTCAAAAATTCTCAACCACTTGTCCCATGAACTACGCACGCAGTTGGCCATCCTCAGCGGAAGCCTCGCAACTATGGAGCGAAAACTGGCCGATATGGGGATAAAGGAATTCGACCGCGTCATATCGAGGATGAACCGTCACGTTGAGAGTCTGAACAGGCTCGAGTCACAGGTCGAGAGTATCCTGATGACCGGCTATTCGTGGGAAAAGAGGTACATAACAGGATTCCTGCAAGTCGCTCTGGACCTGATGGAAGTCCAGGCCGAGAGAACCCCCGAGATCGAGCACGCAGCCACTATCATTCGAAAATGGCTCGAGAAGACCTTCCCCACAAGGAAAGATGAACCGGAAGAGATTGAAATGAAGGATTTCAGCGAATCGCTCTTCCAATACATCAAGTCAAAAGCAGACGAACAAAACCGCAAGGTGAAGCTAGAGTTCGATATGGACCCCGGCGAACTGCTCATTCCGCGCCACGTTCTCCATGCGGTCACGGAAGGCATCATTCGCAACGCAATCGAGGCGACGCCGGATAACGGCCTTGTCAGGGTCACCGGCAAAGTGAAAAATCACTCGTATGTCTTCACCGTCACAGATACAGGCATCGGCATACCTGACAAGGACAAGGAACTCATCTTTGAAGGATTCTATCCGGTTCAAGACACTGACAACTATTCATCCCGCAGGCCCTATTCCTTTAACGCCGGCGGCAAAGGGATTGATCTCTTACGAATCCGAATGTTTTCGGAACTTTATGGCTTCAAACTCAGTTTTAAGAGTCAGAGGTGTCCCTACCTTGTGGAGGAGAGTCTTAATTTACCAGGCGACATCGCGAACTGTCCGCACTGCAAGTCCCCTCATGATTGTCTTGTAAAAGGCGGCTCAGAATTCGTGGTTGTTTTTCCCCTGGGAATTGAAGGCGGCAAGCTCCCAAAGAGCCCCTTGGAGCCTGCGCCCAAAAATCCACACGAAATAACTATGTAAGACCTCGCGTGGAACGCCTCAAGAACACGCGGAAAGAGCGTCGCGTAACGCCGCGAGGAGTAATGTCACATTCTCGGGTCTCGAGTTGTACCCCATGAGTCCAATCCGCCAGACCCGACCTGCAAGCTGCCCCAAACCACCAGCTATCTCGATGTTGTAATTGGCAAGAAGATAGGCGCATACTGATTTGGCATCGACGCTGTCTGGCGTTACCACCGTGGTCAGGCTCGCGAGACGGCGCTCCTTTGGGACAAGGCATTCAAGACCTATCTCCGCAAGTCCGTCCCATAGCGTCTGAGCGTTTGCGCGATGTCGTTCCCAGCGCGCCTCCAATCCTTCTTCCGCCACAAGCAGCAAGGCCTCTCTCAAGGCATAGGTCATATTGATGGGCGCCGTATGATGATAGGTTCGTTCGTTGCCCCAATACTTGCTCAATAGCCCCATATCCAAATACCAATTGGCCACTTTGGTGCGTCGTCGTTTCAATTTGTCCAGGGCTCTGTGATTCATGGTAAGTGGAGCGATGCCCGGCGGACAACTCAAGCACTTTTGGCTGCCGCTGTACGCGATGTCCACGTGCCAACGATCCACGAATATTGGAACGCCGCCCAGGCTCGTGACCGTATCAAGGAGAAAGAGGCATTCGAATTCTCGGCATAGCTTGCCAATACCCTCCACTGGTTGAAGCGCGCCGGTGGAAGTCTCTGCATGAACCAACCCGAGAAGAGCGGGTCGGTGCTGTTGAAGCCCATCTGCGATCTCTTCCAAGGAAAACACGTCGCCCCATGGCTTTTCCATTCGTCTGACGTCAGCGCCGTACCGGCCTGCCATATCGCAGAGCCGCTCCCCAAAATAACCATTTACGCCTATGAGCACGACATCCCCCGGCTCGACGCAATTTGCCAGTGTGGCCTCCATTGCGGCGCTTCCCGAACCGCTCACAGGAATCGTGAACACATTGTCTGTCTGCCAGGCATACCGCAGGAGCTCCTGCGTCTCTCCCATGATCTCCAGAAAGCTCGGATCAAGATGTCCTACTTCGTTCATTGCTATGGCCGCGCGCACGCGCGGATGCACATTCGAGGGTCCTGGTCCGAGAAGTAACCGCGGCGGCATAGTGAGCTGCCTCGGACGCAAACGATGTCTCTCATCTACTGCAGTAGTCATATATGCCTTTGCCTCGCGTTGCTGACCTTCATGAAACACGTGATTGAGCGGTGATGATACGATCCTGATGGGATAATTTCAACGTCTCTGTCGCCTGCCAGCGAAAAATCTTCCTTGATTTTGGCGCGTGCGAGCTTAATATAAGCGAAAGTCCCTAAACCTCGCAGGTCGTGATAACCCGTTTAGTTTCCATGAACGACCGCACGATGTGTTCCATGCCGAGAGGGTTCGAGGAGTTTTCATGAAAAAACACGTAAAAAAGGAACTTTTCCGACTGGTAGGGCAGGGGAGGGCCTCGGACGCGCCAGAGGACCTCGTCGCCTACTCCTATGATCCCCATATAGTCGAAAAAAGGCCGGACGTCGTCATCTTTCCAATTACCACCGAAGAGGTCTCTGCTGTCATGAAGGTGGCGCACAGGGAGGCTATTCCCGTAGTCGCAAGGGGATCTGGGACGAACCTCGCCGGCGAAACGATCCCTATTGGAGGCGGCATTGTCCTGGCATTGAGCAAGATGGATCAGATACTGGATATAGATCCTCGCAATCGAGTGGCCAAGTTGCAACCAGGCGTCATCAATTACGACTTCCAGCAAGAGGTGGAAAAATACGGTCTGATGTATCCTCCGGACCCCAGTTCCTGGAAGATCGCAACCATGGGCGGCACCGTCGCCACAAATGCCGGCGGCCCAAAAACCCTCAAATATGGCGTAACTCGTGACTACCTGCTCGGACTCACGGTCGTACTGGCCAACGGCGATATCTTGAAAACCGGCGGAAAAGCCATCAAGAACGTCACGGGCTACGATCTTACCCGCCTCATGTGTGGGTCCGAAGGCACTCTAGGCGTCATTACAGAAATAATAGTGCGACTCATCCCCAAACCACGTGCGTCAAGGACCATAAGGGCGGATTTCCCAAAGCTCGAAGACAGTTCAAACGCGGTGGCCGAGATCATAGAGCAAGGAATCGTACCCGCCGGCCTTGAACTTATGGACCGGGTTGTCATTTCAGCCGTGGAGGCCGACACTGGTATGGGGCTTCCTGTGGATGTCGATGCCATTCTCCTGGTCGAAGTCGATGGAGATCCTGAGGCCCTTGAAAATCAGGTGAAACGCATTGAAGAGGTGCTTCACAAGAACAAAGCAGTTGGCGTGTTTGCGGCGAGAGACGAGGCCGAAGCTGAAAGACTTTGGTCCGCGAGACGGGCCGCGTTCTCTGCCATGGCGCGCCTCCGACCAAATGCGTTGATCGAGGACGCCACTGTCCCCGTCGCGAATCTCACCGCCATGATCCGAAAGATTGTCGAAATA
>Ga0078972_1013263_pt1 | contig 13701 bp, 12 predicted proteins | sample YelNatPaOPGAMG01_FD_67568 | JGI IMG/M metagenome (GOLD analysis project Ga0078972, IMG submission 67568) | Hot spring thermophilic microbial communities from Obsidian Pool, Yellowstone National Park, USA - OP-RAMG-01 (SPADES assembly) (version 2) | ecosystem: Environmental > Aquatic > Thermal...
TAGCCACATTATTGAGCCAATAGAAGAAAGATTAAATTCTTGATCAAATTTTTGAAAATTAAAAATGAATGATAAGACTATATTTCCACTTATATGCATATTTTTAATTGAGATTATTGTTCCTATTATTCCAATTATTGCTGTAATATAGTACGCTATTGAATATCGCTCATCAACTTTATAATTTTTTGGGCATTTATATCGGCCAGCTATTATTGTTCCCCAAAAATATGATAAATATAAAATAGTAATATATATAATTGATAATATTTTAAATGAATATAAAGGTTCAAATCCCCAAATAATGTTTGCAATAATCTGTAATATTAGCGAGAATGCTTGCATAAAAGAAAATAATAGAATAGGTGATACAAGATTTAAATGTTCATATCTAACATGAGTTATCATCGTCAAAATAATAAACGCTAAAAAAATACCGCTTGATAACACATATACCTCTAATATATAATATATTATTTATTATAACGGCTTTGAAATTAAATTAACTTTGAATAATATTCATATATTTATCAATTTTTGAATCCCATGATAATTTTTTTCTTGCATATTCCTTCATTTGCATTCTTATTTCAGGATATATCTCTACATTTTTTAATAGCTGTGTTATAGAAAATATTATATCATCATTATTATTCCTAACATTTTTATAAAAATTTTTGCATTCTGATATACTATCAAATTCAGAATCATAATCTACCTTAATAAAAGGTATTCCAAATAGGCAATATTCTCTATTTTTTAGATTCGAGCCTTCTTTTAGGCCTCTTTTTTTTGGATTTAGCGATGCTACCCCTATATCCATGTTTAATAAAACCTTATATTTATTACTTCCTTCTAATTTGCCCCAAAATATAATATTATTTCTAAATTTAGAATGCATTGCTATATTCTTTAATTTTTCTAACTTTACCCCTTCACCAATAATATTTAATATTATATTTCGATCATCAATTTTAAAGTTTATATCTTCAAACGCTTTAATAAGAATATCTAGACCAGACCAATTTGCAATATTACCTATATAACATATATCTATATAATCCTTGCTTGGCTTTTTAATATCATCAGAGCTTATAATGCTTCTTACACCATTAGGAATAATACTAATGGTATTTTTATTTCTATATTTTGATAAGTGCCGAGCAATTTCACTAGTCACTGCGATTTCATGTTTAATATAACGTTTAGTAAAATTATAAAAAATAATCTCTAAAAGCACCTTTAGATAGGAAATTAATCTATGATCACTTATGATTTCTGTAGTTTCAATAGTTTGCCTTTCTACATATATTTTTCTATTTTTATTTTTCATTAAATAAATTAAGAATAATAAATCAGACAAAGGATATCTGATTAAAACATTGGCATTCGGATAAAGTTTTGTATATATATCAAATAAATGAAACATTTTTATTCTTTGAAAAATTCTATTTTTTGAATATATAGATTCATATATAATTTGAGAAGAAACTTTTTCAACTTTTTTGGTGGTTGAAAACATAACACATACAATATTAACCTTTTTTTTAAAAGATTCAACTTGAGCTTCAATTTTCTCAATAACACCTGCTGATGAACCAGAGCCATCGCCAATTAATGCTAAATACAAAATCATAAAAATGCCCTATAATAAATGTTTATTTGCCTAGATAAAAATAATTTAAATTTATTATTAAAATTGCGTTTCTTTATTTTCGCTATTATTTTTAAGCATTTATGTTTTCTTTATTTATTAATTTATTTTATTTCTATAGAGATCATAAATTAAATTCTATCAAAGCTTTGTTAAATATTAACAGCTCTTTTAATTTATTTAAATCGATATGTTTGAGAATATTAACAAAAGTTAATAGCTGAAAATAATTTGATTAGAAATGCCATAAATAAAAGCTATTTTAAATTTGATTACTAAGCTTTGTAATGACCTTAGAAATATTTTCTTTTGTAATCTCAGCCCAAAACGGCAAGCTCAATTCATGGCTTGCATGGTATTCTGCGTTTGGAAAATCGCCTTGTTTATAATTTTTATACTTATATGCTGGTTGCAAATGCAATGGAATCGGGTAATGAATTCCTGTCTCTATGCCATTCTTGAAGAGATCTTCTTTTACTGCATCTCTATTATCTATCAAGATAGAAAAAATATGCCAGACAGGTTCGGCATTCTTCCTTATTTTAGGATACTGAATATTGTCTTTATTTTTGAGCATTTCAATATAAATAGAAGCTTTCTGCTTCCTTAAAGAAGTCCATTCACTTAGATGCCTTAGCTTAATTCTCAATATTGCCGCTTGGATGGTATCAAGACGCATATTGAATCCTTCAATTTCATGCGTATATTTTTCTTTAAGCCTTCCATGATTTACAAGCATTTTACACTTGTTATAAAGCTCTTCATTGTTGGTTGTTATTGCTCCAGCATCTCCAAAAGCTCCGAGATTCTTCCCAGGGTAGAAAGAATACGTTGCAATATCACTATAATAACCTGGCTGATGACCATTCAGTTTTGAACCATGAGCTTGTGCTGCGTCTTCGATTACTTTTAAATTATATTCCTTAGCAATCTGTGAGATCCTTTCCATATCCGCCATCTGGCCATATAAGTGAACAGGTATAATTGCTTTGACCTTATGGCCATTTGGGCCTTTAAGATATTCAATAATCTTATCGGGATCCATTGTATAGTAATCTTTTTCTATATCAATAAATTCAACATTTGCGCCAACGGCTGTGACCGCATCGGCTGTAGCTATGAATGTGGTTGCTGGAACAAGCACTGTATCGCCAGTTCCTATGCCTAGAGCCTTCAGTGCAATGATAATCGAATCAGTTCCATTTGCTGTACCAATTGCGTACTTGGATTCTGTAAATTCTGCAAATTCTTTCTCAAATAATGAGACTTCTTCTCCACCGATAAATGCAGTATTGTTAATTATCTCTTTTATCTTGTTTATAATTTCATCATAAATTGGCTCAATCCCATCAAATAACCTGGCGAACGAAATCTTTTCCATATTATTGACCTCCGAATTAATGCAAAGCTAAATTATATTGTTTTTTTGCCAACAAGATCATACTTGAATTCAAGCCTTATAAGTTCTTGTTCGTCAATCACATTTCTTGTGTCGAATATATAAGGCATCCTCATATATTGCTTAATTCCTTTCAAATCAAGAGAACGATATTCATTCCATTCCGTCAAAACAAGCAAAGCATCAGCACCCTTCGCTGCATCATATGCTGAATTCATATATCGAATAGTATCAAAATATTCTCTGAATCTTGGTATGCCTTTTGGATCATGAGCTTGAACAATTGCCCCATCTTTTAATAATTGCTCAATGATTACAATTGCTGAAGATTCTCTTACATCATCGGTTTCTGCCTTAAACGTGAGCCCCAATACTCCAATAGTCTTGCCTTTGCATGAACCCATTCGCTTCTTTAAACGCTGATAGACTAGGAATTTATGATTTTCATTTGCTTCAATAACTGAATCAATAATAGTAAGCGGAACATTATTCTTTTTACCTATCATTGATAGCGCTCGAGTATCTTTGGGGAAGCAACTTCCTCCATATCCAGGCCCAGGATGCAAAAACTTAGGCCCAATCCTGCCATCCATGCCCATCGCCTTTGCAACCAGCGTAATATCAGCACCAACAGCTTCTGACAAATCAGCCAATTGATTTACATACGCTATCTTCATTGCCAGAAAACCATTACTGGCATATTTGATCAATTCGGCTGTCTCCCAATTGCACCATACAAATGGCACATTCAGCCTATTCAATGCTCTATACACATCTTCCATTACTTCTTTAGCTATTGGGTCCTCGAAACCTATCACCACTCTGTCCGGATGAAAGAAATCGTAGATTGCACTACCTTCGCGAAGAAATTCAGGATTGCTCACAACTGTGCATTCATGTGGACAAGTTTGTTTTAGCTTTTCTGCAATATTTCGATTAGTTCCAACAGGAACCGTTGATTTTAATACTACTATCTTATCAGAGTTTGCATATGCTGCAATCGAATCAACTGCGTCAAACACAAAACGAAGTTCAGCTTCTCCAGTTTTATCTGAAGGTGTCCCAACCGCAATAAAAATAACCTCAGAACTTTGAATTGCTAATTTCAGATCTGTTGTAAAAGAAAGTCTCTTTGCATCAATATTTCTTGACAAGTATTCTTCAAGCCCTGCTTCAAAAATTACCGGTTTTTTGTTATTGAGGTCTTCAATTTTCTTTTCATCTATATCAGCACCAATGACTTCGTTGCCGAAGTCTGCAAGGCCAGCAGCGGTTATAAGCCCAACATAACCATTCCCAATTACACAGATTTTTTTCGACATAGTGCTATTTCCTCCTGTTCAACGAATCCGTTTTGCTGGGTTCCCAGCATATACCCCTGGTTCCATAATGTCTTTTGTAACTACAGAGCCTGCACCAATAACCACATTATCGCATATTTTGACAGGCAGAATTGTTGCATTGGATCCAATTGAAACATTGTTTCCTATGGTTGTCGGTTTCCATTTCGATGTATCACCTCGTGCAGGGCCACCATCTGAAAACGTATCATTTATAAACATGACCCCATGTCCAATAAAACAATCAGATCCGATGGTTACGAGTTCACATATAAATGAATGTGATTGAATTCTTGTTCTTTTACCAATAAGAACATTTTTTTGAATTTCCACAAAAGGACCAATGAAACAATCATCTTCAACAGTACACGCATAAATATTAGAAGGCTGGATTATTGTAACATTTTGACCAGTTCTCACGTTTACTATTCCAATATTTTGTAGTTTTGGTTCATGATTCATACCATACTCCAACTATTGACCAATTTCTAATATTATAAAAAACACTTAACAATCTAAAGCATCAAAGATCCCTTTCATCTCGAGCGTTGAAAAATCGATAGGAAGCTCGACAGGCTGACCAGTCTTCTGGCTCTTGTAGATCGCAAGGATAATCTCGAGCGCCTTCTTGCCTTTCTCGCCTGAAACAAGAGGCTCTCTGCCCTGCTCAATGGCATCGAGGAAATCGGCATAAAGTGCGGAATGGCCAAAGCCATAGACGGTAGGCGGATCCTTTTCATCGGGATTGAGGACTTTATCTTCGGTATCACCAACCTCGGCTGCATCGGCAAAGCGCCAGGTTTCTATCTTGTTGACCGCAAGGCCGCCGATTACCACACTACCGCGCTCGCCAAAGAGGCTTAAGGTCTCATTCAAGTTTGTCGGGTAGACATCTGCCGAGCCTTCGATAATCCCCACCGCGCCGCTTGCGAATTCCACGATCGCAGCGCCAAAGTCCTCGGCTTCAATGGGACGCAGAAAACGCCGCGTCACGGCCTGCACCCGCACTGCATCTTCGCCCATCATCCACTGCAGAAGGTCGATGCCATGTGTGCACTGGTTCATGAGCGTGCCGCCATCGAGCTCCCAGGTACCGCGCCAAGGCGCCTGCGCGTAGTAGCTTTCATTGCGGTTCCAGCGCACCTGAATCGAGCCATGAAGGAGCCTGCCAAAGCGGCCTGCTTCGAGCGCCTTGCGTGCTTTCTGCACAGGAGCATTGAAGCGGTTCTGGAAGCAGACTGCAAGCTTTTTGCCAGTGCGGCGAGAAGCCGCTATCATGGCATCTGCGTCCTTTGTCGAGAGCGCCATGGGCTTTTCGCAAATCACGTGAACCCTTGCTTCCAGGCAATCGATTGCAATACGTGGGTGGTAGCCTGATTCTGTTGCAATCGCACAGATGTCAGGTTTTTCATGATCAAGCATTTGCTGGTAGTCGGCATAGATAGCTACTTGAGCATCTGGGAAGGCGTTCTGGTATTCGGCTTTGCGTTGTTCGGCTCGCTCAAGTACGGGGTCGCAGACAGCGACGAGCGAGAGTCTATCTGCATTTTTAATGACTGCTTCAATGTGCTTTAAGCTTATGCGGCCGCAGCCAATTAATGCTAACAATTTCATTTATAACCACCAAAAGCTATATAATTAGGGGTTCCTGAAGAACCCGCTTCTCACTATTTCACATAGCGAATAACTGCCAGTTTTTCGTTTTGAAACCATTTCTGACCACCTGAATTCCCAACCATTTATACCAATGAGGGATCTTTGACGCCTAACGCAGCATAGAGCGATTTTTGCTTTTTCGTAATTTCGCCAAACTGCACTCTATGGCCAGGATGGCCATAGCATTCAATGATATCGAGTTCATCAAGAAGTTCATGCATCGTCATCGTTGTATAGAGCTTTTGATCGCTCATCGCCTTGCTGATATACGAAAGGTAGATAAGTGCCAGGAATTGAACGAAAAGCTTTCCTTCAAGATTCTGTTCCGATGAGACTGACGTCCGTCGCAGAGAGAGCCGCTCTTTCAGATTATGAAACGCCTTCTCTGCGAGATCCTTTGACCGATAGACCAAAAGGGCTTCAAGAGGATCCTTGATATCATTCGACATGAGGGCAAAGTACCCATAGTTTTTTTCTATCGCACGTATAGCTTCTTGTTTGGGAATAAGTACCGTTCCTCGCACCGGTGTCGAACGAATGTCGTAATATTTCTGGTATAGGCTTTCATGCTCCTGGGTCCGCCGGTTATTCAGGAGTTCCTCTTCAAGCGTATCAAGCAGCGTATTGAAGACCGCTTTGTCATCGACCGCTTTTTGATCATCGTAGTAGAGATGAAGATACACCCTTCGCGTGCCGGTTTCTGTTCTTTCCGATCGAGGTTTCTTTGCCGTATATGACCATTCGATGGTTTTGCTGTACACGTAGATACCATAGGCAGAGCTGTAAAAGACTCTCGTTCTCATTGAATCCCGAACTTCATCCAGAATATTCTGAACCAAGCGAAGTGACTTTTTCACACCAATCAAAAACTTGTAATGCTTTTCAAATAAGGCATTGATGTTATCTTCGCTATAGAAGCCTCGATCCATGACAAGTTTTACCTTGTCGATTTCCAAAAAGGAAAGATCGCTGATAAGATGCTGTATCGTGGAGACATCATTGATGTTGCCGGCTAGCTTTCTATAGTAGACAGGCAGTCGTGACGTTTGGCCACACAAGAGCGCGAGATTGATTTGCGCGAGCGGTTCATGATCTTTGTTCCTGCCATAGCGTACCTGTTTGATAAGCTCGGAATACGACGAGACAGAGGTTATGTCATAGGCAAGGTATTCTTCTTCAAGCCTCCTTTTTGCCTGCAAGAGAAAGAATTTCTGCTTGGCGTCTTCCGTGATGGCACGAAAGAGATCACTCGAACGCTGGGAGGGAATGATTTCACCATAGGGATGACGATGGTTGTTTGCCCAGTGAGGGAAGCGGCTTAAGGGGTTTTTATCCTCCAAAATAAGATAATACGCAATAGAAAGCAGCTGCTTCCAAATTTCAGGAAAACACGCTTGTAAGTCGGCGGTCACACCGAGCTTTTCACCGATTTGATCAAAGAGATACGTTGCGCCACAAAACTTACGGGTGCTCATCGTTGCAGCACCAGGACCTGGTTTTTTATCGAGTGCAGCTTCAAGTTCACGCTCAAGAAGATATCGCTTGTTGGGAACAAAGACATTGTCGACCATTTTTCCGATGTAGTGGCGTGTGTGCCTTGCGTTCTTTTTAGTTGTATCCCACGATGCGCGATCTTCATAGACGTACTGGACGCCATTGATATTCTGGATTCTTTGTGGTATGTGGTCCTTTTTCATTGTTATATTTTATACCAATGTTAAGAACCTGTCAACTACTATTTCTTTATATTAACTGTTTTTATTTTCCCCTTGGTATAATTTTTCGGGAATCCAGGTGACCAGCTCAAACAGGGTTTCCACCAAGACCGAAAAAAAGGCTTTCGCCTTCTTCTGGTACAGCACCATGATGCTCATCACCAGGATCACCATCATGATCGCACTTTCGATCGTTTTCCATTGTTTTGTCCCGGAACGACCCAGCAAGCACAAAATTTCTCGCTTCAATGGAATGACCTGCCAAATTGCTTTTTTGACTAGCGTACAGGTTATATCTGAAATTAGCATTCTAGTGTTCTTTTCTCTCAAATCTTCAGAAGGCGGATATTGATCATCATAATCCTCTTCATGCTGAGATCAAAGGGAAGTGCACCCTTATATCCTTCGTAATCCCATAAAATGCTGAAGGTACGGGTTTTCCTGGATATACTCCACAAGCTCTTCATCCAGAAGCTTTTATTTATCTTTAATGATAAGTACGCATAGTGTAAGCCGAACCGGCAATGCCAGCTGTCCATTATTCGCTGCAAAGACTTATGCATAGCGTTTTTCTACTTCGTCCCAAGGAATGAGGTCTGCGAGCATTACTCAGCGGTTTTGCCGGTTGAGCGTGCTACTGAAGACCATGTTGAATTTATCGAATTTGGGTTCCTTTTGGGGTATCCGGTACATCACTAGCCTTTCAAGTGCATAGGTTTTTGAGCTTTTTAGCTGTTTTTCATGCGCTTTATTGGATTAGAATAGTATCTAATATCATATTTTACAATACTTTAGATGTTTTTCAGGAGACCATAATTATATGCATGTGCTATAATCTGATCTGCACTCAATGAAAGAGTGGAGGACTGTATGAAAATGCACCAGAAAATCATAAAGCCGACCACACAGCAAAGGAGACGATGCAGGGGTACGATGACAAAGACGAAGACTCAGTGACGGAAGAGGTTGTGGCTGTCAGCTGATAGCCACAAATCTCCATGATTGTCAGATTAGATATTGATAACTACAAATTATAAATTAATATTTATTTCTGATGCGGCATTTATAGCTTCAATCATAGAATCTTCAATTGAGCAATATCTCCAGCTTCCATATCTGCCAATAGAAAATATATCATTTTTATGCAATATATTTTTTATTCGTTTTACATATGCATTACTTCGAGTAGAAACATGAACATAAGCCGGGCTCATTTGAATAATAGAATACGAAGCCAAATTAGCCGAGTCAATTACGCCTATTTCTCTTAGCTCTCTCAGAACATCATTCAGCTTATCTTCGGCATTTATTCTCTCTTCTTTTTTAGATGCAATTTCAACATAAACACTTAATTTGTCGAGATTCTGAATATTATTATAAAATCCCACCCTATAAAATAATATTTTTTTGCTTGGAATATAAAGCCAATGCAAATTATTATCTTTTGGCTCTGTATTAAATCCAAGGTTATATACCAATACATTATTATAGCTAAGTATATTATCCTTGCTTTCTTTTTTATCTAACATTGTTAGGAACATTTTTAAAGGCCCAGTATTAATTAATTTGTGATATTTATATATATTACCTTTATTAGTGATAACAGTTTTATTTTCTATATTAATTTTAACTACTTCTTCATTATAGATTATATTGTTTATATCAATTCGTTTTAATAGAGATTTAATAAATATCATTGAGCCATACTTAGGATAATAAAATTGTTTATTATATGATAAATCATTCTTATATTTCATATTCTCTATTATATCTTTAATATCGGTATCAGGGAAAAACCTCCCCATCGCGTTCTGATCTAATTCTTTTAGTGAACAAGCGTAAAGCTTTTCATTATATGGTTTTAAAAATTTTTCAGTTATGCTCTTTCCATATTTTCCATAGAGCATCTCTTCAAATGAATTATAGTGCTTTTTTTTATCCCGATGATAAATGTCATATAAGCAATCAATAAACTCATTTTTATTTAATTGATGAATATTGCTTTGAAATGGATAATCAACTAATATATTATTATATAATATTTTTGTATTTTTTTCTTTGATAATCAAATTTTTTTCTCCAATATCACTAATGAATCTTTCTTTTAGCAATTCATTATTAAAGTGGTAAAAATGTCCAGAATAATCCCATATAAAGCCATCTTTATATATGCTTCTACAATATCCTCCTGCTTCTTTCTCTTTTTCAATAATTAAATAATCATCAGAAGCCAGATAATTAGCAAAGGTAAGGCCAGTAACACCAGCACCAATAATCAAATATTTAACATTATTCATGCATCTTCTCCAGTATTTTGTTTATGTATAACCTTGTGGAATAATTTTCTGCTATATATTTCGATGCTTCCTGATTTGCTATAGGCTTTTTTTCTTTTTTTAAGATAATATTAATTGCTTTTTCTGCTTCTTCATAGCTTTGAGCCTTAAATGTATATGGGAATTCATATTTATAAATAACATATTTCCCTTTAGCTAATGCTTCTAGCAGCATTAAAGACAAACCATCATGCTCAGGTATACGCAAAAGAATAGATATTCTATCATAGATATTATTCATTTCTGATAAAGATACATTCCCAAGTATTTTTACATTTCTAACTCCACTGAAAATATCGCTATCATTAGCAACAATATAAAATTCTATATCTTTAAATTTATAAATTAATTTTTTTACTATATTTAAACCATAAAAAACTTCTCTGCCTTGAGGCAAATATACTAAAATTCTATGGTTATCTGGCATTTTAGATATATAATGAGGAATATCCTGCAAAACTATAGGCACTATTTCACTTTTTATACCAATTTCCTTTAATTCATCATACAATATTTCACTACCACAATAATTATATTTAATTAATTTTTGCATAATAGCACATTTATGCATATTTTTTTTTGCTATCAAGACATCTGTACCAATCCAATGATTTATCGTCGTTTTTTTAAATATTTTTGCTACCAAAAAGAATATAAAATTAAATTTAGAAAAGTTACCCATGAATATAGTATAAATTAAGTCAGCTTTATAAATAGCTAAAACCATTTTTTTTATTCTTTCAATATAAAAAAAAATAGGGAATCTAGCTTTTGCATGCTTGCAAAATTGCTTAGCCAAATCAATTACTTCAATATTATTGTCTTGCATTAAGATTTCGGCTAATCGATTAGAATGGCTAGTTGTACCATAAATTAATAATTTCATAATTTGCCTAAATAAAAATATTCTCGAATAACTATATTCTAGAGTTATTTATCATTTATTTTTGATAATATTATACATAAATACAAAGAAATACTATTGATAATTATCCCCGATGAAGAAAATAATAATATGCCAATAATATCATTATTAAAGTATTTACCTAAATATAATGAAAAAATTCTTGAAATTAAATTCAATGAAGAAGTAATTAAAGAAATATTCTGCTTCTGTAAAATCGCATAAATTGCAGATATAGGGCTAGAAATGAACCATACAATAGCCCAAGGAGCTAAGATTTGTGAATATATGCCTGCTAATTCCCATTGAGATCCAAATACAACGCTGAATATATTTCTCCCAAATACAATTAATATTAGTCCAAATGGAGCAGTATAGACAAACAATTTCTTTATTACTTTTAAGCTATAATGATATAAATTCTTTGTATACTTCTTTTCGTTTGCTGTTTTTATGAATACCTGACCAATAGAAGCACCAATGATGCTCACAGGAAGCTGTATCACTCTCAATCCAATTGCATACTGCCCTGCCGCAAAACTCCCATAATAGGAATTCATCAAGATCGGCACTATCATCCACGATAAATTATTGATCAAAGCACTCCAGATATCATATACAAGAAAATTCTTATATTTTCCTACTAATTCTCTCTTTCTATATTGCTGTTCCCTCTTTACCTTCATGTCAGGAACAAGTACCGAGGCAAGCACCACGATATTGACGATATTCCCTATAAGAGTTGAGAAAAGCCGGGCACCCAAGGCGCGATTGCCTGCAAAGCCCAGCCCTATCGACACAAGGTTGACCGCCAGCACCGGAAGCACCTTGTTGTACGAAAGCACCATGAACTGCCGCCTGCGGGTGAGCCAGTAATTTGCCGCCTGGATAATACCTGTAAGCAGCAGCGTAATGGGAACATAGTACCAATAGCGCACAAGCGCAGGCGCATTGAAGCGTGTGTAAATCTGCTTGCCCCACAAGCCAAAAACAATCAGCGAAATGCCTGCAATCATGGCCGCAAAAAACCAGGAAAGCTTGAGGAGCGCAAAGCCTTCATCGTCATCCTTGGGCAATACGATTGCAAGCTCATACCGCAGACAGATAATGACACCTACAATGCTTGTAATCGAGGTAAAGACCGAAAGCTCTCCGAAGACCTCCGGACTGAAAAGCCGTGTCTGAATCGGGGAAAACAGGAAGTTGAGCGCCTGAGCCAGGGTTGTTCCCCCCACCAGCGCCAGCACCGACTTTTTGTCACCCGATATCGATTTGAGACGAGCTTTTATTGCTTCAAGCACATTGTATTCCTGAGATTCAGCATTGCAGGATGAAAAATTATTTACAAAAAAGCATTGAGAACCAGAGCAGCGACCTAGCCTACCCCGCACCTTTCCCTTTCCGCACCCCTCACGAACTTGGGCGGAACAGAACGGGGGAAATCATGGCGCCGGGGCACCGCGCCGCGGCCGAAACACACTGACGCTGGGAAACCCGGTTTTGAAATGTTCAGTTTGTGAACATTCGGTACTCTATATCAGCTATCGGCTGAATGCAAGAGGGACTTCAGCATTTTTTTCACCAAGCCCACTCCTCCAACCATTCCCCCTGCCGCATACCTGCATATTTCATGCGGCAACCCTCCCCTTCGAACACGCGCATGTGCCCATCGTGCGCACGACAGCCCATCATCACCTACAGGAAATATCGAACGTGCTGATAACGAGATATTCGAATTCATTTTTGATCGTGATGCGGGTTGTATAGCTTTGGCGGGAGCGGAAAAACTCGACGAGTTCGGCTCGCGCATTGTCGGGGATGGCGGCCAGTGCTGAGGCTTTTTTACGTTTGCGGATGCGATCTATCGCTTCGGAAAGCCGCTTTGGCATCACCGGCTTGAGAATATAGTCAAGCGCGTGAAGCTCGAACGCGGTACGCCTGCTCTTCGGATATTTTTAATGCCCGTCCCCTCCTGCGAACGCACATCCTCCGGATCCCCCTGGAACACACCATAGTCCGCGACTTCCAGAACCAGAAAATCCCCTTCCCGACGGGCGGCAAGATGTACATAGGCAACACCATCCGCATTCTTGCCATACTTGACCGCATTCTCTACCAACGGCTGTACCAACATCGGCGGCACCTGCAGACTATATAGCTCATCCGGCACATCGATGGAAAACACCAGCGCATCACCAAAGCGGAGCTTTTCAATCTCCAGATAGGTGCGGATATATTCAATCTCCTTGGGCAGGAACATCGCCTGCTCTTCGGAGGCATCGAGGGTGTAGCGAAAGAGGGAGGAAAGCTTGCCGATCGTCTCCGCGGCGAACGCACGGCCGCGCCGGACCAGGCGCCCGCTTTTTGAAGAACTCTTGCGGCGCGGAACGCCCTGTAGCGTGCACCATGGTACAGGATTTTTAGCGTCTCATTTCCGCGCGATTTTTGGGGGGAAATGTGCCGATTTTTTAGGCATTTCAGGTTGATTTTTTGGGGGAAATGCGTTGATGGTTAGGGTGAGAGTTAGGTTAAGAGGGGGTCTGACCCCTTTAATTTTACCCCAGCAGTTGGGCTGCGTGCAGGGCTGTGATGGCGGGGGCGAGGGGTTGGGCGGCGGGGTCGTTGGAGAGGAGAAAGGCATGGAGGAGCGGTTTGTCGAGGAGGTCGCTCAAGGAGCGCAGGTGGCGGGCGTCGGAC